>Ga0209862_1000049_pt1 | contig 39041 bp, 33 predicted proteins | sample OrgsoiDNA_201061_FD_185809 | JGI IMG/M metagenome (GOLD analysis project Ga0209862, IMG submission 185809) | Permafrost soil microbial communities from the Arctic, to analyse light accelerated degradation of dissolved organic matter (DOM) -... | ecosystem: Environmental > Terrestrial > Soil >... | reverse complement strand
GAAGCGCACGTCGATGCTGATCTCGCCCGCCGGCGCCACGGGCACTTCGATGTCCATTTCACCCAGGTAAATGTTTTCTCGGACCCAACGACTTTCGCCCTGGTAAATCTTCAACTGCACAACGCGCTGATGATGGTGCAGGGTAGAGACTGTTTTGACCCGGCTCACCGGGACCGCGCAGTTACGCTCGATAATCGGCAGGTAATGACCCGATTGCGCATTTTCGCCGACACTGACCGCGACTTCGATGCCCAGGGTGTACGGACAAACGTCGGTCAATACGACTTCTTCGAGCGCTGCATCACGGGCCTTGAGGGCCGCTTGCACCGCCGCGCCCAATGCAATCGATTCGTCCGGGTTAAGCGTAATCGACGGAAACCGACCAAACAGCCCGGCAACCATCCGCCGGATCATAGGCATGCGCGTCGTACCGCCCACCAACAGCACTTCGTCCAGCTCCGATGGGCGAATGCGCGCGTCGCGCAGCGCGGTTTCGATCGGCGTACGCAGCCGCACCAACAGCGGCGCGCAGAGTTCGGCCAACTGCGTCTGGGTGAACGTCTGCTCCCATTGGCCGTCGCCGTGGCGCAGGACGAAGGTTGCTCGATCAGCCTGGCCAAGGGCATGGCGCACACGCTCGGCTTCGCGGCGCAGGCGGTGGGCGATGTTCGGCTCGGTCAGTGACGGCATGTCGATACGGTTGGCGTGTTCGGCGACAAAGGCTTGCACCAGCACAGTGTCGAAATCTTCACCGCCGAGAAAGTTGTCGCCCGCGCTGGCGCGCACTTCCATGACGCCGTCGAACAGCTCGAGAATTGATACGTCGAAGGTGCCGCCACCCAGGTCAAACACCAGAAACGAACTGGCGCTGTCACGCTGATGCAGTCCATAGGCGAGGGCGGCAGCCGTTGGTTCGTTGATCAACCGCTCAACCTTGAGACCGGCCAACTCGCCAGCGATCTTCGTGGCTTTGCGTTGGGCGTCGTTGAAATACGCCGGTACGCTGATTACGGCTTCAACGACGGTTTCGCCATAGCGACGCTCGACGTCTTCCTTCAGGCTGCGCAACACCAGCGCCGACAGTTCCTCCGGGCGGAACGATCGGCTGCCGAGGCGAAGTTCATGAGCGCTGCCCATGTGGCGTTTGAACAAGGCTGCCGTCAGGTGTGGATGCGTCTGCAGACGTTCTTTGGCGGCCTGGCCGACCAGCACACGGCCTTCATCATCAAGGCCCACCACGCTTGGGGTCAGCAAGCCTTCCAGAGCATTGGGAACCAGTTCGGGCGCGCCGTTGCGCCACACCGCAACCAGGCTGTTGGTGGTGCCCAAATCAATGCCAACGATCATAACGTTTACAACTCCATGTCTATTCGGGAATTCCCGGCAACAGCCTATCGGCCACCGGCCCCGGTAATTGAGCCGGGTTTTGTACAAGGCTGGCTTTTTGCTCGGCGCTGCCTAAGATGGCCGACAGATTAATCAGTGCACCCGAGTGACGTTCAATGTCGGAAAAGGACACCATCTCCATTCAACTGGTGCGCGAAGCATTGTTGCAAAGCTGTGCTCCAGGCGCGCTTACCGAAGAGGTGTTGCACAAGGTCGGTATCGATCCGGTGCTGTTGCGCTCGCCCGACGCCCGAGTCCCGGCCACCGCGTATGCACGGTTGTGGCGTCTGCTGGCCCGGCGCGGGGACGATGAGTTTTTCGGCATGGACCCACGCCAGCTCAAATCCGGCAGCCTGGAATTTCTCTGCCGCTGCGCCATGGCGCAGCCGAATCTGGCTGCCGGCCTGGCCTCGGGCCTGAGCTTTCTGTCGCTGATGCTCGAACACCTGCCCGCGCAACTGGTGCACCAGCAAAGCCTGGCCGAAATCGTCTTGCTGGAAGATGAGCAGGACCCGCGCCGGGCCTTTACCTATTTCACTTATTGGATGATCGTCCACGGCGTCGCCTGTTGGTTGGCGGGGCGGCGGATTCCGATTCTGGCCATCGAACTGCGCTGCCCGGCGCCGGATTTCTGCGATGACTATCAGGTGATGTTTTCCGAGAACCTGCGCTTCGACCGTCCCCGCACGCGGATGATTTTCGCCGCCGATTGCCTGGACCTGCCGATCAAGCGCAGCCCGGAAGAACTCAAACGGTTCCTGGCCCACGCACCGGCCAATATCCTGGTCAAATACCGCGACCCGGAAAGCCTGGCCAGCCGGATCAAACACGATCTGCGACAACTGCCCGCCGAGCAATGGCCGGAAACCGAGGCTTTGGCCCAGCAACTGTGTATGTCGGCCTCGACCCTGAGGCGGCGTCTGGCTGAAGAAGGGCAGACTTGGCAGGGCCTGAAGGACAGCGTGCGCAAGGAATTGGCCATCGTCTGGCTGGCAGAACCTTCGATCAGCTTTGCCGAGATTGCGGCGCGGTTAGGGTTTGCCGATACGAGTTCGTTTTATAAGGCGTTTCGCAAGTGGTCAGGGTCGAATCCGGGGCATTACCGGAGTTTGATTCTTAACGAAGCGAGCTGAGCCAGCACTTGCGTTGATGGGGCCGGCCTCTTCGCGGGCAAGCCTCGCTCCTACAGGGATCGCGTAAACCCTGTAGGAGCGAGGCTTGCCCGCGAAGACGCCTGACCAGACAACACACCTCTCAAATTTTGGCCAAACCAGTCACGCAACTTGATAGCTTTGACCATTGCCCCACACCCCGCGCAGCGCGAGTATTCCTGTGTTAATTACGGTTCCCCCAACCTAATAAAAATGCAGAGGGATTCTGGCAATGCGCGATTACTTGTCTGCTACATCACCGTTCGATTACCAGCACACTGTGGAGGCCGCACTTGCCGGCGATTTGACTGCGCTTAACGCCTGCGTCGAGTGTTGCGACCGTCACGCGTTGCCAGGTCGCATCGCGCTGTTCTGGGAGGGTCGTGACGGCGCAAGCGCGACGTACACCTTCAGCGATTTGCAGGACAAGGCTGCGCGTTTCGCCAATTTCCTTCTCACACAGGGCGTGCAGAAGGGTGACAAGGTCGCCGGCCTGCTGCCACGCAACATTGAATTGCTGATCACTGTATTCGCCACCTGGCGCATCGGCGCGGTCTATCAGCCGCTGTTTACCGCGTTCGGCCCGAAAGCCATCGAACATCGCTTGAACAGCTCCGGTGCCAAAGTGGTCGTGACTGACGCGGTCAATCGGCCGAAACTCGCTGAAGTCGCCGATTGCCCAACCATCGTTACCGTTGGCGGCGCTAAAGGGCAGGGGATTGTCCGTGGCGATTACAGTTTCTGGGCCGAACAAGCCAATTATTCCCCCGAGTGCGAACCGGTACTGATGACCGGCGAAGACCCGTTCCTGCTGATGTTCACCTCGGGCACCACCGGCCCGTCGAAAGCGCTGTCGGTACCGCTTAAAGCCATCGTCGCTTTCCAGAGTTACACCCGCGACGCCGTGGACTTGCGCCCGGAAGACGCGTTCTGGAACGTTGCCGATCCGGGCTGGGCTTATGGCATTTACTTCGGCGTGACCGGGCCGATGTCGATGGGGCACCCGATCACCTTCTACGATGGCCCGTTCACCCTCGAAAGCACCTGCCGGGTGATCAACAAATACAACATCACCAACCTGACCGGCTCGCCGACCGCTTACCGTCTGCTGATTGCCGGTGGCAACGAATTCGCTCGTTCGATCAAAGGCAAGTTGCGCATCGTCAGCAGCGCCGGCGAGCCGCTGAACCCGGAAGTGATCCGCTGGTTCGCCGACAACCTCGACGTGGTTATCCACGACCACTACGGCCAGACCGAGCTCGGCATGGTCCTGTGCAACCACCACGGCCTGGAGCACCCGATCCACATGGGCGCCGCCGGTTTTGCTTCGCCTGGCCATCGGATTGTGGTGCTTGATGACGACTACAACGAACTGAGCGTCGGCCAGCCGGGCATTCTGGCCATCGACCGTACCCAGTCGCCGATGTGCTGGTTCAACGGCTACGAAGGCGCCCCGACCAAGGCCTTCGTCGGCAACTATTACCTGAGCGGCGACACCGTCGAGTGGAACCCGGACGGCAGCATCAGCTTCGTCGGCCGTAGCGACGACGTGATCACCACCTCCGGCTACCGCGTCGGCCCGTTCGACGTCGAAAGCGCGTTGATCGAACACCCGGCCGTGATCGAAGCCGCAGTGGTCGGCAAACCCGATCCGGAACGCACCGAACTGGTCAAAGCCTTCGTGGTGATTGGCGAGCAATACCGCGCCACGCCGGAACTGGCCGAAGAACTGCGCCAACACGTGCGCAAGCGCCTGGCCGCGCACTCGTACCCCCGTGAAATTGAATTTGTCAGCGAGTTGCCGAAAACCCCAAGCGGCAAATTGCAGCGCTTTATCTTGCGCAACCAGGAAATCGCCAAGGCTCAAGAGGCCGCGGCTCACAAAGCTTCTGCTTGAATCGAAGGAAACAATGATGCAGATCGAAAACAAGGTTTTTCTCGTCACCGGCGGCGCATCTGGCCTCGGTGCCGCCACCGCTGAAATGCTGGTGGCTGCCGGCGCCAAGGTGATGCTGGTGGACATGAACGCCGAAGCCGTCGCGGCCCAGGCTGAGCGTCTCGGTGCACACAGCGTCGTGGCCGACATCAGCAACGAAGCCGCTGCCGAAGCCGCCGTCGCCGCGACGGTGAAAGCCTTCGGTGGCCTGCACGGTCTGGTGAACTGCGCCGGCATCGTCCGTGGCGAGAAGATTCTCGGAAAAACTGGCCCGCACGCCTTGGCCAGTTTCAGCCAGGTGATCAACGTCAATTTGATCGGCAGCTTCAACATGCTGCGCCTGGCCGCAGCAGCCATCGCCGAAACCGAAGCGGACGCTGATGGCGAACGCGGCGTGATCATCAACACTGCTTCGGCAGCAGCTTACGACGGCCAGATCGGCCAGGCAGCGTATGCCGCCTCGAAAGGCGCGATTGTCAGCCTGACCTTGCCCGCCGCCCGTGAACTGGCGCGCTTCGGCATCCGTGTGATGACCATCGCGCCGGGCATCTTCGAGACCCCGATGATGGCCGGCATGACCCCGGAAGTCCGCGCGTCCCTGGCCGCTGGGGTACCGTTCCCGCCGCGTCTGGGCAAGCCGGGCGAATATGCCGCGCTGGTCAGGCATATCATTGAAAACAGCATGCTCAACGGCGAGGTGATCCGTCTCGACGGTGCCTTGCGTATGGCCGCCAAGTAAGGAGGATTTTTCATGAGCCTTTCCAACGATCCGATTGTTATTGTCAGCGCCGTCCGCACCCCGATGGGCGGCTTCCAGGGCGAACTGAAAAGCCTGACCGCGCCGCAGCTCGGCGCCGCCGCGATCAAGGCTGCGGTTGAACGCGCCGGTGTCGCCTCAGATGCCGTCGACGAAGTCCTGTTCGGTTGCGTGTTGCCCGCCGGCCTCGGCCAGGCGCCTGCGCGCCAGGCAGCACTGGGCGCCGGGCTGGATAAATCGACCCGTTGCACCACCGTAAACAAAATGTGCGGTTCCGGCATGGAAACCACCATCCTCGCCCATGACATGCTCGTCGCCGGCAGTGCCGACGTGGTGATCTCCGGCGGCATGGAAAGTATGTCCAACGCGCCATACCTGCTGGACCGCGCCCGTAGCGGTTATCGCATGGGCCATGGCCGGGTGCTGGATTCGATGTTCCTTGATGGTCTGGAGGATGCCTACGACAAGGGCCGCCTGATGGGGACCTTCGCCGAAGATTGCGCCGAGGCCAACGGTTTCACCCGTGAAGCCCAGGATGCGTTTGCCATCGCTTCGACGACTCGCGCCCAACAAGCGATCAAGGACGGCAGCTTCAAGGCTGAAATCGTGCCGCTGACCGTCACCGTCGGCAAAGAACAAGTGCTGATCAGCCACGACGAACAGCCACCGAAAGCCAAACTCGACAAGATCGCCTCGCTGAAACCGGCGTTCCGCGAGGGCGGCACTGTGACAGCGGCCAACTCCAGCTCGATCTCCGACGGCGCGGCGGCACTCGTGTTGATGCGTCGATCCGAAGCGCAGAAACGCGGCCTCAAGCCATTGGCGGTGATTCACGGCCACGCGGCGTTTGCCGATACACCGGGCCTGTTCCCGGTGGCGCCGGTGGGTGCGATCAAGAAACTGATGAAGAAAACTGGCTGGTCCCTGGACGAAGTCGAGTTGTTTGAGGTGAACGAAGCGTTCGCCGTGGTCAGTCTGGTGACCATGTCCAAACTGGAAATCCCCCATGAGAAGGTCAACGTTCACGGCGGCGCTTGCGCCTTGGGCCACCCGATTGGTGCGTCCGGCGCGCGAATTCTCGTGACCTTGCTCTCGGCCCTGCGCCAGAAAGGCCTGAAGCGCGGCGTTGCAGCGATCTGCATTGGCGGCGGTGAAGCGACGGCCATGGCCGTGGAATGCCTGTATTGAGACTGACGCTATCCCCATGTGGGAGCGGGCTTGCTCGCGAAGAGGCCGTGTCAGTCGACTTAAATGCTGAATGACACACCGCATTCGCGAGCAAGCCCGCCCCCACAGGTCCGGCGTTTCAACCAGGCATTTTGTGCGAAAGGCTCATATTTAAGGATTTGCCATGATTCCCAATGACGAACAACTGCAGATCAGCGAAGCGGCCCGGCAATTCGCCCAGGAACGGCTGAAACCGTTCGCCGCCGAATGGGACCGCGAGCATCGCTTCCCGAAAGAAGCCATCGGCGAAATGGCCGAGCTGGGCTTCTTCGGCATGTTGGTGCCGGAAGACTGGGGCGGTTGCGACACCGGTTACCTGGCCTACGCCATGGCCCTGGAAGAAATCGCCGCGGGCGACGGCGCGTGCTCGACGATCATGAGCGTGCACAACTCGGTGGGTTGCGTGCCGATCCTCAAGTACGGCACCGACGATCAGAAAGAACGCTTCCTCAAACCACTGGCCAGCGGTTCGATGCTCGGCGCCTTTGCCTTGACCGAACCGCAAGCAGGTTCCGACGCCAGCGGCCTGAAAACCCGCGCCCGGCTGGAAGGCGATTACTACGTACTCAACGGCTGCAAACAGTTCATCACCTCCGGGCAGAGCGCCGGGGTGGTGATTGTCTTCGCCGTAACTGACCCGAGCGCCGGTAAACGCGGGATCACCGCGCTGATCGTGCCCACTGATTCGCCGGGCTACAAAGTCGCGCGGGTCGAGGACAAACTCGGGCAGCACGCCTCCGACACTTGCCAGATCCTCTTTGAAGACGTGAAGGTCCCAGTGGCCAACCGCTTGGGCGAGGAGGGCGAAGGTTACCGAATCGCCCTGGCCAACCTCGAAGGCGGACGCGTAGGCATCGCTTCGCAATCGGTGGGCATGGCCCGCGCCGCGTTTGAAGCGGCCCGTGACTACGCCCGCGAGCGCGAGAGTTTCGGCAAGCCGATCATCGAACACCAAGCTGTCGCGTTCCGTCTGGCGGACATGGCGACCCAAATCGCCGTCGCCCGGCAGATGGTGCATTACGCTGCCGCGCTGCGTGACAGCGGCAAACCGGCCTTGGTCGAAGCTTCGATGGCCAAGCTGTTTGCCTCGGAAATGGCCGAGAAGGTTTGCTCCGCCGCGTTGCAAACCCTCGGCGGTTACGGTTACCTGAACGACTTCCCGCTGGAGCGGATCTACCGCGACGTACGGGTGTGCCAGATCTACGAAGGCACCAGCGATATTCAGCGCATGGTTATTTCGCGCAATCTTTGAGAAGCCCCCCCCGTAGGAGCTGCCGCAGGCTGCGATCTTTTGACGTTGATTTTAAAAAGCGATATCAAAAGATCGCAGCCTCGTTTCACTCGGCAGCTCCTACAGGGGATCGAGCCTTATGCAAAACAGGAGTTATTTATGAGTTACGAAACGATTTTGCTGGAAACCCACGGTCGTGTCGGCCTGATTACCCTCAACCGTCCGCAAGCCTTGAACGCGTTGAACGCGCAGATTGTCAGCGAGCTGAACCACGCCCTCGATGGCCTGGAAGCTGATTCGAACATCGGCTGCATCGTGCTGACCGGCTCGAAAAAAGCCTTCGCCGCTGGTGCCGACATCAAGGAAATGGCCGAGCTGACCTACCCGCAGATCTATCTCGACGACCTGTTCAGCGACAGCGATCGCGTGGCCAACCGCCGCAAGCCGATCATCGCCGCCGTCAACGGCTTCGCCCTCGGTGGTGGCTGTGAACTGGCGCTGATGTGCGACTTCATCCTGGCCGGCGATAACGCCAGATTTGGCCAACCGGAAATCAACCTCGGCGTGCTGCCGGGCATGGGCGGCACCCAGCGCCTGACCCGCGCCGTGGGCAAGGCCAAGGCCATGGAAATGTGCCTCAGCGGCCGCTTGATCGATGCGGTGGAAGCGGAGCGTTGCGGGATTGTCGCGCGGATCGTGCCGGCGGATGAGTTGCTGGAAGAAGCGCTGAAAGTCGCGACGCTGATTGCCAAGAAGTCGCTGCCGATTGCGATGATGGTCAAGGAAAGCGTGAACCGGGCGTTTGAAGTCAGCCTGTCAGAAGGTGTGCGCTTTGAGCGTCGGGTGTTCCATGCGGCATTTGCGACGCAGGATCAGAAGGAAGGGATGGCGGCGTTTATTGCCAAGCGTGAGGCCGAGTTCGTCGGAAAGTAGTTCGGCGTATCCAATGACGCCATCGCGAGCAAGCTCGCTCCCACATTTGGTCTCTGGTGGACACAGCATTTGTGAACACCAGAGAACCCTGTGGGAGCGAGCTTGCTCGCGATGTTTTTAGGGCTTCACACCAAGTAGTTTTTCAACTCCCGGGCAATCACCATCCGCTGTATCTCGCTCGACCCTTCATAAATCTGCGTAATCCGCGCATCCCGGTAGTAACGCTCCACCGGGTAATCCTCCAAATATCCATATCCGCCATGAATCTGCATCGCCGAAGAACAGACTTTCTCGGCCATTTCCGATGCAAACAATTTGGCCTGTGAGGCCTCCGACAGACACGGTTTGCCGGCACTGCGCAACCGCGCAGCGTGCAGGATCAGCAAGCGTGCGGCGTTCAACCGCGTGTGCATGTCCGCCAGCATATTGGCGATGCTCTGGTGCTCGTTGATCGGTTTGCCGAACTGCACCCGATCCCGGGAGTAGGCCAGCGCCGCTTCAAATGCTGCACGGGCGATGCCCAACGCTTGCGCGGCGATGCCGATGCGGCCGCCTTCGAGGTTGGAGAGGGCGATGGCCAGGCCTTTGCCGCGATCACCCAGCAGGTTGGCTTCTGGGATGGTGCAGTTGCTCAGGGTTACTGCGCAGGTATCGGAAGCGCGAATGCCCATTTTGTGTTCGGTGCGATCAACGATAAAACCAGCGGTGTCGGTCGGCACGAGGAACGCCGAGATGCCTTTCTTGCCCAGGTCCGGATCAGTCACCGCAAACACAATCGCCAGTTTCGCCCGCTTGCCATTGCTGACGAACTGCTTGGCGCCATTGATCACCCACTGGCCATCCCGCAGTTCGGCGCGGGTGCGCAGGTTGTGGGCTTCGGAACCGGCTTGCGGTTCGGTGAGGCAGAAGCAGCCGATGGCTTGACCGCTGGCCAGGTCCGGCAGCCAGGTTTTTTTCTGTTCTTCAGTGCCGTAATTCAGCACCGGCCCGCAACCCACCGAGTTGTGAATGCTCATCAACGCGCCAGTAGCGCCGTCGCCAGCCGAAATCTCTTCCACGGCCAAGGCGTAGGCGACGTAATCGACATAGGTGCCGCCCCATTCCTCGGGCACGACCATGCCCAGTAGACCCAGCTCCCCCATCTTCGCCACCAGACCGTCATCGATCCAGCCAGCCTTTTCCCAGGCTTGTGCGTGGGGCGCGATTTCGCCACGGGCAAAGTCCCGGGCCATATCGCGGATCATCACTTGCTCTTCGCTCAATTCAATATCGTGCATGGCTCAGCTCCCGCTCTGCTCAAAACCTGTGAAGATACTCTCGACGTGCTCGGCGTGCAGCGCCTGCAGGGTCGGCGGGTTCCAGCGCGGGTTCTTGTCTTTGTCGATCAACAAGGCGCGCACGCCTTCGATCAGGTCGCCACGCTCGAACCACTGGCGGTCCAGGTGCAGTTCAAGGGCGAAGCATTGTTCAAGGCTCAAGTGGCGGCCGCGACGGAGCATTTCCAGGGTCACGCCCATGGCCAGCGGCGAACGGCTTTCCAGCAGATCGGCGGTGGTTTTCGCCCATTCGTGACTGTCGGCGACGGTCACTTCGCGTAGTTGTTCCACAATACTCGCCACGTCCGGCAGGGCGAAGAAGTGGTCGATGGCCGGGCGCAGCGCAATCAATGGCGCGTCAGGCAGTTGCTGCGTGGCGAGCTTGGCCAGCACACCTTGCAGGTCCTTGAGCGGTGTTTCGTGCCATTGGAGGTGATCGAGTTGTTCGTCCAGGGTGCCGAGTTTATCGCTTTCCAGGTACCAGTCGGCCAAGCCGCAATACAGCGCATCGGCGGCGCGGATCTGCACGCCGCTGACACCGAGGTATATCCCCAGTTCGCCAGGAATCCGCGGCAGGAAGTAGCTGCCGCCCACGTCCGGGAAGTAACCGATGGCCACTTCCGGCATCGCCAGGCGACTGCGCTCGGTCACCACCCGCATATCCGTGCCTTGCACCAGGCCCATGCCGCCGCCCAGTACAAAGCCGTCCATCAAGGCCAGGACCGGTTTGCAGTAATTGTGGATAGCGAGGTCGAGGGCGTATTCCTCGACGAAGAAGTCTTCGTGCAGGCTGTCGCCGTTTTTGAAGCTGTCGTACAGCGAGCGGATGTCGCCACCGGCACAGAACGCTTTCTCACCAGCGCCGCGCAGCACCACTGCGTTGACCTGTGAATCCTCGGCCCAGGCGTCGAGCTGGTTCTGCAGGCGGCGGACCATGTCCAGGGTGAGGGCGTTGAGGCCGGCGGGGCGATTGAGGGTCAGGTGGCCGATGTGGTTGCGAACCTCGGCCAGCACTTCGTTTGTCGTGGCATCCCTGGCTTGAGCCTGCGGAGATGAAACCTGAGCAGTCATCGATAACTCCCTGCTTTTATTGTTCTTTATAGAGAAGCTCGCGCGCGAGCGATGCTGGATCGTATCAGTGCAAATTTGTGATGTACAACCGGCATACGTGCAGGTCCCGTCTGCATTTTTGCAATGCCGGTGATGAATGTGCGCGCCAATACGCCCGCCGGTGACCTTCGCGACCGAATCGGCTGTGTGAACAGCTCAAACAGCGCAAGCGGGGTGTCTGCGCCGGCCCTTACGACACCAGCAGCCAATCGTCTGTTGGCATTCTGGCTGCGGGTTTGAAGCCGTCTGTGCCGAGGGTTTCAGGCCGGGTGCCGGCTGCGGGGCACCCTGTGCAAAACAATAAGAACGCTGTTGCGGTGCGAGCCGCATCGACTCTCTGTTCCTGCCCATAAAGGTAGCCGGGTTCGCCAGGCTGCGATAACTCCAAACAAATCGGGACTCAAGAAGATGAAAACTGGATGGCTGACCTTATCGGTATTGGCTTTGCTGTGCTGCACCACCGGCGCCAACGCCAAAGAATGGAAAGAGCTGCGCTTCGGCGTCAACCCAAGCTACCCACCGTTTGAATCGACCACCGCTGATGGCGGCGTGCAAGGCTTTGGCGTGGATCTGGGCAATGCAATCTGCGCCGAACTTCAGTTGACCTGCGTCTGGGTCAGCAATGACTTCGACGGGCTGATCCCGGCACTGAAGGCCGGCAAGTTCGACGCCATCGAATCGTCAATGACCGTCACCGAAGCGCGCAAGAAACAGATCGACTTCACCGATCGTCTGTACGCCGGCCCGACCGCCATCGTCACCCGCAAGGATTCCGGCTTGCTGCCGACTGCCGAGTCGCTGCACGGCAAGACCATTGGTTACATGCAAGGCACCATCCAGGAAACCTACGCCCGAGCCAAACTGGCGCCCGGCGGCGTGAAACTGCGCGCTTATCAGAATCAGGATCAGGTCTACGCCGACCTGGTGTTCGGGCGCCTAGACGCGTCGATCCAGGACAAGATGCAAGCGCAAATGAGCTTCCTGACTTCACCTCAAGGCGCTGACTTCAAGAACAGTGAAGGCATCAGCGATCCGCTGGTGCCGTCGGACATCGCCATTGGCATCCGCAAGGACAACGAAGAACTCAAAGGCATGCTCAATGCTGCCATCAAGGCCCTGCACGACAAGGGCATCTACGCACAGATCCAGCAGAAGCACTTCGGCGATCTGGACCTCTACAACAACTGATCCTCGCGCCCCGAGCGCTGTGCCGCGGTAACCGGCACAGCGTTTCAACGTGGGCGCCTCAAGACAGGTGACTGGCGTGAATTCCTTCCTGAATCTGATCGGGCTCGATGTTTCGGCCCTGCAAGGCTATGGCCCATTGTTGCTGCACGGCACCTGGGTCACCCTGAAATTATCGGCGCTGTCGCTGTTGGTGAGCATGGCGCTGGGCCTGCTCGGGGCGGCGGCCAAGCTGTCGCCGCTCAAGCTGTTGAACCTGCCGGCGACGTTCTACACGACGCTGATCCGTGGCGTGCCTGACCTGGTACTGATGCTGTTGATTTTCTACAGCCTGCAAGGCTGGCTGAGCAGCCTGACCGAAGCGATGGGCTGGCCGTACATGGAAATCGACCCGTTCGTGGCCGGGATCGTCACCCTCGGTTTTATCTACGGCGCGTATTTTACCGAGACCTTTCGCGGCGCAATCCTCAGCGTGCCTCGTGGCCAGCAGGAGGCTGCGGCGTGTTTCGGTTTGAACCGCTGGCAGCGTTTCCGCTTTGTGGTGTTCCCGCAAATGATGCGGTTCGCCTTGCCGAGCCTGGGCAACAACTGGCTGGTACTGCTCAAAGCCACGGCGCTGGTGTCTATCATCGGTTTGTCGGACCTGGTCAAAGTCGCCCAAGAGGCGGGCAAGAGCACCTTCAACATGCTCGATTTCCTGCTGCTGGCGGCGGCGCTGTACTTGCTGATCACCAGCGCCTCGAACTATGTCCTGCGGGTGCTGGAGCGCCGCTATAACCAAGGCGTGCGGGGGATGGCGCGATGATCGAATTGATTGCCGAATACTGGAAACCCTTCCTGTTCAGCGATGGCTACAGCCTGACCGGGTTGGCCATGACCTTGTGGTTGCTGGTGGCGAGCATCGTGATGGGGTTCTTCCTGTCGTTGCCGCTGGCGATTCTGCGCACCTCGCGCTGGGGCCTGTTGCGCTGGCCGGTTCAACTGTTCACTTACGTGTTTCGCGGCACGCCGCTGTATATCCAGTTGCTGATTTGCTACAGCGGGATCTACGGCATCGCGGTGGTGCGTTCGCAACCGTTGCTCGAAGCGTTTTTCCGCGACGCGATGAATTGCACTTTGCTGGCGTTCACCCTCAACACCTGCGCCTACACCGTGGAGATTTTCGCCGGGGCGATCCGCAGCATTCCCTACGGTGAAATCGAGGCCGCCCACGCCTATGGCTTGAGTGGCTGGCGCTTGTATCTGCGGCTGATCCTGCCCTCGGCGTTGCGTCGGGCGCTGCCGTATTACAGCAACGAAGTGATCCTGATGTTGCACGCTACGTCGGTGGCGTTCACCGCGACCATCCCGGACATCCTCAAAATCGCCCGGGATGCAAATGCCGCGACCTTCATGACCTTTCAGGCATTCGGCATCGCCGGGTTGCTGTACCTCGCGATGTCGTTCGGCCTGGTCGGGGCGTTTCGCCTGGCGGAAAAGCGCTGGCTGAACTTCCTCGGTCCCGCTCACTAATTTATTTGTCCAGAGCTGCGCCGTAACAGGCGCGGTGGCAGGAGAGGTTTGCATGAACAAATTGACGGTCGAAAACCTGTTTAAACGCTTCGGTGACAATGAAGTGCTCAAGGGCGTCTCGTTGAACGCCAAGGCAGGGGACGTGGTGAGCATGATCGGCGCCAGTGGTTCGGGCAAAAGCACCATGCTGCGCTGCATCAACTTTCTGGAACGGGCGGACGATGGCGCCATCGAGCTCGACGGCGAACGCATCGTTACTCGCCCCGGCATAGGTGGCATGCGCGTCGCCAATCCGGCACAGTTGCAGCGCTTGCGCACGCGTCTGGCCATGGTGTTCCAGCATTTCAATTTGTGGAGCCACCTGACCGTGCTGGAGAACATCATCCTGGCGCCGTGCCGGGTGCTCGGGATCAGCCGCAAAGCCGCCGAAGAAAGTGCCCGGGCCTATCTGGACAAGGTTGGCTTGCCGCAACGAGTCGCCGATCAATACCCGGCGTTTCTCTCCGGCGGCCAGCAGCAACGGGTGGCGATTGCCCGGGCGCTGGCGGTGGAACCGGAGATTCTATTGTTCGACGAGCCGACCTCGGCACTCGACCCGGAACTGGTGGGCGAAGTGCTCAAGGTGATTCAGGCGCTGGCCGAAGAAGGCCGGACGATGTTGATGGTGACCCACGAAATGGGCTTTGCCCGGCAGGTGTCCACCCAAGTGTTGTTCTTGCACCAGGGACGGGTTGAAGAGCAGGGTGATGCGACTATCCTCGATCAACCCAGCAGCGAACGTTTACAGCAATTTTTATCAGGCCGTTTGAAGTGAGAGACGTACATGGCGGATATCCGCGATCTGTCGATCGTGCTTGATCGTATCGATCAAGCCATTATCGAAGTGCTGCGCCACGAAGGGCGCATCACCTATCAAAAGCTTTCCGAGCGCGTGCACCTGACCCCCAGGCCTTGCCTGGAACGGGTGCGCAAACTTGAACAGCTCGGGGTTATTCGCGGGTACGGGGCGATTCTCGACGAAAAGAAGCTGACACCGGGGCTGTCGCTGCTGGTGTTGGTGGCGTTGTCGAACCAGAGCGGGCGGGCAGCGCAAAAGGCTTTTGAAGCCAAGGTTCGTGCGTGTCCGCAAGTGCTGGAGTGTCGGTTGATCAGCGGCGCGTTTGATTACAGCCTGCGCATGCGCTGCCGGGACATGGAGCATTACCGGGTGCTGACCGAGGTCTGGTTTGATGATCCGGATCTGCACATCGACAAGTTGGTGAGCCATCCGGAATTGGCGATGGTCAAGACCACGATGGAGTAAGCACCAAACGACACACAACCTGTGGGAGCGGGCTTGCTCGCGAAGGCGTCATGTCAGTCAACATTGATGTTGGATGACACACCGCTTTCGCGAGCAAGCCCGCTCCCACATTGGTTTGGTGGGGTTCCGGATACCCGTATTTTCAGGATTCCCGACCCTCGCCGAATCGGCTGCCCCATCCAAAATCTTCAGCCGTTTCCATCACCCGCAACCCCCTTATCAACCGGGTTTTCCCGCCTCCGAAACAGACAATGAGCCTCTCTCAACCCTCATTGAATCTGTGCCCATGCAAACCACCAATACCGTTTTGATGATTCGCCCGACACGTTTCTCCTTCAATCAGGACACGGCGGCGAACAACCGTTTCCAGCGCCCGGCGGCAGTGGCCGAAGACGTCCAGCTCAAGGCCCTGCAAGAATTCGATGGCTATGTCGCCGCACTGCGCGGGCACGGCGTTGAAGTGTTGGTGCACAACGACGCCGAAGCGCCGCACACCCCGGATTCGATCTTCCCCAACAATTGGTGGAGCAGCCACCCCGACGGCACGCTGGTGCTGTACCCGATGCAGGGCCACAACCGGCGGCTGGAGCGGGACAAAGGTGTGCTCGACTGGTTGCGGGATGAGTACCGGGTGGAACAGCTCCTCGACTTGTCCAGCCTTGAACAGCAGGAAGTGTTCCTCGAAGGCACCGGCAGCATGGTGCTGGATCGTCAGCAACGGATTTGCTACGCCGGTTACTCCACCCGCACCCACGCCAAAGCGTTGGATCAGGTAGTCAGTCATCTGGGTTACGAGCTGTGCGCGTTCAACGCGATGGACCGTCAGGGCGTCGCGATTTACCACACCAACGTAATGATGAGCGTCGGCACACGCCTGGCCATCGCCTGCCTGGCGTCGGTCACCAATCCCGGCGAACGCCTGGCCCTGCGTAAACGTCTGGAAGACAGCGGCAAGCAAGTCATCGCTCTCGATTGGGCGCAGCTGGAATCCTTCGCCGGCAACATGCTGGAAGTCCACAACGCGGCGGGCGAGCCGGTGCTGGTGATGTCGCGCACCGCCTGGCAGTCGCTGGATAGCGCTCAACAGCGTTTGATCGAAACCCACACCACGCCGCTACCGGTAAACATCGACACCATCGAACGCATCGGTGGCGGCAGTGCGCGCTGCATGTTGGCCGAGGTTTTCCTGCCCAAACAACGAGCACTCAAGGAGCACCAGCGATGATCGTCCGTCCCGCCACACCTAACGATTTACCGGAACTCCTGGCGCTGGCCCATAGCGCCGGCACTGGTTTGACCACGTTGCCCGCCGACGCCGCACGCTTGCGCCAACGCCTGGAATGGGCGGCGAAAACCTTTGCCGGCGACGCTGAGCGCGCCGATGCCGATTACCTGTTTGTGCTGGAAAACGATGCGCACGAAGCGATCGGCATCTGCGCCCTGGCCGGTGCCGTCGGGCTGCGCGAGCCTTGGTACAACTATCGTCTGGGGTTGTTTGTGGCGGCCTCGAAAAAACTCGGGATCAATCAGCAGATGCCGACGCTGTTCCTGGGCAACGACATGACCGGCCATTCGGAACTGTGTTCGCTGTTCCTGCACGCCGATCATCGCAGCGGACTCAATGGCCGTTTGCTGTCCAAGGCGCGGTTTCTGTTTCTGGCGGAGTTTCGTGAGAAGTTTGGCGACAAGGTCATCGCCGAGATGCGCGGTTACTCGGACGACGAGGGCGTTTCACCGTTCTGGGAAGGCTTGGGGCGGCACTTTTTCAAGATGGATTTTGCCGACGCCGACTACCTGACCGGGCTGGGTAACAAGACCTTTATCGCTGAGCTGATGCCCAAGTTCCCGTTGCCGACCTGTCTGCTGCCGGAAGAGGCGCGCTCGGTGATTGGTCGGGTGCATCCGAACACCGAACCGGCGCTGGGCATGCTCAAGGCCGAAGGGTTTGAGCATCGGGACTACATCGACATCTTTGACGGCGGGCCGTTGATTGAATGCGCCACCGGGGATATTCGGGCGGTGCGCGATAGCCAGGTGCTGCAACTGAGCATCGGCACGCCGGGGGAGCAAGCGGCGACTTATTTGATTCACAATCGCCAGTTTGCTGACTGCCGGATTACTGCGGCTGCGGCGCGGGTGGCGGCAGGGACGTTGATTGTGGATGCGCAGACGGCTAAGGCGCTGGGGTTGGGTGTGGGAAGTTCGGTGCGGGCGGTGAGTCTGGCGGTGCCGGTGCAGCAACAATCGGCAGCCTGACCGGTTTTTTGGCCCGACACCGTACATGTGGGAGCGGGCTTGCTCGCGAAGGGGCCGTGTCAGTCAACAATGATGCAACATGACACACCGCTTTCGCGAGCAAGCCCGCTCCCACATGGGGTTCTGTGTTGTGTCAGGTTCTGCTGCTGAGCACTTCACCAATGCTGCGCCGCTTGGCATGCAGCTCACTGGCATGGATCAGCTGTTCAAGGTCTTGTGGCGTGACGTCGATGAAGGCCTCCATCTCCGCCAACGCCCGTTGTAAATCCTCGGCGGTGATGGCCTGGCTGTCGGCCGACGGCATGACCGGTTCCGGCTCGGCGGGTCGTTTGGGATAGCGAATGAGCGTCAAGTTGTTGTACGCCAGCGCGCTGAGCAGCATCGCCGAGGCGCCGAGCATCACAGGGCCGAGGGCTTTCCAGTCCAGGGCGATGGTTGCCGGGTCGGCCAACACCAACAGCAGCGCCAACGCTCCGGCCGGGGGATGCAGGCAACGCAGCCAACACATCAACATCAACGCCATACCCGCTGCCAGGCACGCGCTGCCCAAAGTTCGCCCGAGCACATGAGCGACCAGCAGTGAAATCACCCCGGCGCTCAAGTAACCACCCAAAATCGACCAGGGCTGGGCGAGGGCGCCGGAAGATACGGCGAACAACAACACCGCCGACGCACCCAACGGACCGACCAAGTGCTGCGCCACTTCAATGCCGAATACCTGGCTGCACAGCCAGACGCTGAACAGCGTGCCCAGGGACATGCCGATGGCTGCGCGGCTCCATTCCGAGGGGCGGGTGTTGATGGCGGCGGGTAACCAGCGAGCAAGCATGATGACAATCGATCCGTTGACAGAACCCTTGGCCCAAAAACATGAGCCAAAAAAAAGGCTTAGCTGGGAAACCCAGAAAGCCCTTGAAGTTGTTCCAACTATTGGGGGAGGAACGGGCACAGTGTGCCGTTCATTCCTGATGCTGACAAATTCATATTAATGCAGCTTCAGTGCATTATTTTTGCAGTATTGCCACCCGCCGGCCCGCCATGAAGCACAGGGTTCCGCCCATCGCGGTCAATGCGCAGAGGGCGTAGAACATTGTCGGCGCCGGGGTGTGCATTAACAGGTAGCCACAAATCACCGGGCTCAAGGCACCGCCCAACGCCGCGAGGTTTTGCGCGCCGTAGTAACTGCCGCGCAGTTCTTCCGGGGCCAGGGTGTCGACGAAGAGGAATTCCGCCGGGTAAATGATCATTTCACCGAGGGTGAAAATGAACATCGCCACACACCAGCTCACCAGACCGTCGGCCAGGCTGAAACCGATCAAACCCAAAATGAACAAGCCGGTGCCGCCAGCAATCCAGTAGCGCAGTTGCTCACGTTTGAGGAAGCGGCCGATCTGGTATTGCAGCAGGATCACGCTGATAGCGTTGCAGGCGAGCAGGGCGGCCATGGTTTCCAGGGCGCGCTTGGAGTCATGGGTCACCAGCAGGTATTGCGACAGGTACAAGGTGAAACGGCCATGGACCACGGTGCTGAACAGGCAGCCGCAGGTGAACATGATCAAGGTGCGGTCGTTTTTGAGGGTGGTCAGGGTCTTGAGAAAGCTCTGGGGCTGGCCGAGGGTAGTTGTCTGCGCCGGGTCTTTCGGAATCCCGCTCATCAAGAAGATACTGAAGAACGCGATGCCGCCAGCAATCAGGAACGGTGCAATCGGATACACCCCGGCGATCACCACACCGAGCATCGGCCCGGTGGCGTAGCCGATATTGGTCAAGGTGTAGCGCAGGGAAAACGCCTTGGCCCGTTGGCCCATGGGCAGGTTTTCGCTGAGGATCGCTTTTGAGCCGATCAGAAATAATGCGGAGGCGGTTTCGGTGATCACCAGGGTCGCGGTGGTCAGGTACAGGTTCTGGGCGAAGGTCAGCAGCACGAAGCCGATGGCGCTGGAGAGCATGGCCAGGATCAACAGCCGACGCTTTTCCAGACGGTCGATAATGTAACCGCCGTAAAGGGCGAGCAGGGTGGCGATGAACACCGCGATGCCCAGCAGCAGACCAACGTCCTGTTGGTTGAGACCGAGTTTGTTGCTCAGGAATAGTGTGAGCAACGGGCTGGTGATGGCGCGGCTGACGACGATGGTCAGCGAGCAAATCATCAACCGGCGGATAACGAGCGAGTAAGTGGCCACGGTGGTGCAAATATCCTTATTCAGATGTTAACGAGGTGTCGCCGCCAATCGCGAGCAGGCTCAAGCAACGCCTTTCTCATGTCAGCCACCGATCAAGCAGGCAAACCGATTCCAACTCTTCAACCCGCCACAACTGCTCAAGCAATTCTTCAGCCTGGTGCCGCGACATCACTCGCTCAGCCAGACTGAAAAACTTCTCCTCCAGCGCCCCATCACTCAACGGATTCCCCGGCGCCCCCAACGGCACCTCAACACACAGGCTCGCCTGCCGACCGTCCACGGTCCGCACGCTCACGACGGGCTCGCCATCCTCTGACAGTTGCGAGTCCACTTCAAGCCGGATACGCGACATCCAGTGCGCCATTCGCGGGTCGCTGCGTTGAGCCTCGTCATACGCTTCCAACCGGCAATGCCCCAGGACCAGCCGCGCCGCAAGCGCATACCGCAAACTCATCTGCGCTGCCGCCAGACTGGCGACTTCCTGCCCGCCGCACATGTCCTGCAAAAACCCGCACAGCGACACCTGAATGTCTTCGACTTGATCAGCGCTGACCTGCAACTGCGCCAGCAACAGCCCCAGCGCATCAATCGCCGAGTGCGTCCCGCGGCACGCCGCGTAAGGCTTGATCGAGCAGCGGGCGAGTTTCCATACCCGGCCCAAATCAGCGTCCAGCGCCTCAGGCACGGCGGTATTACCCGCTAGCGTCTTGAGAAATCCACCCCAGACGTCTTCAAACAACTTCGTCGGCCCGGTGATGCCGCACTGGGCAAAGCGTGCGGCCAGCAAACCACCTTCGGCCGCTCGACCACTGTGGAGTTTTTTGCTTTGCGAGCCGTCATGAATGAACGCCCAAAGTCCGCCGCTGAAGCTGCCGGCGATACCAAGTGCTGACAAGGTTTGTGCCGCATCGAGGCCGAGAATCCGTGCACTCGCCGCCGCTGCACCGAACACGCCGCAGGTTGCTGTGGAGTGCCAGCCAGCGCCGTTATGCGCCGAGTAGCTGCCGCAGGCTTCCAGCACCCGACGGCCGATTTCATAGCCAATGACCACGGCGGTGATGAACTCCCGGCCGCTGACGATTCTTTCCGACATCGACACTGCTGCCATGATTGCCGGCAGCACGACGGCGCCGGAATGATCGCAGCCACCGGTATCGTCCAGTTCCAGGGCATGGGCGGCGATGCCATTGAGCATCGCCGCCTGCGCAGCACCGACCCGCCAATCGGTGCCCCAGACCGGCGTGTTGCCGGTTTCACCTTCAAACACTGCCCGTGCCTGTTTCGCCACTTCACTGCCAGCCCCGGCCAGGGTCGCGCCGAAGGTATCGAGAATATGCCGCTTGGCTCGCTCCACCAGCGCCACCGGCAAATCCTCAAATCGTGTATCAACACAAAACTGCGCCAGGTGCTCCATGCGAAGCACACCACTGTAGGAGCTGCCGAAGGCTGCGATCTCTTGATCTTGCTCGCTCATACCCCGTAATCCCGATAATGCCGCTCGTAAACAGCCGCCGGGTGATCTTCGGCCACAGCCGCCGCCGAATCCGCCCACCACTTCGATACTTCGCCCGCCGTGGCGATCCAAACGTCGTTGTGCTGCTGAATCCCTTCCAGCAACTCGCGCAACACGCCGATGCGTCCTGGCGTTGCGATGATTTCCGGGTGCAGTCGCAGTACGTAACACAGGCCGAATCGGTGAAACCCGGCGAAGTCCATTTGCAGGTTGCCCAGGGTATGGCTGTAGGAGGCGATTCGCGATTGCGCCGGTGGCACGGCCGGGCTGAGGTTGAAGGCGAAGTAAGGTTCGTCTTCCAGTTCGTAATGCAGCGGCAACTCGATCACCTCGGGCGCCGTAGGGTGAGAGAACGGCAAATCATCGCCTCGCCACGACGAAGACCAGCGGATACCTTGATCCCGCAACGCCTCGATAAACCCCGGCGCACCGTTGCCGGCCGGGATGCGAAACCCGGTCGGCCGTTGGCCGGTCAGCGTGGTCAAGGCTTCGCAGCCCTTGGCGATCTCGGCGCTTTGCTCGGCCAGGGAAAGATTGTCGTAGTTCTGATGGCGATACCCGGCACAGGCAATCTCATGTCCACCGGCCTGGATCGCCCGAATATGCTCGGGGTTTTCCTCGGCGACGATGCCGGGAATGCACCAGCTACTGGTGACGCCGAGTTCTGCGAACAACCCGAGCAAACGGTCGACGCCGCGTTGGCTGCCGTACCGCCAGACGGACAGGGTCTTGTCACGCCCGGCGACCTCCGGAGCCTGGGTCAGGATGCCGTGGATGTCGTTGTAATCGACGGTCAATACGACGGCGCAGCGATAGCCGTCGGGCCAGGCTGTGGAATCAACCATGGTGATGCTCCTTCAGCCACCACTGGGCGACATCGCGGCAGGTGGCGAACCACACGTCATCGCGCTGGCGCATGTGGTCGAAGAGTTTTTCCAGCAACAGGATGCGTCCCGGTTTGCCGGTGATTTTGGGGTGGAACAGGGTGGTCAGGCACAGCCCTTCGTTCATGGCGCCGTCGTATTCGCGGCGCCAGTTGTCCAGGGTCAGCTCGTAGCTTGCGGTGCGGTCCAGCCCGGAAGGGAAGTCCGGCGCACGGGTGTAGGCGAGGGAGGCGTAGTCGTCCATTTCCCAACGGCCGGGGATTTCCACCAGCGGTGTGTCGAAGCCGGGAACATTGACGAGGTACGGGCGGTCATCGCCGCGCATGCTGCTGGAATAGGTCACGCCGGCCTCCACCAGCATCGCCGGGGTTTCGGCGCGCCAGTCGCCGGACGGCGTGCGAAAACCTTCGGCGCGGATGTTCAGGTGCTTCCAGAACACCTCGCGGGATTTCTTCATCACGTCCTTTTGCTGATCCAGCGTCAGGGCGTAAAAGGATTCGTGTTTGTAGCCGTGGTACGCCACCTCATGCCCGCGCTCGACAATCGCCTGGCACTGTTTCGGCCAGTTCTCCACGACCCAGGCCGGGACGAAGAACGTTGTCGGGATCTGGAACGCGTCGAGCAAATCGAGGATTCGCGGCAGGGCGCGGTAGGGCCCGTACCCGCCGAAGCCAAAGTACTCGGGCTTGTGCCAGATCGAGCCGTTAAGCATCGCATCGCCGGTGGGGCCATCGAGGTCGAAGGCCAGGGCGAGACAGGCTTTGTGCTGGTCGGGCCAGGTGGGTTGGGGTGAGGAGGACATCTTTGCGCTCCAACAATTTATAAGTAAACGACGAACCCTGTGGGAGCGGGCAAGCCTCGCTCCTACAGGGCAAGCATCCATCCCTTGCAGGTTTATTTGCCGGCGTTGATGGTCACCGTTTTGATCGCACCCAGTTCCAGGTCCCATTTCTTCAGGATGGTCTGGTAGCTGCCGTCATCGATCATGCTCTGCAACGCCACTTTCACCGCTTCACTCAGCTCAGGCTTTTTCTTGCTCAAACCCATGCCGGAGAACTGCACGGAAATCGGTTGGCCTACGGTTTTGTAGGTGTCCTTTTCCTGAGTCTTCAGGTACGACAAGGTCTCGCTACCCTGCATCGCCGCATCGATCCGGCTCTGACGCAGTTGCGCACGGGCATCCGCCGAGCCCTCAGTGCCGACCACCACAATCGCCGGTTTGCCGGCTGCTTCACAGTGAGCCTTGCTGTATTCAGCAATCTCCGCCGGGAAGGTGGTGCGTCGGCTGGTGCCGACTTTCTTGCCACACAGGTCGGTGATCTCGTTGGTGTCCTTGTTTTTCTGCAAGGTGTAGAACTGCGGGCCGCTGGTGAAGTAGTCGACGAAGGTCACGCTGGCCTGACGTTCGACAGTGTCGGTCATCCCCGACAGGACCATGTCGACGCGGTCAGTGGTCAGCGCGTTGATCATTTGCTCGAAGCCGGTTTCCTGCCATTTGATTTTCACGCCCAGGCGCTCGGCCAGGGCGTTGCCCAGGTCGTAGTCCAAACCGGTCAGGGTGTTGGTGGCCGGGTCTTTGAAATCCATCGGCGGATAGTTCGGCATGATCGCTACGACGATCTCGCCCTTGGCCTTGATGCTGGCCGGCAACTCGGCGGCAAACGTGACGCTGGAAGCCATCAGGCCGGCGAGTACTGCTGGAATAACGAAATTCTTCATGGTCGTTCTCTTATGAGTGTTGTGAGGCGGCTCTTGTTTTCCAAGCACGGCACCTAGGTTCGAACGGCAGAAATGAAGCTTTGGGTGCGCGGGTTTTGTGGGCTTATTAGTATTTCTTCGGGGCTTCCAGCCTCCACGATCTGCCCGCCGTCCATAAACACCATGCGGTTGGAAACCTCGCGAGCGAAGCCCAGTTCATGGGTGACGACGATCATGGTCATGCCGGTTTGCGCCAGATCGCGCATCACCGACAGCACCTCACCGACCAGTTCCGGGTCGAGTGCCGAAGTGGGTTCATCGAACAGCATCAGCTTGGGCCGCATCGCCAGGGCGCGGGCAATCGCCACCCGTTGCTGCTGGCCGCCAGAGAGTTCAATCGGGTAGCTGTTGCGTTTGTCGGCCAGGCCGACGCGGGCGAGCAATTCCAGGGCTTCTTCGTGCGCTTCTTTGGGCGAGCGCTTGAGCACCTGGCACGGGCCTTCGATGATGTTTTGCAGCACAGTCATGTGCGGGAACAGGTTGAAACGCTGGAACACCATGCCGGTGGCCAGGCGTTGCCGGGCGATCTGCGATTCGTTGAGTTCGTGCAATTTGTTGCCGACCACGCGGTAACCCACCAGCTCGCCGTCGACCCAGAGGCCGCCCTTATCAATTTTCTCAAGCTGATTGACGCAGCGCAGCAAGGTGCTTTTGCCCGAGCCGGACGGGCCGATGATGCACAGCACTTCGCCTTGCTCGACTTCGATGTTGATGTCCTTGAGCGCGTGGTACTGGTCGTAATATTTGTTCAGGCTCACAGCCTTGACGATGCTTCTCATGTCGGATTCCTCAAGAACGCTTGCCGGCGCCGCGAGCGAAACGACGCTCCAGACGGCTTTGACCAAAGGACAGAACGGTGACGGCGGCCAGGTACCAGATACCGGCGACGATCAGCAATTCCATGACCCGGGCGTTGGCGTAGTAGATGTTCTGGGCGTTGTAGAGCAGTTCCGAGTACTGGATGACGCTCGCCAGCGAGGTCATTTTCACCATGCCGATGAACTCGTTGCCGACTGGCGGAATGATGATCCGCATGGCTTGCGGCAAGATGATCCGGCGTAGCGCCTGCAAGCGCGGCATGCCGATCGACTTGGCGGCTTCGTACTGGCCGGTGTCCACCGACAACAGGCCGGCGCGCACCACTTCAGCGGTGTAGGCGCCCTGGTTGATGCTCAAGCCGAGCAGGGCGGCCACGAACGGCGTCATCAGGCTCACGGTGTCGAGTTCAAACAGGCCAGGGATTCCGATGGTAGGAAAAATCAGCGCCAGGTTGAACCACAACAGCAGTTGCAGGATCAGCGGCGTACCGCGGAACAGCCAGGTGTAGGTCACCGCCACGTAGCGCAGGATCGGGTTGGCCGACATGCGCATAATCGCAGTAATCACCCCGAAGACGATGCCCAGCGCCATTGCCAACACTGCCATGACGATGGTGTTGAACAAACCCCACATAATCGCCTGCGAGGTGACGAACTGGCCGATGTAGGACCATTCGATCTTGCCTTCGGCAAAGGCGCGGACCAGGCCGAGAATGGCGATGACGATCACGGTGGCGAAGAAAATCCGCCCGTAATAGCGCCGTGGCACATGGTGGTACTGGGTGATATCGAACTGGTTGTCCGCCAGTTTGCGCTCCGCCTGGAGTCGTTCTGCCTGAGTCTGGCTCATGATGTTTCTCCGTACACTGGTATTTCAGATCGGCACGATCACTGTGGGAGCGAGCAAGCTCGCTCCCACAGGTGCTTCGTCTTGGCTTAAAGACGAAAGCCCTGATAGTTCTCGGTCCACTGCTGCTGGGCGGCGAGGGCGGTTTTCAAGCGGCCGATCTGCTCGCGCACCTGTTGCGGCGCGGTGCCGCCCCAGCCACTGCGTGCAGCGATGGCGGCTTCCAGCGTCAGGCTGTCGCGCACTTCCGGGGTCAGGCGTGGATCAATCTCGGCCAGCAGCGCCGGGGAGGCTTCCCACAATTCGATGTCGTGTTTCTCACAGGCCTGGACCAGCGCGCCGGTGATTTCATGGGCTTCCTTGAACGGCACGCCGCGCATGGCCAGCCAGTCGGCGACTTCGGTAGCGAGGGTGAAGCCCAATGGCGCCTGGCGCCGCAGTTCTTCAACGTTGACCTTCATGGTCGCGACCATCCCCGCCATGGCCGGCAGTACCAGCAGCAGGGTGTCGACGCTGTCGAGCACACCGTTTTTGTCTTCGCTGAGGTCGCGGTTGTAGGACAGCGGCAGGGACTTGAGCGTCGACAGCAGTCCGGTGAGGTTGCCGATCAAGCGGCCAGCCTTGCCGCGAGCGAGTTCGGCGATGTCCGGGTTTTTCTTCTGCGGCATGATCGAACTGCCGGTGGCGTAGGCATCGTCCAGTGCGACCCAGCGAAATTGCCGCGACGACCACAGGCAAAACTCTTCGGCGAGGCGGGAAATATTGATCCCGAGCATGCTGGCGATAAACAGGAATTCGGCGACGTGGTCACGACTGGCTACAGCGTCGATGGAGTTTTCGCACACGCCGCTGTAGCCCATTTCCTTCGCGGACTGCTGCGGCAGGCGAGCGATGGCGGAACCGGCCATGGCCGCCGCGCCGAGTGGCGACAGCGAGGTGCGCACGTCCCAGTCCACCAGGCGTTGTACGTCACGCAGCATCGATTGGGCGTGAGCCAGCAAGTGGTGAGCGAAAACGATCGGTTGCGCCTGCTGCAAGTGGGTGAAACCCGGGCAGATGCTTTCGATGTGTTGTTCTGCCTGATCCACCAGCGCTTGCTGCAAGGCCAACACTTCAACGGCCAGGGTGCGGACGTGATCACGCAGAAACAGGCGCAGGTCGTTGGCGGTCTGGTCGTTACGCGAGCGGCCAGCACGCAGCTTGCCGCCAAGGGCGCCGAGGCGTTCGGTCAGCAGGCGTTCGATGAAGGTGTGGACGTCTTCATCGTCCAGGGTCGGGGCGATGCTGCCGGCGCGGAAGTCAGCGCCGATCTGATCCAGAGCGCCAAGCATGGTCTGGGTTTCTTGCTCGCTCAACAGACCGGCGCGTTGCAGTTCCCCGGCATGCGCCTTGGAACCGGCCAGGTCGTATGGGGTGAGGCGAAAGTAACGCTCAGGACAACGGGACAGGGCCGCCAGGGCTTCGGACGGGCCGCTTTTGAAGCGAGCACCCCAGAGACGGTCGGTGGTTTGAGACATTGTTGTTTTCCTCGTCGGTAAAGCGAACTGAATACGGTCTGTAAAGCCCTGAACACTCGCCGGAAATTATTCGGGCGTGGTTAGGCCAAAGCAGTTTTCAAGAGGGCAGTTTCATTGTTGCGAGAGCTGATCGAAGTGTCAGCTTTTAATGGTGCGGAATCAGTGAGTTGGCACTCAGGTACGGAATTTATTAGCGGTTGCCAAGCCTGGTTTTCTGTGTTCATTATTATTAGCCAGCGTTATTTTTGTTGTTGGACACAGAGTGTTGAATAGGGCGTCAGAGGTAAATAAGCATTATGGAAACCCCACTTTCCAATTCCGGAAACCCGCCGCCAAAACCGCCTCATCGGGCACCGTTGGCGCTCAGTGGTCTGGACTTTAAATTGCTCAAAGTGTTTAAGGCCGTGGTCGAGGCCGGCGGCTTCAGCGCCGCCCAGAACGAGCTGAATGTGGGTCTGGCAGCCATCAGCAAACAGATCTCCGACCTTGAGATTCGCATCGGCATGCGCCTTTGCACCCGCGGTCGAGAGGGGTTTCACCTGACCGAAGAAGGGCGTCTGGTGTATCAGGCGTCAATTGATTTATTTGCCTCGGTCGATAACTTTCGTGATCGCCTTAGTTCTGCGCAGAATGAACTGATTGGCGACTTGGGTGTAGGGGTTATTGATAACAGCATCTCCGATCCTAATTCGCCGTTAGTTGCAGCGCTTAGACGAATTAATGAGGAGTCGCCGAGAGTAAGGTTTCAACTTCAAGCTTCGCAACTGGATGAAGTTGAACGTGGCGTAGTGGAGGGAAGACTAGTCGCGGGGATCGTGCCGGTTTATCAACGACGGGAGGAGTTCGATTACTACGCGCTGTATGAAGAACGCTCCGAGGTTTACTGCGCGGTCGGGCATCCGTTGTTCTCAGTGCCAGAGGCGGAGATCGGCACCAATGTGCTCAAGGACTACGAGTGCATCAACCACCGTTACGCAATACACCGCGACAAACTGAATTTCGCCCACTACGACAGCTTTTCAGCCTCGGCGACCCAGGTGGAAGCTGTAGCGCTGCTGGTCAAGACCGGCCGTTTTGTGGGCTTCTTGCCGCAACATTACGCTCTAAACCTGGTGGCCCAAGGACAGTTTCGGGCGGTCCGCCCGGACCTGATCAGCATCGTGACGCCGTTCAATCTGATCCTGCGGCACAACACTGTACGCAGCCCGCTGGTCAAGGCGTTTGCCCTGGCGCTGGGGGTCGATTTAAAGGTGCCGGCCTGAGGATTAAACGCATTGCGCAACGCCGTTCGGCAGGCAAACCGTGGGCGACTTCGTTGCTCAATACCGCCGTTAAACGTGAGTCCAGATATGCGTGGCTTAGTGTTTCAAAGCCCAAGCGTTGATAAAACGCTTCATTCCACGGCAGGTCGCGAAACGTGGTCAGGGTCAGACCGTAGAGTTCTCGTTTTCGCGAGTATTCAATTGCCGCCAGAAGTAACTTGCGACCAATACCCTGGCCCTGAAAGTGTTGGCTGACAGACAGTTCCTGAATATGCAGTTGGTTGTCGACTTCAATGGCGCTGAGAAACCCCGTAAGTGCGCCATCGGCGGATTGCGCGACCCAAACATCTGCGGTTTCTATGGCGTGCAGGTGTTGTTGTGTGTCTGTGACCGAAGCGTCGGCTAACCAGGCGAGTGCAGGGGCGGCGCGAAACAACGCCGCTGCCGAACGCTCGATGGCGGGGAGGGAGTCTGCGTCGGTGGGTTGGGCACGGCGGAGGGTGATGATGTTCATGCGGGCATGATAAACGCGTAGGAGTTGCCGAAGGCTGCGATCTTTTGATCTTAAAAGGTCAAAAGATCGCAGCCTGCGGTAGCTCCTACATGGATCGCGTCAGGGTTTGAGATGCAGCAAGACGTAATCGTTTTTATCAAAACGTCCAGTTAGCGCGGGTTCCAACATTCCCAACGACGTGCCTTTCAAGGCCTTGTAGTCGTTCTGATCCATGATCACCCAGGCAGGCGCCGCGATACTGTCCAAGTCCTGAGCCGATTCGGTGAAGACCGGTTGCAGGTCTTGTTCGATATTGACCATAAACTTGATCGCCTTGGCATCTTTACCCATGCCAAACAACACCAGCGGAGCGGGTTCCTGCTGAACCTGTGCAAAAGCCGCACGGCTGAAGCTGCGCGAATCGTAGAGCTGACGCTCCACTGGTTCGAACACCAGGATGTAAACCGACCACAGCCCCAGTACTGCGCAAAACGCCAGTGCTTGCGCCCGCCATGCAGGCCGGAACAGCGCGGCGATGGCTATCGCTTGCAGCACGCCGAGCACGATCAATACCGGCGCCAGGCCAGTGAGCTGTTCGGGGAAGCGCCGCTGGCCAATCACCAATGCGACGATCAACAAGCCCGGGATCAGCAGCCACAACCCTTGCATCACACCACGCAAGGCGCTGAACAAACGGCCCCGCGTCGCCTGAAACGGATACGCCGCGATGATCGCTGCCATTGGCAGCATCGGCAGCACGTAACGGGCTTTTTTCGCCAGGGGAATCGACAGGCCGACCATCACGATCAACCCGGCGGCCGCGCAGTACAGCACCAGGCGCAGTTGCGGCCCGGCTTCGCGTGGTGTGGTCAGGCAAATGGCGGCCAGCGCCAACAAGCCCAATGGATAGGCCAGCGCATAGTTGCCCATTGAACTGGTGAAGTAATACAGCGAATCGCTGGCGCCCTCACTGCCATCCATGCGCCCCATGAACTGCATGCGAATGACATCCTGCATGAAGGCTGGACCACCGCTGATCTTGGCCAGCAGCAACAGCAAACCGACACACACCACCAGCAGCCCGGCCGCGAGTAGCCCGAAGCCGAACAACCGTTGCCACTGACGATTGAGCAGGAAGTAGCTGCACAACATGCCGGTAGGCACTACCAGGCCAATCGGCCCACGGATCCCGAAGCCCAGCAGCAGCAAGGCAAAAATCAGCAACCAGCGACGGGGAGCACCGAATTGATCTGCGGCATAACCGAGGTAGAACACGGAAAACGCCACCGCGGCGAGCATCAGGTCCAGGGACACTGCCCGTGTTTCGGTGACAAACGTGTTGGTCAGCAAGAGCAGGGCGATGCTCAGCAACGCCCAGCGAGTGGAGTAGGGCGCCAGCAGCCGGTACATCAACGTAACGATTACGGAACCTGCAATCGCACTCGGCAGCCAGGCACTAAACGCATTCACCTGTCCGAATGGCAGCGATAGCAACCAGATGAACAAGGTGGTCACCGCCGAATAGTCAGCGTAAGGCTGACCATAGGTGGTCGGGAAAAACGTCGGTCCGTGGCGCAGCATTTCCTGGGCAAACAACACGAACCGCGAATCAAAGCCGATTGCCGTCTGCTGATAAACCCCGACCATGAACAACAGCAGTGCCAACAGCCCCAGAACCAGGGACTGTCGGCGGATCATGTCGGTTGGTTGAACCACCACCGTCAGGCAACCACAGGTGCGGAAGGCCATTGCTGATGAGGAATCGGCAGTTTGCGAGATTCACCGCGACCCATCGGGAAATACAGGAAGCCGCTGCGCGCCAGGCGCTCTGCGTCATACAGGTTGCGGCCATCGAAAATCACTGGTGCTGCGAGGCGCTCACGGATCAGGTCGAAATCCGGCGCCTTGAATTGTTGCCACTCGGTGCAGATGATCAGCGCATCGGCGCCGGTCAGTACCGATTCCGGTGTGCCCATGAGCGCCAGCTTCGATTCGTGCGGATACAAATGCTGGGTTTCCTGCATCGCTTCCGGGTCGAACGCGCGTACATTGGCGCCCGCCGCCCACAGCGACTCCATCAGTACGCGGCTAGGTGCGTCGCGCATGTCATCGGTGTTCGGCTTGAACGCCAGGCCCCACAAGGCGAAGGTCTTGCCAGCCAGATCACCCTTGTAGAACGCATTGACGCGCTCGAACAGCTTGTGTTTCTGGCGCTCGTTGATTGCTTCCACCGCTTGCAGCAGGTCGCTGGAGCAGTTCGCTTCCTCGGCGCTGTGAATCAGTGCGCGCATGTCTTTCGGGAAGCACGAACCGCCGTAACCGCAGCCCGGATAGATGAAGTGATAGCCGATGCGCTGATCGGCACCGATGCCCAGACGCACGGATTCGATGTCGCAACCCAGGTGCTCGGCCAGCTCGGCGATCTGGTTGATGAAGCTGATTTTCGTCGCCAGCATGCAGTTGGCGGCGTACTTGGTCAGCTCGGCGCTGCGCAGGTCCATGAACATGATGCGGTCATGGTTGCGGTTGAACGGCGCGTAGAGCTCGCGCATCACTTCACGTACTTCGTCACGCTCGCAGCCGACGATGATGCGGTCCGGACGGCGGCAGTCGGCAACGGCGGTGCCTTCCTTGAGGAATTCCGGGTTGGAGACGATATCGAACTCCAGTTCGCGGCCGTCCAGTTTGCCCAGGATATGTGCGCGCAGGGTGTCGCCGGTGCCAACCGGAACGGTGGATTTTTCCACCAGGATCACTGGCTGCACGCGGTGGCGGGCTACCGCATCACCGACCGACAACACGTAGCTCAGGTCTGCCGAACCGTCTTCACTGGACGGTGTACCAACGGCGATGAACAACACTTCGCCATGTTGCACGGCAAGTTTTTCATCGGTGGTGAACTGCAGGCGCTTGGCCTCCAGGCTTTCCTTGACCAGACTGGCCAGCCCCGGTTCAAAAATGCTGACATGGCCTTGCTTGAGCAATTCCACCTTTTTGGCATCGATGTCCATGCAGATCACATCGTGGCCGACTTCGGCCAGAACGGCAGCCTGAACGAGGCCAACGTAACCACTACCAAATACACTGATTTTCATGGGGCATTCCTAAGAACAGGTGCGCGAGCAGGTCGAGAGTTGATGGTGATGACCCCGAGGATGACAAGGGCCACCCCGAGGCTTTTTGCAAGACTGAAATGTTCGTTAAATGCCGGCAGACTAGCGGCCAGCAGGTACACCAGCGCATAGCTGATGCTGAGCAGTGAATAGGCCCGTCCCAGTGGCACGTCCCGCAGGGCGAGCAGCCAACTGAGCATCGACAGCGCGTAGGCAAGGATCGCCGCCAGCACCACGCCGATGGCGGTCAGGTCGACGCTGCCATTGCTCAGAGCTGTCAGCCATTGATCGGGGTGCGGCAGGCGGCTCATGCTCCAGCGCATGCCAAGCTGGGCGGCGCTGGCCAACATGACGCTGCCCAGGGCAAAGGTAATTCCACGGCGCAGGTTCATGTTTGTTGCCCCAGCAAAACCACGCCACCGATTACCAGTACGACGCCCAGCCAATGGCGACGGTCGACGGTTTCGTGAAAGACGAAGCGGGCGACCAGGGTAATGAGTACGAAATTGAGGCTGAGCATCGGATAGGCGACACCGACTTCCAGGCGCTGCAACACCAGCAGCCAGACCAGAAGGCCAAAACCGAGCGAGAACAACGCCAGCCACAGCCACGGCGAGCGAAGTTTCTCGCCCAAGCCGGTCGTTTTACCGCGCCAGCTTTCCACTGCGTACTTCTGGGCCACCTGGCCCAGGCAGGTCAGCAGGCACGCGGTCAGCAACAGAATCAGGCTCATGACGCATCCTGAGGGATGATCAGAATCACCAGATTGCCTTGCTCATAGCGCTTGCCATCTTTAGGCAGCAATTCGAGTTCTTGCAGTTCGTCGTCACCCTTGACCCGCATGACCACGCCGACCGAACCGGTCTTGCGAGCTTCTTGCATCCACTGTTGCACCTGATCCGTGGTGATCCGTCGATTGCCGGTGTCAGGAAAGTCCAGGCCGTATTTAAGCTCGCCGACCGTGTTGTACAGCGCCACTTGTGGACGTCCCAGGCGCCAGGACAGTGCTGCCGCTGCGCCCAGATCATTGCTCAGCAGTTGGCCGGTCTGACCCAGTTCCTGAACGTGTTCGAGGATGAACTGGTCAGGCATCTTGTTGGAGACCACCGAGTTGGGCAGTCCTGCGGGTATCAGTCCGATCAGGATGAGACTGCCAAACGCCGGTGCTGCCCAGCATTGCAGGGGCCGGAAGGCTTGCAGCAAATTGGCCATGATCCAGCCGATCAGCGCGATAAACACCAGAATCAGATGATGCAGCTCAAGTTCGTACACCGGCTTCTTCAGTTGCACGTAGACCAGCGCGAGCAATACGACGACGCCCATCACCAGGTTCAGCAAACCGTTGATTCCCAGCGCCCGACCTTGTTCAAGCTTCAAACGGTCCGCCAGCGCGTTGCCGAGCAACAGCGCCAAGGGCAACAGGCAGGGCAGGATGTAGGCCGGCAATTTGCCCTTGCTCAGGCTGAAGAAAATCAGCGGCATAACCATCCACAACAATAGAAAGCCGATGCTCGCCTGGCGACGGCTCTGCCAGGCTTGTTTCAACGCCGTTGGCAGCAACACCGCCCAAGGCAGGCTGAACGCGACCAGCAGCGGCAGGTAATACCACCAAGGCGCGTCATGCTGGGCGTCTTCGCCAGCGAAGCGCTGAATGTGTTCGTGCCAGAAGAAGAACCGCCAGAAGTCGGTCTCCTGAGAGTGCACGGCCAAGACCCACGGCAGGCTGATTACGATGGCCACGACCACAGCAACCGGGCCGTAGACCAGCAGTTCACGCCAGCGTTTTTGCCAGATCATCCACGGCAAGGCGATCAGTACCGGCAGCAGCCAGGCCAAAAAACCCTTGGTCATGAACCCCATGCCGCAGGCCAGCCCCAACGCGGCCCAGCCCAACAGGCGCTGACCACGGCTCTTGCTGTCCAGTGCAAACCACAGGGCAACCAGGCTTGCGTTGACCCAGAAGGTGAATTGCGGATCGAGGTTGGCATAACCGGCCTGGCCGGCGATGACGGTGAAACTCATGTACAGCAAAGCGCAGGCAAAACTTTTGCGCGGGTCGTTCCACAGGCGTCGGGCGATCAAATAGCACAGCAACACGCTCAGCCCGGTGGTCAGGGCTGAGGCGAAACGTACGCCGAACAGATTGTGGCCAAACAACGACTGGCCGATGGCAATCATCCAGTAGCCAGCCACCGGTTTTTCAAAGTAGCGCAAGCCCATGAAATGCGGCGACACCCAGTTGCCGCTCAGGAGCATGTCCTGGCTGATCTGGGCGTAGCGGGTTTCGTCGGGAATCCACAAACCGTGGGTACCCAACGGCAACAGATAGGCAAGCAGCATAACGACCAGCAACACCGGTAATGCCCAGCGTTTACTCATGCGCCTTGCACTCCCAGCCAGCCTTCACGGCCTTCAAGGGCGCCGCGAACTACGCGGCCGGCCGGCAGGGTAGCGAGTGACTCGGGCAACAAGTCGCCCAAGGGTTGGAAATGAATGTCGCGCTGGCGTGCATCGGCCAGCAGCTGACGAAAATCGTTGGCCATCAGAATCCCTTCTACCTCGGCATGGATCGTGTAGACGTTCAGTTTTTCGGGGGTAAAGCGGTCCAGGATGAAAGCGTTGAAATCTTTGGCAACCACGGTCGGACCGACCACCTCGTCAAAGGTAGGCAGGTCCACCGGGATTTGTGGCGCACCGAGGCGGCCATCGGCCAATGTCGGCTGGAACAGGCTCTGGCCCCGGCAATCGCTGTTATAGCGAAAGCCGAAACCTTGCTTGGCTTCGATCACACGCTCGTCAGCCCGCCAACCGGCAGAAGCCGAGCAGTCGACTTTTTGCCCGAGGATATCGCTGAGGCAATCAACGCCCCGGCGAATCTGCTCGATCAATTGCGCATCGCTCCAGCGCCCGGCGTTGGCTTGCCAGCCATGGTGATCCCAGGCGTGCAGGCCGACTTCATGACCGGCGTCCCGGGCCTGACGCATCAGGTGCCCGAGGTCGCGACCAATGGGTTTGCCTGGCCAGGCAGTGCCGGCCAGCAAAATATCCCAGCCATACAGGCCGGCGGCGTTGGAACGCAGCATCTTCCAGAGGAATTGTGGGCGGATGAGGCGCCACAAGTGGCGCCCCATGTTGTCCGGCCCGACGCTGAAGAAAAACGTCGCCTTGACCTGAGCCTCATCGAGCATTTCCAGCAACCGGGGCACCCCTTCACGGGTGCCTCGGTAGGTGTCGACATCGATACGAAGGCCTGCCTGCATTAGCGCTTGTCCGCGATTTCGAGCATGGCTTCGCGCAGGAAGAAGTCCAGCGTGTTGCCGATGGTTTCGCTCATTTCAACGGTAGGCTCCCAGTCCAGCAGGCGCTTGGCGTTGGCAATGCTTGGCTTGCGGTGTTCCACGTCCTGGTAACCGGCACCGTAGAACGCCTTGCTTTCCACGTCGCGGAAACCGGCGAACGGAGGGAAGTTGGCACGCAGTGGGTGCGCTTCGAACTGACGCAGCAGCTCTTCGCCCAACTGACGGATGCTGGCTTCGTTTTCCGGGTTGCCGATGTTGATGATCTGACCGTTGCACGCGTCGTTTTCGTTGTCGACGATGCGTGCCAGGGCTTCGATGCCGTCAGCGATGTCAGTGAAGCAGCGCTTCTGCTCGCCACCGTCGAACAGACGGATCGGCGTACCTTCCACCAGGTTCAGGATCAACTGGGTGATGGCACGGGAGCTGCCGATACGGGCCGAATCCAGACGGTCCAGACGTGGGCCCATCCAGTTGAATGGACGGAACAGGGTGAAGTTCAGGCCCTTGGCGCCGTAAGCCCAGATCACGCGGTCCAGCAGTTGCTTGGAGACCGAGTAGATCCAGCGCTGCTTGTTGATCGGACCAACGATCAGGTTCGAGGTGTCTTCGTCGAAGTTCTTGTCCTGGCACATGCCATAGACTTCGGAGGTCGACGGGAAAATCACGCGCTTGTTGTACTTGACGCAGTAGCGAACCAGTTTCAGGTTCTCTTCGAAGTCCAGTTCGAATACGCGCAGCGGGTTGCGGGTGTATTCGATTGGCGTTGCGATGGCTACCAGCGGCAGGACCACGTCGCACTTCTTGATGTGATATTCGATCCACTCGGAGTGAATGCTGATATCGCCTTCCACGAAGTGGAAGTTCGGGTGGCTGCGCAGGCGCTCGATGGCGTCGGAACCGATGTCCAGGCCGTAGACGTCGTACTTGTCGTCACGCAGCAGGCGCTCGGACAAGTGGTTACCGATGAAGCCGTTGACGCCCAGGATCAGTACGCGAGTACGACGTGGAGCACGGCCGGATTCGGCACCGCGCAATACTGAACCGTCTACCAGGCCCAGTTCAGCAGCCAGTTGCGGGCCGCTGAGGTACAGGCCGTTATCGTTACGCTGACCGGAAGTGATGACCAGCGAGTCTTCGCCGCAAGCGATGCGCAGCGGATCAACACTGATTACACGGCCAGGTGCTTGACCTTCGTTGCCCTTGGCGACTTCAGCGCTCCAGACAATCAGTTTGTGCTCGCCCACTGCGCAGAACGCGCCCGGGTATGGCTGAGTAACAGCGCGAACCAGGTTGAACAGCTCTTCAGCCGGTTTCTTCCAGACCAGTTTGCCGTCGGCCGGAGTGCGGCGACCAAACACGGTAGCTTTGGATTCGTCCTGGGCGGTCTCGGTGACTTTGCCTTGCAGCAGGGCTGGCAGGGTGTCACGCAGCAGGGAAGCGGCGGCTTCGCGCAGTTTGCCATGCAGGCTCAGGGCGGTATCGGCACGGTCGATGGCGACCTTGTGCTGAGCGATGATTGCGCCAGCATCGGCACGTTTGACCATGCGGTGCAGGGTCACGCCGGTTTCGGTTTCGCCGTTGACCAGCACCCAGTTGGCCGGTGCGCGACCACGGTAGGTTGGCAGCAGCGAGCCGTGCAGGTTGAACGCGCCTTTGCTGGCGGTGGCCAGCAGTGGCTCGCTCAGCAGATTGCGGTAGTAGAAAGAGAAAATGTACTCAGGGTTGAGCTTGGCGATGCGCTCGATCCACAGCGGGTGGTTGACATCTTCCGGCGCATGAACCGGGATGCCTTTGCGAGCGCACAGTTGCGCAACGGAGCCGTAGAAGGCGTTTTCCTTCGGATCATCGGCGTGGGTGAATACCGCGCCGATTTCAAAACCTGCGTTTAACAGGGCTTCAATGCCGGCACAGCCGATATCGTGGTAGGCGAAGACAACAGCTTTTGCGCTCATGAGTGAACCTGATCTGAAGAAGTGGAAGTGAGACCGTCAACGGTAACAACGGGAGCAGGGGAAGCGGGTTCGTTACGCAGGACCTTCTCGATGAAGAACCGTGGACGCGCCCGAACATCGCTGTACATGCGGCCCAGGTATTCACCCAGAAGGCCCATGCCGATGAATTGGCCGCCGGTGAAGACGAACAGCACGGCGAACAGCACGAAGGTACCGCCGCCAGCCCAACCAGAGCCGAAGGCCAGGCGCAAGACGATCAGCGCAATGGCAAACAGTACGCCAAGGCCCGCCATGCAGAAGCCGACGATGCTGAGCAGACGTAGAGGGGTGGTGGTCATGCAGGTGATCAGGTCGAACATCAAGTTGACCAGACGCATCGGGCTGTACTTGGATTCGCCGTGTTCACGTTCGGCGTGGGTCACCAGGATTTCCGTGGTGTGCCGGGCGAAACTGTTGGCAAGGATTGGAATGAAGGTGCTGCGTTCGCGGCAGGCGAGCATTGCGTCGACGATGGTGCGGCGGTAAGCACGCAGCATGCAGCCGTAGTCGCTCATGGCCACGCCGGTGGAACGTTGCACGGCCAGGTTGATCAACTTCGATGGCCAGCGGCGCAAGGCCGAGTCCTGACGGTTGTTGCGCACGGTGGCGACCACGTCATAACCGAGTTCGGCCTGGGCCACCAGTCGCGGGATTTCTTCGGGCGGGTTCTGCAGGTCAGCGTCGAGGGTGATGACCACATCGCCCTTGCACTGTTCGAAACCGGCCATGATCGCCGCGTGCTGACCGTAGTTGCGGTTGAGAATGACCGCCACGACGTGGCTGCCTTGACGATTGGCAGCATCTTCGAGCAGTTGCGCCGAATTGTCGCGACTGCCGTCGTCCACCAGCACGATTTCGTACTCGTGGGTCAGTTGCGCGCAGGCTGCTTCGGTGCGACGCAACAATTCGGGCAGGCTTTCTTCTTCGTTGTAGACCGGAATAACGATCGACACGCAGTTGATTGGATAAGGTCTCAAAGGCTTCTGTCCATAATGTTTTCGATGGCACCAACAACGCGATCAACGTCGTCGGTGGTCATGTCGGGGAACAAGGGAATCGAACACAGCCGCGCCGAGTTCCATTCGGTATTGGGCAGATAGATGTCCGGGAAACGTTGACGATAATAGGTGTGCAGGTGCGTGGCAATAAAGTGAATGCCTGTTCCGATATTTTGTTCCTGCAAAGCCTTCATGAACGCTTCACGATCCAGCCCGCAACGTTCGGCGTCGATACGCAGAATGAACAGGTGCCAGGCGTGTTGTTGCGGATACGTCGGAATGGTCAACGGCTGCACGGGCAGGCCTTCCAGGCGCTGCAAGTAGGTCTGGGCCAGTTGCGTGCGTTTGGCGTTGATTTCGTCCAGTCGCTCCAGTTGCACCAGGGCGATGGCGGCATTGATGTCGGCCAGGTTGTACTTGAAGCCTGGCTCGATAACCTGGGCCTGCGGCTTGCGCCCGCCGGTCAGTCGATCGTAGGCGTCAACGCCCAGACCGTGGAACTTGAGCATACGCACACGAGTGGCGAGGGCTTCATCGTCGGTGACGAACATCGCGCCTTCGGCGCAGGTCATGTTCTTGATCGCGTGGAACGAGAAGATCGCCGTGCCTTGGGAACCGACGTGACGACCTTTGTAGAAAGTGCCGGCCGCGTGGGCCGCGTCTTCGATGACGGCGATCCCGTGCTTGTCAGCCAGGGCATAGAGCGGATCGAGGTCGAACGCCGCGCCGGCGTAATGCACCGGAATGATCGCCTTGGTACGGGGCGTGATCGCCGCTTCAATGCTTTGCAGGTCGGTCATCAGGGTGTCGCGATCGACATCGACAAAAACCGGTGTTGCCCCCAACAGGCAGATCATGTTGGCGGTGGACACCCACGTCTGGGACGGGGTAATGACTTCATCCCCGGGACCGATGCCCAGGGCCAGCAAGGTGATGTGCATGCCACCGGTAGCGGACGACAATGCCACGGCATGCTTGCAACCGACGTAGTTGGCGAAGTGTTCTTCCAGTGCCTGGTTTTTTGGCCCGGTTGTGATCCAGCCGGAGCGTAATACTTGCTCG
>Ga0209862_1000048_pt1 | contig 39128 bp, 31 predicted proteins | sample OrgsoiDNA_201061_FD_185809 | JGI IMG/M metagenome (GOLD analysis project Ga0209862, IMG submission 185809) | Permafrost soil microbial communities from the Arctic, to analyse light accelerated degradation of dissolved organic matter (DOM) -... | ecosystem: Environmental > Terrestrial > Soil >... | reverse complement strand
CCCCAACCCGAGCAACAGCGGGGTCGCCAGGGTTTCCGAGGCCAGCGCACCACACACGCCGACCCATTTACCGTGGGCATGCGCCGCTTTGACCGTGCCGGCGATCAAGCGCAGCACCGAAGGGTGAAAGCTGTCGGCCTGACTGGCCAGACGTGGGTGATCGCGGTCCATCGCCAAGGTGTACTGGGTCAGGTCGTTGGTGCCGATGGAGAAGAAATCCACCTCGGGCGCAAACAGATCCGCCATCAACGCCGCTGCGGGTACTTCGATCATGATCCCCAGTTTCGGCAGTTCCGTGAGGCCCAACGCCAGCGCCTCTTCCTCCAGCATTTGCCGGGCCAGTCGCAATTCGGAGAGCTGCGTGACCATCGGCAACATGATGTGAAGACGAGCCAACCCGGCGCTGCTGAGGATCGCCTTGAACTGGTCGCGCAGCAGCTGCGGACGCTCCAGGCACAAGCGAATCCCGCGCATGCCGAGGAATGGATTGGTTTCGCTGTCCATCGGCACATAGGCCAGCGGTTTATCGCCGCCGACATCCAGGGTTCGCACCACCAGATTGCGTGTCGGCCCCAGGGTGCGGGCGATGGCGCTGTAGGTGGACGCTTGTTCGTCGTGGCTCGGCGCGTGGTTGCGATCCAGATAGAGAAACTCCGAACGCAACAGCCCGACGCCCTCACCGCCCAGGGTCATGGCCTGTTCGGTTTCAGCCAGCGAGGCGACGTTGGCCGTCACCTCGATGTGATGACCGTCGCGGGTACACGCGGCGAGCGAGGCCTGCGCGAGTTCGTGTTGATGGCGTTTGTGTTGTTGCTGACGATTGGCTTGAAGCTGTTCGATAGCGGCGAGATCCGGATCAAGGTGCAACTCACCCTTGTCGGCATCGAGCAACACTTGCGTGCCATTGACCAGCCCCAGCACCTGAACCGGCAAACCGCAGATCGCCGGCAGGCCAGCGGCCCGAGCGAGAATCGCGACGTGGCTGGTAGCGCCACCGCCGACCGTGGCGAACCCCAACACCTTGCGGGTATCGAGCCCGGCGGTCTGGGACGGGGTCAGTTGTTCGGCGATCAGGATTGCCCCGTCCGGCAATTCCATCGCGCGGTCCTGTACGCCAAGGATGCGCTTGAGCACCCGTTGGCCGACATCCGCCAGATCCGCCGCGCGTTCAGCCAGCAATGGGCTGCCGAGACTTTTAAACTGAACCGCCGTCGCCTCGGTAGTCGCTCGCCAGGCGAACCCGGCACTTTTACCTTCGGTGATCAGCGACTGGGCCTGATCCAGCAGACTCGGATCTTCGAGCAGTTCCTGGTGCGCCTTGAATATTTCGGCCTGAGCGTCACTGGTGGCGTTGTCACGCAGTTGTTGCAAGTCCCGCAACGCCTCGCTCAAGGCTCGTGACAGTTGCTCACGCTCAGCTTGCGCACCCTTGCCAAACTCGCTCACTTCCAGCGTCTGCTCGGCGATCTGCACCACCCGGCCAAACGCCGAACCCGCCGATGCACAAACCCCACGCAGCACCGTCAGCGTCGAGGCCTCGACCGCGTCCACAGCCGCCACCACCGTCACGGTTTCGCCACAGCCTGCGACCAGTAACTCGGCCAACGCCTTGATCGCAGCCTCGGCATCCGCCCCCGCCGCGCTGACTTGCACGATGTCACCGTGGGCCGTTTGCAACGCCATGATCGCCACCAGGGATTTGGCGTTGGCACTGTCCTGCTGTTTATGCAGATAGATGCTTGCCGAAAACCCTTTCGCCGCTTGGGCAAACACCGCCGCCGGACGCGCGTGCAAGCCGTTCGGATTGGCCAGCGTCACTGGTTTCGAGAACAGGGCTTCGCCCTCCTCCGCCAGCACCTCATCGATGGTTTGCCCCGCCGTGTTCAAACCCAGCAACGGTTGGCCGCTGTCCACCAGACCCGTTTCGGGCACCAGCCAGGTGAACGGTTCACCGCTGACCACCAGCATCAGCGTCAACAAACTGCGCGCATTCAAAGCGATGTAATCGACATCAAATTCGATCAGTGCCTGCCCTGCTTCAACCCGCTGACCTTCCTCCACCAACCGGGTGAACCCCTTGCCCGCAAGGTTCACGGTGTCGAGGCCGATGTGCATCAACACCTGCACGCCGTTGTCATCGGTGATGCTGACCGCGTGACCACTGGCCTGCACATTACTGATCACCCCGGCCAGCGGTGCGCACAAGGTTTTCGATGTCGGGTCGATGCACAAACCGTCACCGATCACGCGGCTTGCGAACACCGGATCGGGCACTTGGTCCAGCGGCATCAGCACGCCGGACAGCGGCGCGAGCAGTTGCAAATGTTGGGGTGTGGCCATGACGTCACCTGCTGTTTTGTTCTTTTAAAAGACGCTTGCGATACCTGTAGGAGCTGCCGAGGTTATGCGTTTATTTCCACCAATACTCGACCTGCAATCCGACATTCGCACCGTGGAGTGCCGTGCCGAAGGCGCCGGTGTCGGACAACGCCGAGCCCGCCGCCAGTTCATTGGCCGCCCGTTTGGCCGCCTCGTTCCAGCTTGCATAGGTGTAATACAGACGCACCTCGGGGCGCGCCCAGAAATCCGGGCCTTTGGGCGACCACGTCGGGGCAAAGGTGAACTTGCTCAACTTGCGCGTCCCGCCGGGTGCTTCTACCTGATCGTGGCCCAATTCGGTCACCAGTTTGAACTGCTCGGTGATTGCATACGCCGGGCGCACGCCAAGGGACATCCAGTTCTGATCGGCGCCGTCCGGGCGAATGTCTTTCTGATACACCGCCTCGATCTGCCCGCCAAAACGCGGTGTCACCTGCCAGTCGAAGAACTCCACCACGCGATAGCTTTTGTTGCTGTCGTCGAGCTTCACGTTACCGGTATAGCCCAACCCTGTGCCGGGACCTTCACCGTATTGGAACGCCAGTTTGTTCTTGCCACCAAGAAAGCCTTTCTGCACATGCTGGGTGGTGATCGCCCAGCCACGGTGCGCGTCTTGGCTGTCGGGTTTGTCGATGTAACTCAGGCCGAACTCCAGCTCGCCGCCGGGGTTGGTCTTGAAACCGGCGACGTTGAAGTCATGCCGGTTGATGTAGTCCTTCTGGTACAGATTGTCTTTACGCGAAAGCGCGTAGCTGTATTTCAGATCGCCAATCTGCACGTCCTCAATACCACCGCCAGTGGCGCTCTGGTTCCAGTAGTAGAAGTCAGAAATATGGATATCGTTCCGTTTGTAATAACGCCGCCCGGCCCATAGCGAACCACCGTTGAGACTCGGCAGGTTCGACCACTGCGCGTACATCTGCGGCATGCGCACCGAGCCGTTGTCACCGTTGAAAGTCAGGTCCTTGTCGTACTGGTTGTACAGCGACGCCATGCCGTCGACGCTGAGCACCGAGCCGTCGTCCAGGGTGTATAGATCCTGGCGCAACTCCAGTTCCGCGTACTGCTCGCATTCATTGCCCAAGCGGTATTTGGTCTGCGCGCCCGGCAGTTGAAAACACTGTTGTTTGCCGCTGTTGACCGAGGTCCCGACGCCGCTACGCAAGTAACCGGCGAACTCCAGCGCCTGGGCCGACAGAGGCAAAGCCAGGCACACGCCTGCTGCTACAAGGCTGCGATTTATTGTTGTTTTCAAGAGCCACCCCATTATTTTTATTGTGTGCTGCAGCAAAAAACGGCGCGCAAAACTCCCCCGCGCAGCGTTCTGCGTGTTGTTTAAACCGTGTTTTTTAGTGGTCGGTCAGGTGCAGGACAAACGACTCAAAGGGCCGCAGAAACATCTGCCGATTACGCGGCGGACAGTCCGGGTAGTTGCTGATCACCAGCCGTTGCGACATCGCTTCGCTGATCACGTCATTCGGCAATTCAACTTCACACGGTGTGCCGTAAAAGTTGTTCAGCACCAGCAACCGCTCACCCTGGCCTTCACGGACATACGCCCAGATTTGCCTGTGCTCGGACAGCAGCTGCCGGTACACGCCGTCGGACATCAACGCTTCGTTGCGACGCAAAGCGATCAACTGGCGGTAGTGATGCAGCACCGATTCCGGGTCGTCGAGTTGACTGGCGACGTTGATCTGCGCGGCGTTGGCCGGCACGCCAATCCACGGCTCGGCGGCACTGAAACCGGCGTTCGGCTCGGCATTCCAGTGCATCGGTGTGCGGCCGTTGTCCCGGGACTTCTGCATGATCGCCGCCATGTTGTCGGCATCGCTCACACCGGCCTCGCGCTTAAGGCGATGGATGTTCAGCGTCTCGACATCGCGGTACTGATCGATGTGATCGAAGCCCGGATTGGTCATGCCGAGCTCTTCGCCCTGGTACACAAACGGCGTGCCCTGAAGGAAGTGCAGCGCGGTGCCAAGCATCTTCGCCGAGACCACCCGATGCTCGCCATCATCACCAAAACGCGAGACCACCCGCGGCTGATCGTGGTTACACCAGAACAACGCATTCCAGCCGCCACCGGCCTGCATGCCGGTCTGCCAGTCCGAGAGGATGCGCTTGAGTTCAAGGAAGTCGAAGTCGGCGCGAATCCACTTTTGCAGGTTCGGGTAATCGACCTTCAGGTGATGGAAGTTGAAGGTCATCGACAGCTCTTTCGACTCTGGTCGCGAGTAGCGAATGCAATGCTCAAGACTGGTGGAGGACATCTCGCCGACGTTGATCAGGTCATGGCCTTCAAACACTTCGCGGTGCATTTGCTGCAAGTACTTGTGGACGTTCGGGCCGTCGGTGTAGAAGCGTCGACCGTCGCTGGTGTCCTCGGGGAAATCCGCCGGTTTGGAGATCAGGTTGATCACGTCCAGCCGGAAACCACCCACGCCTTTGTCGCGCCAGAACCGCATCATCTTGAAGACTTCGGCGCGCACCTTCGGGTTGTCCCAATTCAGGTCGGCCTGGGTGTGGTCGAACAGGTGCAGGAAGTACTGGCCGGTCTGGGCTTCGTACTCCCAGGCCGAACCGCCGAACTTGGATTCCCAGTTGTTCGGCTGGTCGCGCCAGATGTAGAAATCGCGGTACGGGTTATCGAGGCTGCTACGAGCCTGCTGGAACCAGGTGTGTTCGATCGAGGTGTGGTTGACCACGATGTCGAGCATCAACTTGATCCCGCGCTTGCCGGCCTCGGCGATCAGTAATTCGCAGTCAGCCATAGTCCCGTAGCTCGGGTCGATGGCGTAGTAATCGCTGATGTCGTAACCGTTGTCGCGCTGCGGTGAACGCAGGAACGGCGTGATCCACAGGCAATCGACACCCAGCCAGTGCAGGTAGTCGAGCTTGGCCACGACGCCGAGCAAATCACCCGTTGGGTTGCCGGCGTGGCTATGAAAACTCTTCGGGTAGATCTGGTAGATCACCGAACGTTGCCAGTCTTGCATGGCGTTATTCCTTCAGTAAGTTGATGCGGTGACCGTTATGGCCCCTTCGCGAGCAAGCCCGCTCCCACATTTTGGAATGCGGTCAACCTGTGGGAGCGGGCTTGCTCGCGAAGGCGATCTATCAGGCGACCCGATACCCAGGCCGGACAATCTTCATGCTCAACCCACAGGTCAAAACAAACGGCACGACCATGGCGATGATCATCCCGATCACAAACATCGGAATGAACTGCGGAATGATCGAGATAAAACCGGGCAAGCCACCGACGCCAATCGCCGAGGCCTGGACCTTGTTCAGCGACAGGAAGATGCAGCCCAGCGCCGAGCCGATCAGGGCCGAATAGAACGGAAATTTGTAGCGCAGATTGACCCCGAACATCGCCGGTTCAGTGATGCCGAAATACGCCGAAATTGCCGAGGTCGAGGCCATGCTTTTGTCCCGCACATTGCGGGTCATGTAGAACACCGCCAGCGCCGCGCTGCCCTGGGCGAGGTTGGACATGACAATCATCGGCCAGATAAACGTGCCGCCCTGGGTCGAGATCAACTGCAGGTCCACGGCGAGGAACATGTGGTGCATGCCGGTGATCACCAGCGGGGCATAGAGCAGGCCGAAAATCGCCCCGCCGACCATTGGCGCCAGGTCAAACAAAGTGACCACGCCTTCGGTGATCAGAATCCCCAAATGCCGGGTCACCGGACCAATCACCGCCAGCGCCAGCACACCGGTGACGACGATGGTGGTGATCGGCACCACCAGCAACTGCACGGCGTTCGGCACCCGCGCCCGCAGCCATTTTTCGATGACACTCATCACGTAGGCGGCCAGCAGGATCGGCAGGATCTGCCCCTGATAACCGACCTTCTCGATTTTGAACCAGCCGAAGATGTCGAAGTACGGCAGGCTCTGACCGTCGAGCCCGGCCACAGCCTTGCCGTAGTTCCAGGCGTTGAGCAGGTCCGGGTGCACCAGCATCAGGCCGAGCACGATGCCGAGGATTTCGCTGCCGCCAAAACGCTTGGCCGCCGACCAGCCCACCAGCGCCGGCAGGAACACAAACGAGGTGTTGGCCATCAGATTGATCAGGCTCCAGATGCCATCAAGGCTCGGGTACGCATCCAGCAGCGTCTTGCCCTCGATGAACATGCCCTTGGCGCCGATCAGGTTGTTAACCCCCATCAGCAGGCCGGCAATGATCAGCGCCGGCAGGATCGGCATGAACACATCGGAAAACACCCGCACCAGGCGTTGCATGGCATTGATCTTGTCGGCGCTCTTTTGTTTAACGTCGGCAATGGTCGACGCGGCGAGACCGGTTTGCCGGCGCAGTTCGGCGTAGACCTTTTCCACTTCGCCGGGGCCGATGACCACCTGGAACAGGCCGCCGGTAAAGAACGAGCCCTTGACCAGATCAATCTGGTTCAGCGTGGCGCTGTTGACCAGGCTCGGGTCCTTGAGGGCCAGGCGCAGGCGAGTGACGCAATGCGCGGCCTGCTCCAGGTTGTCGCTGCCACCGAGGCTGATCAGCAGCTCGCTGGCGATATTCGGATAGTCGTGGCTCATGCTTGATCTTCCGTTGTAGTTTTTTGTTATTGGCAGCACGCCGAAACGAAAAGTACTCGTCTGTACGAGTTAAAGCAACAACTCGTACAGACGAGTTTGATTTTGTTTATCCTGAACCCGACCGGCGGCGACATTTCCTACCTCCGAAGTCAAAGAAACCTAATGCCGAATGGACAAACCCCTACCCTGCCCTTAAGGTTCCAAGCCTTGAGTACAGCGCGGCATAGAGCCATCCCATGAGTAAATACAACCAGATCTACACCGATCTGCTTGCCAGCATTACCACCGAACGTCTGGAACGCGGTGCCCGGTTGCCTTCTGAAACCGAACTGATGGACAGCTACCAAGCCAGTCGCGGCACTGTGCGCAAGGCCATCGAGCAATTGCAGGAGCGTGGCTTCGCGCAGAAAGTCCACGGTAAAGGCACCTTCGTGCTGTCGACCAACCCGATCGAATTTCAATTGGGTGGCATCGTCAGCTTCCAGGAGACGTATCCGCGGTTGGGCAATGACGTCAGCACCGAAGTGGTCGAGTTCGACCAGATTCCTCTCGACGGCGCGCTGCTGGAACACATCAAGGCTGAAGAAGGCAGCCTGATCACGCGAATCAAACGGGTGCGGCGGATCGACGGCAAACGGGTGATCCTCGACATCAACCATTTCGTCAGCGATGTGATTCCCGGCCTGTCCCGTGACATCGCCGAACAATCGATCTACGCCTTCATCGAACAGACCCTGCAACTGCAAATCGCCTACGCCCAGCGCACCATCGAAGCGGTGCCTCGGAGCAAGGACGACCAACTGCTCCTGGATCTCGACGGCCAGAGCCATGTGATCGTGGTCAGTAACCAGACGTTCCTGCAGGATGGTCGCCAGTTCGAGTACACCGAATCGCGGCACACGCTGGACAAGTTCTACTTTTCGGATGTGGCTCGGCGCTGATTCGTACAAGGGTCATGGCTTCATTCTGTGCTGCCGGGTCTGCCATAACCTGCAACCGATGAGGCCGTATCCGACATCTTTATCGTGGCGGCCTTGGGATATTGAAGGTGAACCTTCTATCCGAGAAGCACGCTATGACTGCCATCGAAACACCCGCCACCGCCACTGACCTGCCCAATGCCGCCGATGCCCAAGCCCTCAAGGCGCTGGTCCCGGCACTGGTCCAGGCGTGCCCCGACATGTATGAAATGGCGACCGCATTCGCCAAACGCATCCTCACCGAGCACCGCATTACCGATCTGGAACCGGATCAGGTTTACTGGCACCGCTTCCACGGCTCCCAGAGTAACTCGCAGACCTTCACTGGCTGGGAGCACCTCGAACACCCCCACGATTCCATGACCCTGACGCAACTGGTGATCCAGCGGTTCACCGTGCATGACCAGGACAACATGGACATGCTCGACAACGACTGCGGTTTCTACACCGCAGGTCCGGAAGTCGGCACTTATGACCAGACCAACGAAGTGCGGCTGTTCGGCAGCCAGGTCTTGAAAGCCTTCTGGGCCTACAACTTCATTGATCACTACAAGGAAAAAGTCGGGGCGTTCTGGGGCACCCAGAGCACCCCCTTCAGGACCCTGGCCAAATGCACGTTCCTGGCCAAAGCCATGGAAGATCGCGAAGCCGGGCGTTTGTCCGATGACAACTTCCGCACGGTGGTCAAAGCGGTTGCCAGCAACATCACCTGGCCCGTTACCCGACAGATGCTCGAAGCACAAACCCGGCCAGCGGCAGGTTTGCGTGTACGACGCCTGACCGTAGGCGGCTTCATCGCCACTGACATACTCAGCATCGTCGACAGCCAGGGTCGGCAGATCGTCTATGTGCCGGGGGAGTTGTGGGGCTTCCATGTGCTGGAAAGCGTCATCGACCTGCACTGGTGGATCATGTCCGAAGTGCAGACGCCTTCGGCCCGCAAACGCTTCATGTCGCACTTTCAGGTCGCCGATCACGACATCATGGAAGACACGGCGACCTTCAAGAAAAGCACCGAAATGTTGTTGGCAGCGATACCTGTCGCGGACCTGCTGACCCGTTTTATCCATGAGCCGCGCATCGAGAACGTCGGCCTCGAGCATGTGCTGGACCTGTTGTTCAACGCCTGGAAATCCAACGATCACCAGTTGCTCGAGACGCAGGACGCCTGGATCACGGATGATGCCTTCACCCTTCTGCGTGACGCCACTCATGCCCGCATGATCAGCGACGCGAGCTTCATCATGAGCTCCAACGGCGAGCTGCGTAAAAAACTGTGGATGGGTTACCTGAATGCGTTTGGCCGTATGTTCGGGCCCCTGGCGGCGGTGGGCTGGCCGGTGGCGCTGGCGGTTGTCGGCGCAGGCATCGCTAACGTCGGCCTGAACATCGACCAGGCGATCAACGGCAAAACGCCGATGGAGCGCAAGGCCGGGGTCACCGGCGCGATATTCGCCGCCATCGATACCCTGTTTAACGCAACGTTCCTCAAGAGCGGTGGCGAGTTGCCGGACATGGTCGAGGCCGACAGCGCTCTTTCAACTGAAGAGAAAATCAGCGAACTGGAAATAGAACGCACGGCGTTGCCTCTGCCGGAAAAACTCCCGCTTGAGCCGGTCAATGCGCTTGAACAGGAAGACTTTCTCGCCCCCTTCAGAACCGAGATCACCGAAGCCACCCGCGAAGGCACCGGCATTGCCAAGGGGGTTATCGAGACCTTTTCGGGCAAAAAATACATCTACTTGCGCTGGGCTGCCCGGAACGGGTTTTATCAGGTTCGCTACATTGGGCAGATGAAATGCTGGGCCATTATTGATCCGGCCAACCCTTGGTCGTTTTACCGTAATGTGCCCGTACGCTTGAACGAATACCTGGAATGGGAACCCGTCGCCGCACCAGGCCTGAAAGGTGGCATCGGCGGCAAAATCTTTGGCTTTAAGGGTTGGGGGCAGAGTGCTAGCCCATTACCGCCGGTCGAGACCCCGGTCACACCTTACGATGTGCCTGAAGCGCTAAGACCTGCCTACAGCAATGCCGCCAATGGCAGGGCGAGCATCAGGGACCTGGATGAGCATTATTTTGATGACGGTGAATACCGCGATTTCAAAGCCCTGCGTCGAAGGCTCTACGACGATGCCACGGCTTTCTTCCTCGACCCACCCTTGCCCGCCAGGCCCAAAATACCCTCCTTCACAGCCAATGTGGCACCCAAGGTCATCATCAAGGGACTGCTCAAGGACTCACCGGGGATTTTGATCGGGGAGAGTCACTCCAGCGTCGCCAGTAAACAGTTTCTCATTGAGAACATGCCGATCCTGAGCAAACAAAAAGTCAGGACCCTGTACCTGGAACATGTGCTCACCGACTTCCACCAGGCTGACCTGGATGTATTCAATAAAACCGGCACTATGTCGGAGAATCTGGAACGCTATCTCAAGGAACTGGACCAGGGTCAAATAACCGACCCCTCCGGCCAATTTACCTTTCTGGAAGTGGTCAAGACCGCCCAGAAAAATCATATCCGGGTCCAGGCCATCGATTGCATGGCCAGTTACAGAAGCCAGGGAATAACCGGCGCCAAAGGAAACTTCCGGGGCCGGATGATGAACTACTTCGCACGCAACGTGATCAACGCCGACCAGGCCGCCCGCGGTGCGCACAAATGGGTCGCGTTGGTGGGCGAGTCACACGCCAACACCTTCGAAGGCGTTGCAGGACTCAGCGAGCTGGAGGGCGCTATCGGTTTGCGCATCGAAGAACCCGAGACCGGCCTGGCTCGCGGAATCGAACCGGACCCCGGAAGGATTGCAGACAAAGGCCTTCTGAAGGTCCCGGTCAAAAACGACCTGCGTCTGCAACTAGATACCCCGCCCAGCGTCAAGCAGGCACGTCAAATGGACAGGCTGCTGACTGAGAAGGGCATGTTTACCCTGCAGAGCGAGTCCGGCACAGCGGTGCTGTTCAGCCGCAATCGCGACGGCATATTGTTAAGAACCCCGATTCAGCAAGACAGCGGTGGATTTTTTGTGGATCGTCCCGAGTGGACGTCGGTGCATGTTCGTCGCTTCGCCACCCTTGAGGAGTTGCGCAACGCCCTCATCGCCAGACGGATGCGCATGGTCAAGCTACCTGCTGAAGGGACTGCACCAACGACCAATATCGCCCCCGCCGATCCGCAACCATCGACCAGCAACACTGAGCCACGCCCAGGTCCCAGCCGTCCCAACACCGCGCCAAAAACGCCAGCCACCCCCTACGACACCCATCCCCTCTCCCGGGCCGACATGAAAAGCTGGGTATGGAAAACAGAAGCACTGCGCGGGACCAAACAGACACACGAACAACTGCTGGAATCCTTCGGGCCAGAGATGAATTTGTCTTCCCGGCGGGCGTCATTGCTCATCGATGCCCAGACGCTGGAGAACGATCAGGAATGGAACAACCTGCCTGATCGTCCGCCGATCCCAACCCAGAGCCGTAATTTCATCGAGTTCATCAACGAGTTGTTCAGAGACTCCCCGGGATTGGTGATCGGCGAAAGCCTGGACCGTATCGCCAGCACGCGACTGCTGATCGAGAACATGGCCGAATTTGCCCGGCAAGGGGTCAAGACGTTGTATTTGCCGCGCCTGCTCAATGACTTCAACCAGGCCGAACTGGATCTGTTTTTTACCTCCAAAACAGCCGCCATGCCTCAAGACCTGGAAGCCTACCTCAGGACGCTCAGCTCGGATCAACCGGAGCCATTCACGGACCTGGAGCTGGTAAAAACCGCCCGCCAACACGGGATCCGGGTGCAAGGTACCGACTGCGCAGCCAGTTACACCGTGACCTCACCTGGCTTCTCGCCTATCGAGACACAGCGAACAAAAATCTTCCTGACTACCCGGATCATGAAGCGCAGCCAACAGATTCACGGTTCCTCTAAATGGATCGCCGTGACCTCGGCTGAAAATACCAACGCGTTTCGCGGTGTCATCGGATTGAGCGAGCGTACGGGCAGTGTGGGCTTGAGAGTCGAAGAGGTCGGGCTTGGGCGCGGGCGGAGCATCGGGCTGGACCCGGGCATTGAAGTGGGTCGTAACGAAATAGACGGGCCGATGTATAACGGAAGCTCGGATACGCTTTACGCCGACCTGTACTTGCCCATAGAAACTCCATGGTTTGCCAGGTCCGCAGCACAACGCGAACGGCTGCTGTTCAAGCCCGGCTTTTATTGCTTCGAACGTTCCGGCGAGACGTTTACGCTCTGGCATCGCGATGGCAACTACGCGATGACACGAACGCCCATAGAACGCCTGGCCAACGGCGACTTCTACATCACTCGCCCTTCGTGGACAGAGATCGACCAAAAGCCATTTTCGAATTTGCTCGACCTGTCCCATGCGCTCAACCAAAGAGGCATGTACCCACGAGGTCGCACTCCACAATGACGTAACCCGAAAACGCAAAACCCCGGCACCAGGCCGGGGTTTTGTTTACTCAGCAGCGGTCAACGTGAGGGATTATTCCCACTCGATGGTTGCTGGCGGCTTGCTCGACACGTCGTAGGTAACGCGGGAGATGCCTTCGATTTCATTGATGATGCGGCCGCTGACGGTTTCCAGCAGTTCGTAAGGCAGGTGAGCCCAACGCGCGGTCATGAAGTCGATGGTTTCTACGGCACGCAGGGCAACTACCCAGGCGTAACGACGGCCATCGCCAACAACGCCAACCGATTTGACTGGCTGGAACACCACGAATGCCTGGCTGACTTTGTGATACCAGTCGGCCTTGCGCAGTTCTTCGATGAAGATGTGGTCGGCGCGACGCAGCAGGTCGGCGTATTCCTTCTTCACTTCACCGAGGATTCGCACGCCCAGGCCCGGGCCCGGGAACGGGTGACGGTAGACCATGTCGTACGGCAGGCCCAGCTCCAGGCCCAGACGACGGACTTCGTCCTTGAACAGTTCGCGCAGCGGCTCGACCAGTTTCAGGTTCATTTCTTCCGGCAGGCCGCCCACGTTGTGGTGCGACTTGATCACGTGAGCCTTGCCGCTTTTGGCGCCAGCCGACTCGATCACGTCCGGGTAGATAGTGCCTTGGGCGAGGTACTTGATGTTGTCCAGTTTGTTGGACTGGGCATCGAATACGTCGATGAAGGTGCGGCCGATGATCTTGCGCTTCTTCTCTGGGTCGCTTTCGCCAGCCAGGTTGTTCAAGAACTGATCTTCAGCGTTGGCGCGGATCACCTTGACGCCCATGTTCTCGGCGAACATGGCCATCACTTGCTCGCCTTCGTGCAGACGCAGCAGGCCGTTGTCGACGAAGACGCAGGTCAGTTGGTCGCCAATGGCTTTGTGCAGCAGCGCGGCAACCACCGAGGAGTCAACGCCGCCGGACAGGCCGAGCAGTACGTTGTCGGTGCCGACCTGGGCGCGAATGTTGGCGATGGCGTCTTCGGCAATTTTCGAAGGCGTCCACAGGGCTTCGCAGCCGCAGATGTCGAGGATGAAGCGCGAAAGGATGCGACCGCCCTGCTTGGTATGGGTCACTTCCGGGTGGAACTGCACGCCGTAGTAGCCGCGAGCGTCGTCGAACATGCCGGCAATCGGGCAGCTCGGGGTGCTGGCCAGGATGTGGAATTCCTGAGGCATCTTGGTGACTTTGTCACCGTGGCTCATCCACACGTCGAGGCCGAACAGGCCGTCAGCGTCGATGTGGTCTTCGATGCCGTCGAGCAGGCGGCTCTTGCCGACTACGTCAACGCGGGCATAACCGAACTCACGCAACTCGGAACCTTCGACCTTGCCACCCAGCTGTTCAGCCATGGTCTGCATGCCGTAGCAGATACCGAAGACCGGTACGCCCAGGTCCCAGACAGCTTGCGGTGCGCGCGGGCTGTCGGCGACGTGTACGGACTCGGGGCCGCCGGCGAGGATGATCCCCTTCGGTGCGAATTCGCGAATCGCTTCGTCGTCCATGTCGAACGGATGCAGTTCGCAGTACACGCCGATTTCACGCACGCGGCGGGCGATCAGTTGGGTGTACTGGGAACCGAAGTCGAGGATCAGGATGCGGTGGGCGTGAATGTCGAGGGCCATGAAGTCAGTCTCGTCTAGTGAATCAGAAACAACTCGGGGCTGAATAAAACAGCCCCGGTTACTTAACTTATTGCTGGAAGCCTCAACCTACGCGGTAGTTTGGCGCTTCTTTGGTGATCTGTACGTCGTGAACGTGGGACTCGGCCATGCCAGCGCCGGTGATCCGCACGAACTCAGGCTTGGTGCGCATTTCTTCGATGTCGGCACTGCCGGTGTAGCCCATCGAGGAACGCAGGCCGCCCATCAGTTGATGGATGATGGCGCTCAGGGTGCCCTTGTACGGAACACGCCCTTCGATGCCTTCAGGTACAAGCTTCTCGGCGCCTGCCGAGGAATCCTGGAAGTAACGGTCGGAGGAGCCTTGAGCCTGGGACATGGCGCCCAGCGAACCCATGCCGCGGTAAGCCTTGTACGAACGACCCTGGAACAGTTCGATCTCGCCCGGTGCTTCTTCAGTACCAGCGAACATCGAGCCCATCATCACGCAGGAAGCACCGGCAACGATAGCCTTGGACAGGTCACCGGAGAAACGGATGCCGCCGTCGGCGATCAACGGAACACCAGTGCCTTCAAGGGCAGCGGCGACGTTGGCGATGGCACTGATTTGCGGGACGCCGACACCGGCGACGATACGAGTGGTGCAGATCGAGCCAGGGCCGATACCGACCTTGACTGCATCAGCGCCAGCTTCGGCCAGAGCCAGAGCAGCAGCGCCGGTAGCGATGTTGCCGCCGATGACCTGCACTTCAGGGAAATTCTGTTTGACCCAGCGAACGCGGTCGATCACGCCTTTGGAGTGACCGTGTGCGGTGTCGACCACCACCACGTCAACGCCGGCAGCAACCAGTGCTGCAACGCGATCGCCGGTGTCTTTACCGGTGCCGACCGCAGCGCCTACACGCAGACGACCTTGATCGTCCTTGCTGGCCAGCGGGTAAGCCTTGGCTTTTTCGATGTCGTTGACGGTCATCATGCCTTTGAGGGCAAACTTGTCGTCGACGATCAGTACGCGTTCGATGCGATGTTTGTGCAACAACTCGCGGACGTCGTTCTTGTCGGCGCCTTCCTTGACCGTGACCAGACGCTCTTTAGGCGTCATCACTTCACGGACAGTGGCTTCCAGACGGTTTTCGAAACGTACGTCACGGGAAGTGACGATGCCGACCAGGTCGCCATCGTGCAGTACCGGAACGCCGGAGATGTTGTGCAGGCGGGTCAGTTCGAACAGTTCACGAACCGTGGCGTCAGCCTCGATGGTGATCGGGTCCTTGACCACGCCGGCTTCATAACGTTTGACCTTGCGAACTTCGGCAGCTTGCTGCTCGATGGTCATGTTCTTGTGGATGATGCCGATGCCACCTTCCTGAGCCATGGCGATTGCCAGACGGGCTTCAGTGACGGTGTCCATTGCGGCAGAAACCAGAGGAATATTCAGCTCGATGCCACGGGTTAGGCGGGTCTTGAGACTGACTTCGTTAGGAAGCACCTCGGAATAACCGGGCACTAGGAGAATGTCGTCGAATGTCAGAGCTTCTTGGCTGATACGCAGCATCGCGGGGGCTCCCGAGCGGGAAAATGGAAGCGCGCCATTATAGTCAGACACCCCCTCGGGTTCAATGTAAAACTCTGTCTATTATTGGCATTACTGATATACGGGGATTGCCGAGCGGATCTGCAGGGTCTGCGGCTTTTTGTAGGAACTGCCGAAGGCTGCGATCTTTTGATCTTCAGCGATTTCAATTCCGTCGAAGATCAAGGTCAAAAGATCGCAGCCTTCGGCAGCTCCTACGGTGTCCCCCCGACGTTATAACTCGACTTTCACCCAACTCACGGGCTGATCGAGCCAATCGGCGAACTCATCGATAAAGCTCTGCTTGAACCCGGCCTCGGCCCAGTTGTTGAAGATGAAACCCAGGTTTGAGAAACCGCATTCCTGCAAAAACAGAAACCCGTTGATGTCATCTTCATGCCCGCACTCGGGGCAGGTGAAGTTATCGGTGCGCCCCGGCATCCACTCTTCCAGGCTTTCGAACAGCGCTTCACCAACTTCCTTGCGGCACTCGGCGCAACCCGCCTCTTCCAGGAAACCCTTGGCCGGCGTGTAGATGCAGCGTTTGGTGATGATTTCCAGGCCATTGATCGGCTCACCGAACGGCAGCGCTTCCGGGTGCAGGACCACGGCGCGCGCGCCGTCAGCCAGTGCGTAACCCATGCGATTACCAGTGCGCCCGCAGGTCGTCAGCTCTTCTTTGATAATGTTCTTGCGCACCAGCCACCGAACGATTGCCCGGGCCCGGGGTTCGTGCACCGGCAACGTGGAGATTTTCGGGACGATGATGCTTTGGGAATTCATGGTGCAAGCCTGCAAATACTGAATGATCACCCTTGTGGGAGCGAGCTTGCTCGCGATGAGGGCATTGCAGCCAACATTAATGTTGCCTGACCCACCGCCATCGCGAGCAAGCTCGCTCCCACAGGATCTGCGGCCGGCAGCTTAATCCCTGACACACTCAGGTCAAGTACTCAAATAGCGCCCGATCAAGGCAATGCCGCTGGCCAGCACCAACCAGGTCACCATCCGTACAAAGGCCTCCCGGGACAGCTTCATCGTCAACCGCCGGCCGATCCACAACCCCAGCGCCATGGCCGGTAACAAGCACACGGCCAATACCAATAAGGGTAGCTCGGCATACACACCCGCGACGGCAAACAGGCTCAAACGCACCACGGTGCTGCAACTGATCAGCGCACTCTGGGTCGCCCGGGCCGCGTCCTTGGGCAGGCGACTGTTCAGATAGATCGCATATAAAAAGCCACCGCTGCCAAACAACGCCCCGAACATCCCGCCCACCGTGCCCATCGGCACTGCCCAACCGGCAGACAACTGTGTCGGACGGGTTTTGGCCCACAAGCTGTACACCGCATAGGCGCTGATAAACAGCCCCATCAACAGCAACAACAAATCGGATTTGAGGTTCAACAGGAAAATCACCCCCAACGTGCAGCCCACCGCCATACACGGCAGTAGCCGCAGCAGTTCAGGTTTGTCCACATCCCGCCGCGAGGGCAGCAGATTGCCGAAGGCCGCGACAAAATCCAGCAGCACCAGCAATGGCACGATTTTCGACAGCGGCATAAACAGGATCAGGATCGGCCCGGCCACCAGCGCGGTGCCAAACCCGGCAATGCCAAACACGATGTACGCCAGGACGATGCCCAGTCCGATCACCAACCAAGCCGTCGCACCGAACGGCCATTGGTTCAACATCTCAAGCACATTCATTTGCAGGCTTTCCTTGAATACCTGTGATGACTTTAGCCAGCGCCAAGCGTTGCGACTAATATCTTCAAAGTCGCCAACCCATCTCGAAAAGGCATGCCTCGTGCTTTCAACCCGCCAATTGCGTTACTTCGTGGAAATCGCCGAGTGCGGCAGTTTCAGCGCTGCGGCCGAACGCCTGTTTATCGCACAGTCCGCCCTGAGCCGGCAGATCAAGGACATGGAAACCCGCCTGCAAACACCGCTGTTCGAACGTACCGCGCGCCAGCCCCGACTGACCGCCGCTGGTGAAGCCTTTTTGCCCCGGGCCAGAAACCTGTTGCTTGAGCTGACCAAGGCCAGCGAGATGGCGACTCAGGTCGGCAACGGTCAACTCGGCACTTTGCGCCTGAGCCATTCCAGTACGGTGCCGATGAGCGGCCGCTTGTTGCGGGGCATCAGCGCTTATCTGGATCAGCATGCCGGCGTGTCCATGGACATCGTCAAACTGTCCTCCGAAGCGCAGTTGGAAGAGCTGGCCGAAGGTCGTCTGGATGTTGGTCTGTTGCGCTTGCCAGTGCTGCGTCAGCGCGAAGGCGTGCAGATTGTTCCTTTATATAGCGAGCGTTTGCTGCTGGCTGTGCCACCGAATCATCCACTGGCTGTGGATAAGTCCACTCAAGGCATCGACCTCGCGCAGTTGAAGGATGAGGCGTTTATCTCGATTCCTCATCCGCAGCGTGGCGGCTTGAGTTACTTGTCTGCCGAGTTATGCATGCGCCAGGGCTTTTTCCCCAAGGCCGCTCGGGTGGTGTCGCGCAAAACCACGCAACTGCAATTGATTCAGGCCGGGTTCGGCATTGCGCTGTTGCCGGAATCGCTGCAAGACATTGCCCCGCCCGACATCCATTTCCTGCCACTGGCCGACCCGGATTGCCACAGCACCGTCGCCCTCGCCTGCAGCCAAAATCCTCCGCCCCTGATCCAACACTTCATCAACATCTGCACAAATCCCTGTGGGAGCGGGCTTGCTCGCGAAAGCGGCCTAACATTCAACATTGACGCTAACTGACACACCGTCTTCGCGAGCAAGCCCGCTCCCACAAGGGATTTGTGTGTACGCATGGAGATTGTTCGCCGAATGCCTTTATCATGCGCCCCATGATTAAAGATCCCTTTGCAAGACTCGGCCTGGACCGTGAAGTCCTGACTGTCAGCCAGCTCAACGGCCGCGCGCGGGTGTTGCTGGAAGACGTGTTCAGCAATATCTGGGTCGAAGGCGAAATCTCCAACCTCGCCCGCCCGGCGTCTGGCCATGTGTATTTCACCCTCAAGGACAGTGGCGCCCAGGTCCGTTGCGCACTGTTTCGGCAGAACGCCGCTAAGGTTCGCCAAGCGTTGAAGGATGGCCTGGCGGTCAAGGTCCGTGGCAAGGTCTCGCTGTTCGAGGGCCGTGGCGACTATCAACTGATCCTCGACACTGTGGAGCCGGCCGGTGACGGCGCCCTGCGCCTGGCCTTCGATGCGCTGAAAGAAAAACTCAGCGCCGAAGGCCTGTTCAGTGCCGAACGCAAAGTGCCGCTGCCGGCGCATCCACAACGCATCGGCATCATCAGTTCGCCCACCGGCGCGGTGATTCGCGACATCATCAGCGTGTTCCGCCGCCGCGCGCCGCAGATCCAACTGACGCTGATCCCGACCGCCGTACAGGGTCGCGAAGCCACTGCACAAATTGTCCGCGCCCTGAAACTGGCGGACGCCCGGGGTTTCGATGCGCTGATCCTGGCCCGTGGCGGCGGCTCGCTGGAAGACCTCTGGTGTTTCAACGAAGAAGCCATGGCCCGCGCCGTGGACGCCTGCGTGACGCCGATTGTCAGCGCCGTCGGTCATGAAACCGACGTCTCGATCAGTGACTTCGTCGCCGACGTTCGCGCCCCGACGCCTTCCGCCGCTGCCGAACTGCTGGCGCCGGACTCCAGCGATCTGGTGCGCCGGGTCGAAAGCCTGCATCGCCGCTTGGTCATGCGCATCCGTGACCGCTTGATGCGCGATCGCCTGCGCCTGGAAGGCATGTCCCGTCGCCTGCGCCATCCCGGCGAACGCCTACGCCAACAAGCGCAACGCCTGGACGATCTGGACATGCGCATGCGCCGCGCCTTCGAGCGCAGCCTCAATACCCGTCGCGAACGCTTGATCCGCCTGGAAACCCGCCTCGCCGGGCAACATCCAGGTCGGCAATTGGCGATGCTGCGCCAGCGCCTCGACAGTCTCGCCGAACGCCTGCCCCGGGCCATCCGCGAAGGCCTCAAAAGCCGTCGCCTACAACTGCAAAGCCAGGTGCAGACACTGCAAGTGGTCAGTCCGTTGGCGACCCTCGCCCGTGGCTACAGCATTCTGCTGGACGAGCGTGGCAACGCGATCCGCAGCGCCGAGCAGACCCACAACGGCCAGCGCCTGAAAGCCAAACTGGGCGATGGCGAGCTGCAAGTTCGCGTCGAAGACAATCACCTGACGCCTGTCACCCTTTCTTTACTGGATTGATCCATGCCACGTTTTTTAGCTCCGTTGCTTTTGTTGTGCCTGACCTTCAACGCCCACGCTGACAGTTACATCACCCGCCTGTTGAACAAACCGGTGCCGGGCGGCGTGGCCGTGGTGGACCTGGGCACCGCTGCCCAGGCGCCAAAAGCCACGTATCAAGGCAAACCGGTGCTGGTGGTCAAGGAACAGAGCAATTGGCTGGCGATCGTCGGTGTGCCGTTAACGGTCAAACCGGGGACCCAGCAAGTGAACAGCGGCGGCCGTAATCTGAGCTTCACGGTCGGCAACAAGAAATACCCGGAACAGCACATCACGCTGAAGAACACCCAGCAGGTCAATCCAAACCCGGAGAATCTGAAGCGTATCGAAGGCGAACTGGCAGAACAAATCCAGGCTTATCGCAGCTTCAGCCCCGTCACCCCGAGCAACCTGCTGCTGGACAAACCGGTCAATGGCCCGCTGTCGAGCAAGTTTGGTGTACGTCGATTCTTTAATGGTGAGGAGCGAAATCCTCATGCGGGGCTGGACTTTGCGGTGCCTGCGGGTACGCCGATCAAGACGCCGGCGGCGGGCAAGGTGATTTTGATCGGTAACTACTTCTTTAACGGCAACACCGTGTTTGTCGACCATGGCCAGGGCTTTATCAGCATGTTCTGCCACATGTCGAAAATTGATGTGAAGGTTGGGCAGCAATTGGCCCGTGGTGGCGTGGTTGGCAAGGTCGGTTCGACCGGGCGCGCGACCGGGCCGCATATGCACTGGAATGTCAGTCTGAATGATGCTCGGGTCGACCCGGCGATTTTTATTGGGGCGTTTCAGCCTTGATTAATGGGTGAGGCTCGCGGCCTCTTCGCGAGCAAGCCCGCTCCCACAGTGGATTTTCGGTGTACACACATCCCGTATTCACACCGGTCAAATGTGGGAGCGGGCTTGCTCGCGAAGGCGGCATCACTGGCGCCGCTTATTCCGCCTCCAGGTCCTCAATCCCATGGACCTCCCTATGCGCCAGACACTCCTTGATCCAGGCCTGCGTCTCCTCCGAGAAGCCTGCTAATTCCTCAGGCGTGACCAACTCACGGGCACACAGCCCCAGCAAGTGAGAACTGGCCTCATGGCGCGAGAACCTGAAAACCCCAAACGCCCAGTACAACTCCTTTTGCCCGGCCTTCAGCAGTTCCTCGCTGGCCTCTATTCGATCATAGGGCGCCAGGCTTTTATCCAGCACCGTGCGCTCGACCTCCTCCATGATCCGAATGCACATTCGTTCATGGGCCACCGGACGCAGCGCGCTGTACAGCTTCCAATCAGACTCGTTCATTACCGACTCCTGCTTGCCAGTCGTCTTGTTGAGGCTTTAAGAATAGCTGTGCTTGCCAGGCCATCCGCACAAACTTTCAATTGCGCACCAGCCAAACCTCGCGCAAACATCAAAACAATCACGCCACATCACAGCAATAAAATCTCGCAAAACCCGGCTTTTCGGGTATTCCTCTCAATTTTTTTCGACTGCTTGCCAACCTTAACCCCGGCGGTTAGGGTTGAAGACATGAAAACCTCTCACACCCTCATTCAGCTTCGCCAGCACCGCAGCCTGTGCCTCGTCAGTGCACGACTGCCGGGCTGAATTGCGGTGCCTCGCCTTACACGTTTCCCCAAACACTTTTGATCCACCGGCAGGCCGCCTTTTTTCGGCCCACACAATAAGGATTTCCCGATGAGCATGCTCAAAGACCCGTCTTCGAAATACCGCGCGTTCCCGACCATCGACATCCCGGACCGCACTTGGCCGTCGAAGACCATCACCGCCGCGCCGATCTGGTGCAGCTCGGACTTGCGCGACGGTAACCAGTCGCTGATCGAGCCAATGGACGCGGTCAAAAAGCTGCGTTTCTGGAAAACCCTGGTACAAGTCGGCGTGAAAGAAATCGAAGCGTCGTTCCCGGCGGCTTCGCAAACCGACTTCGACTTCGTGCGTACCCTGATCGAAGACGGCCACATCCCGGACGACACCACCATTCAGGTGCTGACCCAGGGCCGTGAAGACTTGATCGAACGCACTTTCGAATCCCTGCGCGGCGCGAAGAAAGCCATCGTTCACCTGTACAACGCGACCTCCCCTTCTTTCCGTCGCATTGTCTTCAACCAGGACAAGGACGGGATCAAGGCCATCGCCGTTAACGCTGCCAAGCTGTTCGTCAAATACGCCGCCCAGCAGCCGGACACCGAGTGGACCTTCGAGTACTCGCCAGAAACCTTCAGCGCCACCGAGCTCGAGTTCGCCAAAGAAGTCTGCGACGCAGTCATTGAAGTCTGGAACCCGACGCCTGAGCACAAGGTGATCCTCAACCTGCCAGCCACCGTCGAATGCGCGACCCCGAACATCTACGCCGACCAGATCGAATGGTTCGGCCGTCACATCAACCGTCGTGACAGCGTGATCATCAGCCTGCACACCCACAACGACCGTGGCACTGGCGTGGCCGCCACCGAGCTGGGCCTGATGGCCGGCGCTGACCGTGTCGAAGGTTGCCTGTTCGGCAACGGCGAGCGCACCGGTAACGTCGACCTGGTCACCGTGGCGTTGAACCTCTACACCCAGGGCATTCACCCTGAGCTGGACTTCTCCGACATCGACGGCGTGCGCAAAGTCGTCGAAGAGTGCAACCAGATTCAGGTGCACCCACGTCACCCGTACGTTGGCGACCTGGTTCACACCGCGTTCTCCGGCTCCCACCAGGACGCCATCCGCAAGGGCTTCGCCCAGCAGAAACCGGACACCCTGTGGGAAGTGCCGTACTTGCCGATCGACCCGGCCGACATCGGCCGCAGCTACGAAGCGGTGATTCGCGTCAACAGCCAGTCGGGCAAGGGCGGTATCGCTTACCTGCTGGAACAGGAATACGGCATCAGCTTGCCGCGCCGCATGCAGATCGAGTTCAGCCAGGTGGTGCAGCGAGAAACCGATCGCCTCGGTCTGGAGATGACCGCCCAGCAAATTCACGCGCTGCTTCACAGCGAGTACTTGCAGGCCAACACCCCGTACGCACTGGTCAGCCATCGCTTGCAGGAAGAGAACGGCAACAGTTCGGTCGAAGTGGAAGTCTCTGGCAAGGGCCAGGGCGAAACCAACCTGCACTGGCGCGGCAAGGGCAACGGCGCCCTGGAAGCACTGGTGGCTGGCCTGCCGATCCCGGTGGAAATCATGGACTACAACGAACACGCCATCGGCGCGGGCACCAATGCCAAAGCTGCGGCCTACATTGAACTGCGGGTTGACGGTCAGCGTGCGGTGCACGGCGTAGGTATCGATGAAAACATCACCACCGCCAGCTTCAAGGCGCTGTTTAGCGCACTGAACCGCTCGCTGAGCCAGCCGGAAGCGAAAGAAGCGGCGTAAGCCTTCGCTGAAATGCAAAAGGCCCCAAGGTGAGAACCTTGGGGCCTTTTTGTTGATCGTTCCCACGCTCTGCGTGGGAATGCCTCAAGGGACGCTCCGCGTCCAGTGACGCGGAGCGTCACGGGCTACATTCCCACGCAGAGCGTGGGAACGATCGGTCAGGTGAACTCGAAGGTATCAGCATCCAGATTCGCTGGAAACCGCGTGCGGTAAGCCGCCAGTTCCGCCGCATTCAGCACCGCCTGAAACACGCCATCCGCTTCGCCTGCGCTGAGCAATGTCTCGCCCTGGAAATCCAGAACCTGACTGTCGCCGGTATACGCAAAGCCCTTGCCGTCAGTACCAATCCGGTTCACCGCCGCCACATAGCAGAGGTTCTCGATTGCCCGGGCCGGCAACAAACGGTTCCAGTGCTGACGCCGTGCACCCGGCCAGTTGGCGGTGTACAGCAGCAAGTCGGTGTCCTGAGCATCACGGCTCCAGACCGGGAAGCGCAGGTCGTAGCAGATCAGCGGCCGAATCCGCCAGCCCTTGAGTTCAAACTGCACTTGGCGCTCGCCGGGAGTGTAGTGGTTGTGTTCGCCGGCCATACGGAACAAGTGGCGCTTGTCGTAATGCAACACATCACCGTCCGGCCGCGCCCAAAGCAGGCGATTGCGGTGACTGCCATCAGCCGCCTGAACGATCACGCTACCGGTGATCACGGCATCGAGCTTCGCAGCCTGGACCTTCAGCCATTTAGTGGTCGGGCCGTTCTCCGCCTCGGCGAGGGTCTCGGATTGCATGGAGAACCCGGTGGTGAACATCTCCGGCAGGATGATCAGGTCCGCACCGCGGGCCTGTTCCAGCAACTGCTCGAAATGCTCCAGGTTGGCTTGGCGGTCATGCCAGGCCAGGGTGGTCTGGATCAGAGCGATGTTCAGGTTGGGCAGCGCACTCAGATCACGCATAGTTTTTCCGCTGCTTCACGTAGGGTCTCCTCGCGTTTGGCGAAGCACAGCCGCACCAGGCGCTGGCCTTCAGGTGGGTTCTGGTAGAACACCGAAACCGGGATGCTCGCCACGCCATGTTCACGGGTCATCCACATGGCCATTTCGACGTCGTTGAGGTCCGGGCGAATCTGCGAATAATCGACCAACTGGAAATAGGTGCCGGTTACTCGAGTGAAGCTAAAACGCGATGGCGTCAGCAGATCGCAGAACAGATCGCGCTTGGCCTGATAGAAACCGGGCAATTCTTCGACGTGTTCCGGATGCTCGGCCATGTAATCGGCCAACGCATATTGCAGCGGTGTCACACCACAGAAACTGACGTACTGGTGGACCTTGCGCAGCTCCGCCGTGAGGGCCGGTGGTGCAACGACGTAGCCGGTTTTCCAACCAGTGACGTGGTAAGTCTTGCCGAACGAACTGACGACGAAGGCACGTTTATACAGTTCTTCGTGGGCCAGAACACTGACGTGGGGCACACCGTCGAACACCAGGTGTTCGTAGACCTCGTCGCTGATCACATAGATGTCACGGTCGCGGATCAGCGCTGCCAGTTGATCCAGCTCGGCGCGACTGATCAGCGCACCGCTCGGGTTGTGCGGGGTGTTGAGGATGATCATCCGCGTACGCGGGCTCAGGGCCTCAGCGAGCTTCTGGAAGTCAATGGCGAAGTCTTTCAGACCCAACTGCACATGGACGCAACGGCCACCGGCCAACTCAACCGCCGGCTCGTAGCTGTCATAGGCTGGATCAAACACGATGACTTCATCGCCGCTGTGGATAACTGCCTGGATCGCGCAGAAGATCGCCTGGGTCGCGCCGGGGGTGACGGTCACTTCATGGTCGGCATCCACTTGGGCGCCATAGCTGCGGGCGATCTTCGCCGCAATCTGCTGCCGCAACACCGGCAGGCCGGTCATCGGCGAATACTGGTTGTGGCCGCTGGCGATATGCCGACCGACTGCATCACGCAGCGCCTGAGGACCGTCGAAATCGGGAAACCCCTGGGACAGGTTGATTGCCCCGGTTTGCGCCGCGAGTTGAGACATCTGAGTGAAGATAGTGATGCCGACATTCGGCAGCTTACTGGTGATCATCGGTGATTCCCTGCTCTACACCCGGCTCTAACGGCGGCGCGGGAGAGCCCGAGGATAGCCCAAACGGCGCCCATAAAAAAAGGGTGCCAACAGGCGCCCCTCTTCTAAAACATTCATCGCATAACCTGTGGTGAGGGGGCTTGCCCCCGTTGGGTCGCGAAGCGGCCCCCAAATCTGCAATCGAGGTGTAAGTGACTGAACACCTCGATCGATTTGCGACTGCTTCGCAGCCGAACGGGGGCAAGCCCCCTCACCACAACAAGCCCCACACATAAAGGGTGTGGAACCAGCAATCAACGCTTGTCGCGGCGCTTCTTGTCGGCTTTTTTGTGGTGCGACATCATGCGACGCTTCTTGTTGACCTGACGGTCGGTGAGCGAGTTCTTGTTGCCTTCGTACGGGTTCTCGCCGCCCTTGAACTCGATGCGGATCGGCGTACCGACCAGCTTCAAGACACGACGGTAAGTGTTTTCCAGGTAACGGACGTAAGACTTCGGCACCTTCTCGATCTGGTTACCGTGAATCACGATGATCGGCGGGTTCGCGCCACCCAAGTGGGCATAACGCAGCTTGATCCGGCGGTTGTTGACCATCGGCGGCGCGTGCTCACCGACCGCATCTTCCAGAATCTGGGTCAGGCGGTTGGTCGGCCAGCGGGTAACCGCGGACTTGAACGAGTTCTGTACCGACGCGTAAAGGTTACCTACGCCAGTGCCGTGCAGGGCCGAGATGAAGTGGATGTCGGCGAAGTCGACGAAGAACAGACGACGTTGCAGCTCGACCTTCACGAAGTCGCGCTCGCTCGGCGTCATGCCGTCCCACTTGTTGATCGCAATAACCAGCGCACGACCCGCTTCGATGGCAAAGCCCAGCAGGTTGAGGTCGTGATCCACGACGCCTTCACGGGCGTCCATCACGAAGATCACCACGTTGGCGTCTTTGATCGCTTGCAGGGTTTTGACCACGGAGAATTTTTCAACTTCTTCGTGGATTTTGCCGCGCTTGCGCACACCGGCGGTGTCGATCAGCGTGTACTTCTCGTCGTTACGCTCGAACGGGATGTAGATACTGTCGCGGGTGGTGCCGGGTTCGTCATAAACGATTACCCGGTCTTCACCGAGCATGCGGTTGACGAGGGTCGACTTGCCGACGTTCGGACGGCCGATGATGGCGATCTTGATCCCGTCTTTTTCGCTTGGACCAGGAATGCGCTTGGCTTCCTCGCCTTCAGCAACGATCTCTTCTTCGCCGTCTTCCGACTCTTCTTCGTCTTTCGGGAAAGTGCTGAGAGCAATTTCCAGCATCTGGGTGATGCCACGACCGTGGGCACCGGCGATTGGAATCGCGTGACCCATGCCCAACGGAGCGAACTCGGCGCGGGCCATTTCAGGGTCGATGTTGTCGACCTTGTTGGCAACCACGTAGGAACGCTTGTTACGTTTGCGCAAATGCTCGGCGATCATCTGGTCGGCGGCGGTGAAACCAGCCTTGGCATCTACCAGGAACAGAACGACATCGGCTTCTTCAATGGCCAGCAGCGACTGCTCGGCCATTTTTTCGTCCATACCGTGCTCGTCACCGGAGATACCGCCGGTGTCGACCAGAATGTAGGAACGCCCTTGCCACTTGGCCTCACCGTATTGGCGATCACGGGTCAGACCGGACAAGTCGCCGACGATGGCGTCACGAGTCCTGGTCAGGCGGTTGAACAAGGTGGACTTGCCGACGTTCGGTCGGCCCACCAGGGCGATTACGGGAACCATGCGGCTCTCCACTTCGTTATTTCAGAAAATACAAAAGCCGCTGCGAGGCAGCGGCTGGTGCTCGGGGCAGCGCTTGGAAGCGCTGCGAGCCTTGCAGAACAAGGCCGCTTGGGGGTTAAACCCCAAGCATAGTCAAATCTTTACTTAATGGTCAGGGCTTCCAGTTTGCCACTGTTGCCATACACATAAATCGTGTCACCCACCACCAGCGGACGGGCGCGCAGGCCGTCGCTGTCGATGCGTTCGCGGCCGACGAAGCGACCGTCCACCTGGCTCAGCAGGTGCAGGTAGCCTTCCATGTCGCCGACTGCAACGTAGCTGGAGAACACTTCCGGAGCCGACAGTTGACGGCGAGCCAGCGAATCGTTGGTCCACAAGGCTGTGGTAGAACGTTCGTCGACGCCTTCAACGGTGCCCGAAGACAGGCTCACGTAAACGCTGCCGAAACCCTGGGCGACACCCGCATAGCTGGAAGCATCACGCTGCCAGAGCTGACGACCGCTTTCCAGGTCCAGTGCCGCAACGCGACCCTGGTAGCTGGCGACGTACAGTGTACCGCCGGAAAGCAGCAGACCACCGTCAATGTCGACCACGCGCTCCAGTTCCGAACGACCCTGTGGAATCGCAATCCGCTGTTCCCACACCGGCACGCCGTTGGTAATGTCGAGAGCAACCACTTTACCGGTCGACAGGCCAGCCACCGCGAGACGGTTGGTGACGATTGGCGCACTGGTGCCGCGCAGGGTCAGGACCGCTGGCGTGCTGTCATACAACCAGCGCTGGGTACCGGTTGAAGCATCCAGGCCGATCAGACGATCGTCCTGAGTCTGAACCACCACAACGTCACCGTTGTTGGCGGGCGGTGCGAGAACTTCGCTGGAAACGCGAGCCTTCCACTTCTCTTCACCGTTGGTGGCGTCAAGGGCAACGATTTCGCCCTTGAGCGTACCGATCGTAACCAGACCATAACCTACGCCAACGGCGCCGGAGACAGGCAGGTCGAGCTTTTTCTTCCACTTCACGTCGCCAGTGTTGCGGTCCATCGCCACCACAACGCCTGTAACGTCGGCGGCATAGATGGTATCGCCATCGATCGCCGGCACCAGCATGTTGTAGGTTTCGCCCTGACCGTCACCGATAGAACGACTCCACTGCTTGTGCAGGACCACTTCTTCTTTGAAGTCGACCAGTTCGGCTGGCGGCAATTCTTTTTTGCTGTTGCTGCTGCAACCCGCGGCCAAAATGGCCAGAGCCAGCAATGCTGCATGTTTCCAACGGATCACGTCACGCATCCCCTTTGGCCAGGTCGTCCAGCTTGATTTGTAGGCCGCCGACTGCCGCTTCATCCGACAGTGCTGCCTTGGCTTTTTGATACGCCGTATTCGCTTCGTCAGTACGACCCAACTGCACCAGCAGGTCGCCCTTGAGTTCTTCGCGAGTGGCCAGGAACGACTTGTCGGCATCGCCTTCAAGCAGTTTCAGGGCGTCTTCGACCTTGTTCTGCGCCGCCAGCACCTGCGCCAGACGCTGACGGGCGATTTCGCCCAGCGCCGGGTTGGCCGGTTTGTCGGTAATGGCTTTCAGCTCGCTGGCTGCGTCGTCCAGCTTGCCGCTGTCGACCGCAACTTTCGCCACGAACAGGCTGCCGTATTGCGCATAAGCAGAACCGCCGAACTCGCTGTTGAGCTTGCCGGCCAGGTCCGCAACACGGGCTGCGTCAGGCTTGCCGTCAGGCGTCAGCGTGGTTTCCAGCAGTTGCTGATAGAGAATCGAGGCGCCTTGCGACTGATTGCTCTGATACTTGTGGAAGGCCTGCCAGCCGAACACGATGACCAGCGCCAACAGGCCGCCAGTGACCAGGGGCTTGCCGTTACGTGTCCACCAGTCCTTAAAATCCGCCAGTTGTTCGTCTTCGGTACTCGACACCCCAATACTCCTTAATCGCTAAATCGGCTGTTTGACAGCTTCAACCCTGCACGACGCAGGTGGCCAGGTGTGCAGCGAGCGCATCCCAGGCAATGCTTTGTTGTTCGCCCTGGCCACGCAGGGGTTTGAAACCTACCACTTGCTGGGCCATCTCGTCGTCACCAAGGATCAGCGCATACAGCGCACCGCTCTTGTCGGCTTTCTTGAACTGACTTTTGAAACTGCCGGCGCCGGCATTGACTTGCAGGCGCAGGTTGGGCAACTGGTCACGAACACGTTCACTCAAGGCCAGACCGGCCAACTCGGCAGCTTCACCGAAGGCGCAGAGGTAGACGTCGACCTGACGGGAGATTTCTTCCGGGATCTGCTCCAGGGTTTCCAGCAACAGCACCAGACGCTCGATGCCCATGGCGAAACCAACGCCCGGGGTCGGCTTGCCGCCCATTTGCTCGACCAGACCGTCGTAACGGCCACCGGCACACACGGTACCCTGGGCGCCCAACTTGTCGGTGACCCATTCGAAAACGGTCTTGCTGTAGTAGTCCAGCCCGCGAACCAGCTTCGGGTTGATCACGTAAGGAATGCCGGCAGTGTCGAGGCGAGCCTTTAGGCCCTCGAAGTGCACGCGGGATTCGTCGTCGAGGTAATCGGCCATTTTCGGCGCGTCGACCAATACCGCTTGAGTGTCGGCGTTCTTGGTGTCCAGAACCCGCAACGGGTTGGTTTTCAGACGGCGTTGGCTGTCTTCGTCGAGCTTGTCCAGGTGCGCCGAGAGGAACTCAACCAGGGCTTCGCGATAACGACCGCGGGATTCAGCAGTCCCCAGGCTGTTGAGTTCAAGCTTGACCGCATCACGGATGCCCAGCTCGCCCCACAGACGCCAGGTCAGCACAATCAGCTCGGCATCGATGTCCGGACCATCCAGGTTGAAGACTTCGCAACCGATCTGGTGGAACTGGCGATAACGACCTTTCTGTGGACGTTCGTGGCGGAACATCGGGCCGATGTACCAGAGTTTCTGCACCTGGCCACCGCCGGTGATGCCGTGCTCGAGCACCGCACGCACGCAGGCCGCCGTGCCTTCAGGGCGCAGGGTCAGGGAGTCGCCGTTGCGGTCGTCGAAGGTGTACATCTCTTTTTCGACGATGTCGGTCACTTCACCGATGGAGCGCTTGAACAGCTCGGTGAATTCGACGATCGGCATGCGGATCTGCTTGTAACCGTAGTTATCCAGCAGACGCGAGACAGTGCCCTCGAAATGACGCCACAGGGGCGTCTGCTCGGGCAGGATGTCGTTCATGCCACGAATGGCTTGCAGAGACTTGCTCACTATAAATCCTTAAATTCGTTCGATCAGCCGCGAGCGATTACAGCTGCGTCGGCCTCGACCTTTTCGGCCGCTTTCTGGCGGATCAAGCGTTCAAGCTCATCCACCAGATTATCATTCGTCAGTTTCTGCGCCGGCTTGCCGTCGATGTAAATCAGGTTTGGCGTGCCGCCGGTCAAGCCGATATGGGCTTCCTTGGCTTCGCCCGGCCCGTTGACCACACAACCGATGACCGCGACATCCAGCGGCACCAACAGATCTTCGAGGCGCCCTTCCAGCTCGTTCATGGTTTTGACCACATCGAAGTTCTGCCGCGAGCAGCTCGGGCAGGCGATGAAGTTGATACCACGGGAACGCAGGTGCAGGGATTTGAGAATGTCGTAGCCGACTTTCACTTCCTCGACCGGGTCAGCCGCCAACGAGATGCGAATAGTATCGCCAATCCCTTCGGCGAGCAGCATACCGAGGCCCACGGCGGATTTCACCGTGCCAGAGCGCAAACCGCCGGCTTCGGTGATACCCAAGTGCAGCGGCTGGACAATTTCCTTGGCCAGCAAGCGATAGGCGGCGACGGCCATGAACACGTCGGAAGCCTTCACGCTGACCTTGAAGTCCTTGAAATTCAGGCGTTCCAGGTGCTCGACATGACGCAGGGCCGACTCGACCAGCGCGGCCGGGGTCGGCTCGCCGTATTTCTTTTGCAGGTCTTTTTCCAGGGAACCGGCGTTCACGCCGATGCGGATCGGGATCCCGCGGTCACGAGCGGCATCAACCACCGCACGCACGCGATCTTCACGACCGATGTTGCCCGGGTTGATGCGCAGGCAGTCAACGCCCAGTTCGGCTACGCGCAGAGCGATCTTGTAGTCGAAGTGGATGTCGGCAACCAACGGCACCTTGACCAGTTGCTTGATCTTGCCGAATGCCTCGGCAGCGTCCATGTCCGGCACCGAAATGCGCACGATATCGACGCCAGCGGCTTCCAGGCGATTGATCTGGGCCACGGTGGCGGCCACGTCATTGGTGTCGCTGTTGGTCATGCTCTGCACAGCGATAGGCGCATCGCCGCCAACAGGCACGTTACCGACCCAAATCTTGCGGGATTCGCGACGTTTGATTGGAGATTCGCCGTGCATGACTTATTGACCCAACTTCAGGCGAGCAGTCTCGCCACTGGTGAACGGAGCGACATCAACCACCTGACCGTTGTAGCTGACTTGCGCGCCACGGGCGAAGCCCAGACGTACGGCAAAGGGTGGCTTGCCGCTGACAGAAACGTTTTCGCCTTTGCGCTTGAGACCGCTTAACAGCACTTTGCCGCTGCCGTCAGTCACTTGCGTCCAGCAATCAGCGGTGAACAGCAGTTGAACCTGACCCTGGCCGGCCACTGGAGCCACAGGGGTGCCTGCGGCAGTCGCGGCGGGTGCAGCAACAACCGGAGCAGCCATGGCCGGCGCCGGAGCAACCGGTGCTGGAGCTACTGGAGTCGCAACGACAGGCGCAGCATTGTGAACCGGTGCCGCAGGCGTTACAGCCGGGGCTGCGAGTGCTGGAGCAGGCGTGGTCGGCTCTGCTTCGGTCGGTGCTTCAGCCGAGGTCTCGGCTTGCGGCAAGGCAAGCGTGGTCGCGCCTTCAGTCTGACCTTGCGCGACAGCCTGGTCTTCTGGCTCGTCCAGCGGATGGATCTGAGTGGTACCGTCGGCGCCTTCGACTTCAACGTGTTCCGGAGTCAGGCTGGCCAGGTCCTTGGTGCGCAGCGAGGTTTGATCCTGCCACCAGACAAAACCACCGCCAATCACCGCGATCAGCAACAGCAGGCTGACAATTCGCAATATGGTGTGGGAAACCCGAACCGGCTCTTCGATACGACCCAGGCTATGGACGTTGCTGCCCTGGGAGTCGGTGCCGGTGGATTGGTCGAATTGTTGGACCAGAACGGTCTGGTCCATGCCGAGCAATTTGGCGTAAGCGCGAATATAGCCGCGAGCAAAGGTATGCCCTGGCAGCTTGTCGAAAGCGCCGGATTCCAGATTACCCAGGGAATTAACGGTGAGGTTGAGCTTGAGGGCCACTTCGGCCAGCGACCAGCCATTGCTTTCGCGGGCCTGGCGCAAAGTCTCACCGGGGTTAACGCGATTCGCTGCTACAACTTCGGGATGCGCCGCTTTCATCATTGCTCCGACAGGTATTGCTGATATTCCGGCGTACCGGGATAGAGTCGTTTTAATTGCAGGCCAAAACTGGCGGCCTTGTCGCGATCTTCAAACACTTTTGCGAGCCGAACGCCGAGCAATAGACTACGTGCATTTTGCTCGGTGAGCAGGCTAAAACGGTCGTAATAGTCACGTGCGGGCACATAATGCCTGTCTTCGTAAGACAACTCAGCCATTTCCAGCAATGCGCGTGGTTGTTGACGGTTCAAACGCAGGGCTTTTTCCAGTTGCTGCTGGGCCAGATCACGCTGGCCAAGCTTGGAAGCGGTCATGCCCAGGTTTTCGAACACCCGAGAACGCTCAGGATACAGGGTATCGGCGGCGGCCTGCTCAAAGCGCTCGTACGCTTCCTTGTATCGTTTTTCTTCGTACAGAAAACTGCCGTAGTTGTTCAGGATGCGTGCATCGGTGGGACGGGAAGACAGCGCTTTGCGAAAGTGCTGATCGGCCAGCTCCGGCTCCATCTCTGCCTGAAACACCAGACCCAGCGCCGCGTTGGCGTCAGGGTCCGAATTATCCAGGTCCAGCGCCTTTTTCAACGGCACTTTCGCCCGCTCGGTCATCCCTTGCTGCAAGTACCCCAGCCCCAGCTGCACGTAGGCGGCACGCGCTTCGTCGCGGCCCTTGCTGGTCTTCATCGGGTTGAAATCGCCCGACAGGACACAACCAGCACAGAGGCTGGCCAACAGCACAAGCAGCGCAAAGCGCAGGGACATAGAGATCCTCTCTTAATTATTGTTCGCGGCGTTCTGTGCCAAATCGTTCTCGGCGCTCAATTCACGCACCGCGATATAACGTTCGCTGCGACGGGTGCGATCCAGCACCTGCCCTACCAATTGGCCACACGCGGCATCGATGTCTTCACCACGCGTGGTGCGCACGGTGACGTTGTAGCCGGCATGGTGAAGCTGATCCTGAAAACGGCGAATGGCGTTGTTGCTTGGACGCTCATAGCCGGAATGCGGGAACGGGTTGAACGGAATCAGGTTGATCTTGCAGGGTACATTCTTGAGCAGTTCGATCATCTCGACGGCGTGCTCAACCTTGTCGTTGATGTCCTTGAGCATGGTGTACTCAATGGTCAACACACGCTTCTCGCCCAAGGTCGCCATGTAGCGCTGGCAAGACTCGAGCAGCATCTTAAGCGGATATTTCTTGTTGATCGGCACCAATTGGTTACGCAATGCGTCATTTGGTGCGTGCAGCGACAACGCCAGGGAAACGTCGATGTGCTTGGACAGCTCATCGATCATCGGCACCACGCCCGAAGTGGACAGGGTCACGCGGCGCTTGGAGATTCCGTAGCCCAGGTCATCCATCATCAGATGCATGGCAGCCACGACGTTGTCGAAGTTCAGCAGCGGCTCACCCATGCCCATCATCACCACGTTGGTGATGGCACGGTCGGCGGTTGCCGGGATGCTGCCGAACGATTTATTGGCAATCCACACTTGGCCGATGACTTCGGCGGCGGTGAGGTTGCTGTTGAAACCTTGCTTGCCGGTGGAGCAGAAACTGCAATCCAGGGCACAGCCTGCCTGGGACGAAACGCACAACGTGCCGCGTTTGCCCTGGGGAATGTAAACGGTCTCGACGCAGCTACCGGACGCCACGCGCACCACCCACTTACGGGTGCCGTCGGTGGAAATGTCCTCGCTGACCACTTCAGGACCGCGAACTTCAGCAATGACCTTGAGCTTGTCGCGCAAGGCTTTGCTGACGTTCGTCATGGCGTCGAAATCATCGACGCCAAGGTGGTGAATCCATTTCATTACCTGACCGGCACGGAAACGCTTCTCCCCGATTGAGTCGAAGAATTTTTCCATTTCCAGCTGAGTCAGACCCAGCAGGTTAGTTTTAACAGTCGATGTAGTCATGGATTCACCTTCACTCATAAGCCAATGCTTAGCGAGTGGTTACTTCAGTAGCTGCGAAGAAGTACGAGATTTCGCGAGCAGCAGCGGCTTCGGAGTCCGAACCGTGTACAGCGTTGGCGTCGATCGAATCAGCGAAGTCAGCGCGGATGGTGCCGGCAGCAGCTTCTTTAGGGTTGGTAGCGCCCATCAGCTCACGGTTCAGAGCGATAGCGTTTTCGCCTTCCAGAACCTGAACGACAACCGGACCGGAGATCATGAAAGCAACCAGGTCGCCGAAGAAACCACGAGCGCTGTGCTCAGCGTAGAAGCCTTCAGCTTCAGCTTTGGACAGTTGCTTCAGTTTCGAAGCTACAACGCGCAGGCCAGCTTTTTCGAAACGAGTGGTGATCTCGCCGATAACGTTTTTTGCAACAGCGTCAGGCTTGATGATGGAGAAAGTACGTTGAACAGCCATGGTGTAACTCCAGAAACGGTAATTTGTGAAAAATTAAACCCGCGAATTATACGCGGGTTCTTGGGTATTGCCTAACCTGCAGCGTGGCTCAGTCGCGTTCTTCGATCCAGTGGGCCTGAATGGCCTCCAGGACCTTCTCGCCACAGTGCTCAGGCTTGTCGTCGAACTCGGGCAATTCCATCACCCATTTGCGCAGATCGACGAAGTTGACCGACATAGGGTCCACTTCAGGCTTGCTTTCAGCCAACTGTATTGCGATTTCCAGCACATCAGTCCACTTGAGACTCATGACAGTTCCTTGAATCAGTGCGGCGCTTCGGCTGCATGGTTGAGCGAATACTTTGGAATCTCGACGGTCAGGTCTTCAGTCCCGACAATCGCCTGACAGCCTAGACGAGATTGCGGCTCCAGACCCCAGGCCCGATCAAGAAAGTCCTCTTCCAGCTCATCGGCTTCTTCGAGCGAGTTGAAACCTTCACGAATGATGCAGTGACAGGTGGTGCAGGCGCAAACGCCGCCACAGGCGCTTTCCATCTCGATGTGGTTGTCATGAGCCACTTCGAGAATGGACTTACCGGTTTCAGCCTCGACAACCATACCGTCCGGGCAATGCTCGGCGTGAGGCAGAAAAATGATCTGCGGCATCAGTTATTCCTCGATTTCATTCAGGTTGCGCCCCGCCAGAGCGGCTTTCACCGTCGAGTCCAGGCGGCGGGCAGCAAAGGCATCAGTCACTTGCGACAGACGCTTGGTCTGCTGCTCGATGGCGAAACCATCGGTGCCTTTCATCAGTTCGGTCAGTTCCTGCACTTGCATCTCGATGACCATCCGCTCTTCGGCGTCGAGCAGGCGCTCGCCATCAACCTCGAGGGCGCCCTGCACCGCTTCGATCAGGCGCTGGGCATCGACTTGCTGCTCACGCAATACACGAGCGACTTTGTCGTCGTTGGCGTGCTGGAACGAATCTTTCAGCATCTTGGCGATTTCGCCGTCGGTCAGGCCGTAGGACGGCTTGACCTGAATACTGGCTTCGACGCCCGAGCCCAACTCACGCGCCGCAACGCTGAGCAGACCATCGGCATCGACCTGGAAGGTCACGCGAATCTTCGCCGCGCCAGCCACCATCGCCGGAATGCCGCGCAATTCGAAGCGCGCCAGGGAACGGCAATCGCTGATCAACTCACGCTCGCCCTGCAAGACGTGAATCGCCATGGCCGACTGGCCATCTTTGTATGTGGTGAAGTCCTGGGCGCGGGCGACGGGGATGGTGGTGTTGCGCGGAATCACCTTCTCCATCAGGCCGCCCATGGTTTCCAGCCCCAGGGACAATGGAATCACGTCGAGCAGCAGCAGCTCGCCGCCATCGCGCTTGTTGCCAGCCAAGGTATCGGCCTGGATCGCGGCACCAATGGCCACCACTTGATCCGGATCGATTTCGGTCAACGGCTGACGACCAAAGGCTTCAGCGACGGCGTCGCGAACGCGAGGTACGCGAGTAGAGCCGCCGACCATAACTACAGCGTGCACTTCTTCCAGCTCGATGCCGGAGTCACGCACTGCACGGCGACAGGCTTTCAGGCTGCGGGCAACCATCGGCTCGATCAGCGCATCGAAGGCTTCGCGGGTCAACTGGGCTTTCCAGTCGCCGTAAGCGACTTCAACAGTTGCGACCGTGGTCAGGGCTTCTTTGGCCGCACACGCGGTTTGCAGCAGATGGCGTTGCGCGCCCGGATCGAGGTCGGCGGACAAACCGGCGCGCTCAATGATCCAGCCAGCGATCGCGTGATCGAAGTCGTCGCCGCCCAAGGCGCTATCGCCACCAGTGGCCAACACTTCAAACACGCCGCCAGTCAGGCGCAGAATCGAAATATCGAATGTACCGCCGCCCAAGTCATAAATAGCGACCAGGCCTTCAGCATGCTGATCCAGACCATAAGCCACCGCAGCAGCGGTCGGCTCATTGAGCAAACGCAGCACGTTAAGACCAGCCAGCTTGGCCGCGTCCTTGGTGGCTTGACGCTGAGCATCATCGAAATAGGCCGGAACGGTGATCACCGCGCCCACCAGCTCACCGCCCAACGTCGACTCGGCGCGCTGACGCAGCACCTTGAGGATTTCGGCAGAGACTTCGACCGGACTTTTCGGACCTTGCACGGTGTCGATGAACGGCATGTGCGATTCGCCACCGACAAAGCGGTATGGCAATTGATCGCCCAATTGCTTGACGTCGGACAGACCACGACCCATCAAGCGCTTGACCGACAGCACGGTATTCAAGGGATCGGTAGCGGCAGCCAGTTTGGCGGATTCGCCAACTTCGACGCGGTCGGCGTGATAGCGCACGGCAGACGGCAGGATGACCTGCCCATCGGCGTCGGCCAGAGGCTCGGAAAGACCACTGCGCAATGCAGCGACCAGCGAATTGGTAGTGCCCAAGTCGATCCCCACAGCCAGACGACGCTGGTGCGGTTGAGGACTTTGGCCGGGTTCGGCGATCTGCAGTAGGGCCATCGTAATCAGGACTTATCTGTATATCAGGCGTGCGACCGGAGCGGCACTGGGTTAATCGTCGAGGCGCTCTTCTAACTGGCGCACTTCGTAGGTGAGCTTGTCGAGGAACTGCATACGCCGCATCAGGCGTTCGGCCTGTTCACGTTGCGCTGCATCATCCCAACAGGCTGCGAAGCTTTCGTTCAGTTCATCCTGTGCAACCTTCAAGCGGCGCTTAAACACGGCAATGCCGGCCAGGTCGGCGCTGTCTTGCAGGTCTTCGAGCTCTTCGCGCCATTGCATCTGTTGCAGAAGAAACTCCGGATCATGCACCGTGACCTCCAGCGGCAACTCGCGACCACCCATGGCGAGCAGATAACGCGCGCGTTTCGGGGGGCTTTTGAGCGTCTGGTAAGCCTCGTTGAGGTTCGCGGATTGCTCGAGCGCCAGCCGCTGCTCGCGCTCGGGAGCGTCGGCAAAGCGGTCCGGATGAACACCGCGCGCCAACTCACGATAGCGCGTGGCCAACTGTTCGAGATCCAGACGGAAGCTCGGCTGCAGTTCAAATAAAGCGTAATGACAAGGAATACCCACGCGCAGCCTCAGATGTTGAAGCTTTCGCCGCAGCCACATTCACCGCGTACGTTGGGATTGTTGAACTTGAAGCCTTCGTTCAACCCTTCCTTGACGAAATCGAGCTCGGTGCCGTCCAGGTATGCCAGGCTTTTCGGGTCGATGATCACTTTCTCGCCGTGACTTTCGAACACCTGATCCTCTGCAACCACCTCGTCGACGAACTCCAGCACGTAGGCAAGGCCGGAACAGCCTGTGGTGCGAACACCCAGACGAATCCCTTCACCTTTGCCGCGCCCGTTGAGGGAGCGTCGCACGTGTTGAGCTGCCGCTTCTGTCATGCTGATAGCCATCGGTGACTCCTTACTCGTCGCCAATACTTGAAAGTCAGATCAAGCCTTTCTTCTGCTTGTAGTCGCGAACGGCCGCTTTGATAGCGTCTTCAGCAAGTACGGAGCAGTGAATTTTCACTGGCGGCAGGGCCAGTTCTTCAGCCAGCTGAGTGTTCTTGATGGTCTCTGCTTCATCCAGAGTCTTGCCTTTCATCCACTCGGTGGCCAGGGAGCTGGACGCGATAGCGGAACCGCAACCATAGGTCTTGAACTTGGCGTCTTCGATGATGCCTTGCTCGTTAACCTTGATCTGCAGACGCATCACGTCGCCGCACGCCGGAGCGCCGACCATGCCAGTGCCGACATCCGGGTCTTCCGCGTCCATCTTGCCGACGTTGCGCGGGTTCTCGTAGTGGTCGATGACCTTTTCGCTGTAAGCCATGATTCTTAATCCTCACTCATCAGAGAGTCGCTCTTGAGCCCTGCACACTTAAGTATTGCAGGGCCGGTTTGCGGCGACTTGAAATCAGTGTGCCGCCCACTCGATTTTCGAAATGTCGACACCGTCTTTGTACATGTCCCACAGCGGCGACAAAGTGCGCAGCTTGGTAACGGCCTCGCAGACTTTCTGCGCGGCGTAGTCGATTTCTTCTTCGGTGGTGAAACGGCCGAAGGTGAAGCGAATCGAGCTGTGTGCCAGTTCGTCGTTGCGGCCCAGGGCGCGCAGTACGTACGAAGGCTCAAGGGAGGCCGAGGTGCAGGCCGAACCGGACGAAACCGCCAGATCCTTGAGGGCCATGATCAGCGACTCGCCTTCAACGTAGTTGAAGCTCAGGTTCAGGTTGTGCGGTACGCGGGCGGTCATGCTGCCGTTGATGTACAGCT
>Ga0209862_1000042_pt1 | contig 41624 bp, 32 predicted proteins | sample OrgsoiDNA_201061_FD_185809 | JGI IMG/M metagenome (GOLD analysis project Ga0209862, IMG submission 185809) | Permafrost soil microbial communities from the Arctic, to analyse light accelerated degradation of dissolved organic matter (DOM) -... | ecosystem: Environmental > Terrestrial > Soil >... | reverse complement strand
ACGCATGGAAATGCCTGAGGACAAGATCCGCAAGGTATTGAAGATCGCTAAAGAGCCGATCTCCATGGAAACCCCGATCGGTGATGACGAAGACTCCCATTTGGGTGACTTCATCGAAGACTCGACCATGCAGTCGCCAATCGATGTTGCTACCGTTGAGAGCCTTAAAGAAGCGACTCGCGAAGTTCTCTCCGGCCTCACTGCCCGTGAAGCCAAGGTTCTGCGCATGCGCTTCGGTATCGACATGAATACCGACCACACCCTCGAGGAGGTTGGTAAGCAGTTCGACGTGACCCGTGAACGGATTCGTCAGATCGAAGCCAAGGCGCTGCGCAAGCTGCGCCACCCGACGAGAAGCGAGCATTTGCGCTCCTTCCTCGACGAGTGATCACAGAACCCCCGGCCCAGGCCGGGGGTTTTGCTTTATACAGATTAAATCCCCCGCACTGCCCCCCTGCCGAATTGCCCGTCTACACTCGAAACATTCCCCCGAGCCATAACGAGACCGTTATGCCCAGACTGCCGACCGTGCTTTTTTTGCTGTCGCTGATGACCTGGACCGCAACGGCTGGCGCGCTGACTCTGACCGACGAAGAACGTAGCTGGCTGGCGGCTCACCCGGACTTGCGTCTGGGCGTAGACGCGTCTTGGCCACCGTTTGAGTTCCGTGATGAACAGAACCGTTATCAGGGCCTGGCAGCGGACTACATCAACGTGATCCGCCAACGCCTGGACATCAAGCTCACCCCCATCGAGCCAGTCAGTTGGACGGTGGTCCTGGAACAGGTCAAACAGGGCAATCTCGACTTGCTGCCGGGAATTATGTCGACACCCGAACGCCAGACTTACCTGGCGTTCACCCGGCCTTACCTGGACTTCCCGATTGTGATCCTCGCCCATGTCGGCGGCGCCCAACCGCGCAAAATCGAGGACCTGTATGGCCTGAAAATCGCCGTGGTGGAAAACTACGCGCCTCATGAGCTGCTGCGTACCCACCATCCGGACCTGAACCTGGTGCCGATGCCCAACGTCAGTTCGGCGTTGCAAGCGCTGGCGACCGATGAAGTGGACGCCGTGGTCGGCGATCTGGCCTCCAGTGTCTGGAGCCTGCGTCAGCTCAAGCTCGAAGGGCTCTATGTCAGCGGCGAGACACCCTATCGCTATCAATTGGCAATGGCGGTGCCGCCGAAGAACAAAATGCTCGTCGGCATTATCGATAAAGTCCTGGCGGACATGAGCCCGAGCGAAATCAGCGCCATCCAGGAGCATTGGGTCGGTAACGTGCTGGATCATCGGACCTTCTGGTCGGATCTGCTGGTGTACGGCCTGCCAGGTTTGCTGTTACTGATCATCGTGCTGGCGGTGGTCATCCGGATCAATCGTCGACTGAGCTCGGAAATCGCCCGACGGATCGACCTGGAACAGGAACTGCGCAGCAGCGAATACCACTATCGCGGGCTGGTGGAGAGTCTGTCGGCCATTGCCTGGGAAGCGCGGATCAGCGACTTCACCTACAGCTACGTATCGCCCCACGCTGAAGACTTGCTCGGCTATCCCCTGTCCCATTGGCTGATCCCCGGGTTCTGGCGCAACATCATCCACCCCGCGGACCTGACCCGCGCGCAAAACTTTTGCGATCACGAAGTGCTGGCCGGACGCGATCACAGCGTCGATTACCGGGTGATCACTGCCGATGGTCGTTGTCTGTGGGTGCGCGACATTGTCAGCTTGATCGAACACGGCCACGAGCCGGTGCTACGCGGGCTGATGATCGACATCAGCGAAGCCAAGCGCACCGAAGAGGCGCTGCGCCTCTCGGAACAGAAATTCGCCTCAGTGTTCGAGCAGTGCCCGGACATTCTAGTGATCGCTCGGCTTTCCGATGGTTGCCTGCTGGAGGTCAATGAGGCGTTCGAAGAACAGATCGGCCTTAAAGCCGTAGACGTCGTCGGCCAAACCGCCACCGAGCTGAACATCTGGGGCATTCCGGGCGTGGGGCCGGGACTGTTACAGCGGTTGCAGGCCGGCAGCATCCGCAACCTGGAGATGCCCTTTCGCCGCAACAATGGGCAGGTGTTCACCGGCCTGATTTCCGCCGAACCCTTCGATCTCGATACCACGCCTGCGCTGGTGGTGGTGGTGCGGGACATCAGTCAGCTCAAGGAAACCCAGCAACAGTTGCAAACTTCTGAAGAGAAGTTCGCCAAAGCCTTCCATGCCTCCCCTGATGGCTTGCTGCTGTCCCGGCAGAGCGACGGCCTGCTGCTGGAGGTCAACGAAGGGTTCAGCCGTATTACCGGCTTCAACAGCGCGATGTCGTTGGATCGCTCGGCGCTGGACCTGGGCATTTGGGTCAATCTGAACGAACGCAAACAGATGCTCGACCTGCTGAACCGGGATGGCTTCGTCCGGGATTTCACCTGCCACATCCGCCGCAACGACGGGCAGATCCGCCTCTGCGAGGTGTCCAGCCGCCCGCTGCCGATTGGCGATGAAGACTGCATGCTGACCATCGCCCGGGACATCACCGAACGGCACCTGATGCAGGAAAAACTGCAACAGGCCGCCACCGTGTTCGAAAGCACTGCCGAAGGCGTACTGATCACCGACACCCAACAGCACATCAGTGCGGTCAACCGCGCGTTTACCGAAATCACCGGCTACAGCGAGAGCGAAGCACTGGGCCACACCCCTCGCCTGCTCGCCTCGGGCCTGCACGACAGCGCGTTCTATGCGGCGATGTGGCATCAATTGACCGATGAAGGACACTGGCAAGGCGAGATTTCCAACCGACGCAAGAATGGCGAGCTCTACCCGAGCTGGCTGACCATCAGCGCCGTGCGCAACCGCGACAAGTTCATCACCCACTTTGTCGCGGTGTTCGCTGACATCTCCAGCCTCAAGCACGCCCAGGCCAAACTCGATTACCAGGCCCACCACGATCCGCTCACCGGCCTGCCGAACCGCACGCTGTTCGAAAGCCGATTGCTGACGGCGCTCAACAACCAGCAGGAAAACGGCGGACAGGGCGCGGTGTTGTTCCTCGACCTGGACCGCTTCAAGCACATCAATGACAGCCTCGGTCACCCGGTCGGCGACCTGCTGCTCAAAGGCATCGCCGTGCGCCTCAAGGAACAGCTACGGGACATCGACACCGTGGCGCGCCTCGGCGGTGATGAGTTCATCATCCTGCTGCCCGGCCTGCAGCAAGCCAGCGACGCCGACCACATCGCCACCAAACTGCTCAACTGCTTCGCCGCGCCGTTCCAGGCCGGCGAGCATGAGTTCTTCATCAGCGCCAGCATCGGCACAAGCCTGTACCCCAAGGACGGTTGCGACGTCGCCACGCTGGTGAAGAACGCCGACGCGGCGATGTATCGCTCCAAGGCCAAGGGCCGCAACCGGGTCGAAAGCTACACCCGCGACCTCACCGCCCAGGCCAGCGAACGGGTTGCGCTGGAGCACGAATTGCGCCGCGCCATCGAGCGCAATGAACTGCACCTCTACTACCAACCGAAGATCAGCCTCGACGACCATCGACTGGTCGGCGCCGAAGCGCTGATTCGCTGGCGTCACCCGACCTTTGGCGACGTGCCTCCGGAGCACTTCATTCCCCTGGCCGAAGAAAACGGCATGATCCTGCAGATCGGCGATTGGGTCCTCGAAACGGCATGCCGGCAGATGTTCGAATGGAATCAACTCTACGAAAGCCCTGGTCCGCTGTCGGTCAACCTCGCCGGCGCGCAACTGCGCCAGCCGAACCTGCTCGGACGCATCGAACAACTGCTCAAGGACAACCGCCTCAAACCCGGTTTTCTGCAACTGGAAATTACCGAAAACTTCATCATGAGCCAGGCCGAAGAGGCGTTGTCCGTGTTGCACCAACTCAAACGCCTGGGCGTCCAATTGGCGATCGATGACTTCGGCACCGGCTATTCATCCCTGAGCTACCTCAAGCGCTTGCCGCTGGATATCCTCAAGATCGACCAGTCCTTCGTCCGCGGCCTGCCTGACGATCCGCACGATGCGGCGATTGTGCGAGCCATCATCGCGCTCGGCCGCAGCATGCAATTCACCATCATCGCCGAGGGCGTCGAAACCCAGGCACAACAAGAATTCCTCGCCCTGGAGGGCTGCGAACAGATTCAGGGCTACATCGTCAGCCTGCCATTACCACCGGAAGAATTCGCTGCAACGTTTCTTTGTATTACCGTATCGGATTTTTCGGATAGCACAGCCGAGAAACCGTCGCTATAATCCGCGGCCTACTGAGGGCCTATAGCTCAGTTGGTTAGAGCAGGGGACTCATAATCCCTTGGTCGTAGGTTCGAGTCCTACTGGGCCCACCAAACAAAAAAGCCGCGCAATCGCGCGGCTTTTTCATGCCTGCCATTCAGCCCTTACTTGGGCAACGCATACGCAATCAGCTCAAATAACCACCACGAGCGCCGCGTAGGATGTGTCTGTAACATGCTGCCCATCGATGTAAACCGCTGGAGACGCCCCTTGCCTGACACCCGCCCGCCCGTGCTCGACGAAATCGACCGCCAGTTGATCGCTGCTTTGCAGATCAACGCCCGTGAAAGCGTGGCGATGCTGGCCCGGCAATTGGGCATCGCCCGCACTACGGTCACTTCGCGGTTGGCGCGACTGGAAAAGTCCAAAGTGATTACCGGTTACGGCGTGCGCTTGGGGCAGCGCGTGGTGGATGGCGGGTTACAGGCGTATGTCGGGATTACCGTGCAGCCGCGTTCTGGCAAGGAAGTGGTACGCCGGCTCAGTGCGATGGCGCAGGTGCAGCAGTTGTGTGCGGTGAGTGGCGAATTTGATTATGTGGCATGGTTGCGGACTGACTCGCCGGAGCAACTGGATCAGTTGCTGGATCAGATTGGCAGTGTGGATGGGGTGGAGAAGACGACCACTTCGATCATTTTGAGTAGCAAGATTGATCGGGGGCAGCCGGTTTGAGTTTCGGGCCGGTCTTTTTGTGGTGATGGTTAGGGCCTCTTCGCGGGCAAGCCTCGCTCCTACGTGGGCAGTGTGCAGCGCTAGATCGTCATATTGATCAGATAATTGGCATAACGACGACACATTGCGTCTTATTAACGTGTTCTACGCTCTCTAGAATGGCTGCCATCTTTTCCTATACTCAGACGCGCATCCCGCGTCGGGTCGCCAGCAAGGTCAGCCATGAACAAGAATAATCGCCATCCTGCAGACGGTAAAAAACCAGTCACCATTTTCGGCCCGGACTTTCCGTTCGCCTTCGACGACTGGATCGAGCACCCCGCCGGCCTGGGCAGTATTCCTGAGCACAACCACGGCGCCGAAGTGGCGATCGTCGGTGGCGGCATCGCCGGTTTGGTCGCGGCTTACGAGCTGATGAAGCTGGGCCTGAAGCCAGTCGTTTACGAAGCCTCGAAAATGGGCGGTCGTCTGCGCTCCCAGGCGTTCAACGGCGCCGAAGGCATCATCGCCGAGCTCGGTGGCATGCGTTTCCCGGTGTCGTCCACCGCGTTTTATCACTACGTCGACAAGCTCGGCCTGGAAACCAAACCGTTCCCGAACCCGCTGACGCCCGCGTCCGGCAGTACGGTGATCGATCTGGAAGGCCAGACCCATTACGCACAGAAGCTGTCGGATCTTCCCGCATTGTTCCAGGAAGTAGCTGACGCCTGGGCGGACGCACTGGAAGACGGCTCGCGCTTCGGCGAGATCCAGCAAGCGATCCGCGACCGCGACGTGCCTCGCCTCAAAGAGCTGTGGAACACCCTGGTTCCGCTGTGGGACGACCGCACCTTCTACGACTTTGTCGCCACCTCCAAAGCCTTCGCCAAATTGTCGTTCCATCACCGCGAAGTGTTTGGCCAGGTCGGTTTCGGCACCGGCGGCTGGGACTCTGACTTCCCGAACTCGATGCTGGAAATCTTCCGCGTAGTAATGACCAACTGCGACGATCACCAACACCTGGTAGTAGGCGGCGTCGAGCAAGTGCCACTGGGCATCTGGCGCCACGTGCCGGAACGTTGCGTGCACTGGCCGGAAGGTACCAGCCTCAGTTCCTTGCACAGCGGTGCCCCGCGCACTGGTGTGAAGAAAATTGCCCACGCGGCTGACGGTCGTTTTGCCGTCACCGACAACTGGGGCGACACCCGCGAATACGCCGCCGTACTGACCACCTGCCAGAGCTGGCTGCTGACCACCCAGATCGAATGCGATGAAACCCTGTTCTCGCAAAAAATGTGGATGGCTCTCGACCGCACTCGCTACATGCAATCGTCGAAAACTTTCGTGATGGTCGACCGCCCATTCTGGAAGGACAAAGATCCGGAAACCGGCCGTGACCTGATGAGCATGACCCTCACTGATCGCCTGACCCGTGGCACCTACCTGTTCGACAACGGCGACGACAAGCCAGGCGTGATTTGCCTGTCGTACTCGTGGATGAGCGACGCGCTGAAGATGCTTCCACAACCGGTGGAAAAACGCGTGAAGCTGGCGCTGGATGCGTTGAAGAAGATCTACCCGAAAGTCGACATCGCCGCGCGGATCATCGGCGACCCGATCACTGTGTCCTGGGAAGCCGACCCACATTTCCTCGGTGCTTTCAAAGGCGCCCTGCCCGGCCACTACCGCTATAACCAGCGCATGTACGCGCACTTCATGCAGGACGACATGCCTGCCGAGCAACGCGGGATTTTCATCGCTGGCGATGACGTTTCGTGGACGCCGGCCTGGGTTGAAGGCGCGGTGCAGACCTCGCTCAACGCGGTGTGGGGCATCATGAAACACTTCGGCGGTGAAACTCACGCCGAGAACCCGGGTCCAGGAGATGTGTTTAACGAGATCGGTCCGATCGCCCTGCCCGAGTAAGAGGAATCCGAAATGCGCGTAGCCCTTTACCAATGCCCACCACTGCCCCTGGACGTCGCAGGCAATCTGCAACGCTTGCATCAACTGGCGCTGGAGGCCAAAGGCGCCGACTTGCTGGTGCTGCCGGAGATGTTCCTGACCGGCTACAACATCGGCGTCGATGCGGTGAACGTCCTCGCGGAGGTGCACAATGGTGAGTCGGCGCAGCAGGTCGCGCGCATTGCCAAAACAGCGGGGATCGCCATTTTGTATGGCTATCCCGAACGCACCGAAGACGGCCAGATCTACAACTCGGTGCAGTTGATCGACGCCCATGGCGAACGCCTGTGCAATTACCGCAAAACGCACCTGTTCGGCGACCTTGATCACTCGATGTTCAGCGCCGGCGGGGATGATTTCCCGCTGGTCGAGCTCAATGGCTGGAAGCTTGGCTTCCTGATTTGCTACGACATGGAGTTCCCGGAAAACGCCCGGCGTCTGGCCCTGGCCGGCGCCGAGCTGATTCTGGTGCCAACGGCGAACATGATTCCCTTCGATTTCGTCGCTGACGTCACCGTCCGCGCGCGAGCCTTTGAAAACCAGTGTTATGTGGCTTATGCCAACTACTGCGGCCACGAAGGCGATATCCATTATTGCGGCCAAAGCAGCATCGCCGCGCCGGATGGCAGCCGTATCGCCCAGGCGGGTCTGGATGAAGCGCTGATTGTTGGTGAATTGGATCGGCAGTTGATGGTCGATTCCCGCACCGCCAATCGTTATCTCCTTGATCGCCGCCCCGAGCTTTACAGTGAGCTGAACAAGCGCTGAGTCCCCGTTATCCGCTAGCATTAGCGCTTCTCTGTATTGGAAGTGCTCATGCCTGCGCTGAATCACCCCCGCCCCCACACTGAAACCCTGGCTAACGGCCTGCGGGTGATGCTGCGTCATGCCCCCGAATTGAAGCGCAGCGCGGCGGCGTTGCGGGTGGCTGCCGGCAGTCATGATGTGCCTCTGGCCTGGCCCGGATTGGCGCATTTTCTTGAGCACCTGCTGTTTCTGGGAACCGAGCGTTTTCCTACCGGCCAAGGGCTGATGGCCTACGTTCAGGGTCATGGCGGGCAGGTGAATGCACGAACCAGTGAGCGCACCACCGATTTCTTTTTTGAATTGTCGCCACAGGCATTTGCCGGTGGGCTGGAGCGTCTGTCAGACATGCTCGCCCACCCGCGTATGAATCTGGACGATCAATTGCGGGAACGGGAAGTGTTGCAGGCAGAGTTTGTCGCGTGGTCCGAGGACGGGACGGCGCAGCAGCAGTTGGGGTTGTTCGATGGGCTATCCAAGGCTCACCCGCTAAGGGGATTCCATGCTGGTAACCGCGATAGCCTGCCGGTGCCGCAGCCTGAGTTTCAGCAGGCATTGAAAGATGTTTATCAGCGGTTTTATCAAACCGGGCAGATGACGTTGAGCCTGGCTGGCCCGCAGAGTCTTGATGAGCTGAAGGCGATGGCAGAGGCGTTCGGAGCTGTGATTGCTCGGGGTGAAAAAGCCCTACAGCAAGTGCCGACTCCTCTGATGGACTCTTCGGACAATAGTTATCAACAGGTCGGTGAACGTCGGCTGGATCTGCTGTTCACCTTCGAAGCGCTGCCTGAGTCGTCACCCGAGGCGTTGGCATTCCTGTGTCATTGGTTGAGCGCCGCAAAGCCCGGCGGCCTGCTCGCCAAGCTGCAAAGTAGCGGTTTGGCCGACAGCCTGAAAGCCGCGCCGTTATACGAGTTCGCCGGACAAGCCATGCTGCATATCGAGTTCAAATTGCTCGCCAATGCAACGCCTGCGGCGATCCGTGAACAACTGATGGATTGGCTGGGATTCTTTGCCGCTCAACAAGACTGGAGCGAGTTACGCAAAGAATACGCGGCCCTGCTGCTACGCCAGCAGCAAGTCAGCAGCGCGTTGCAACTGGCCCGGCGTGACAGCGAACAGCTTGAAATCGGACTATCCGTACAAGGCGTCGCAGCTCTCAAGGAAGCCCTGAGGCAAATCGGTGCTGTGGATAACTTCGGCGGCCAATGGCAACTGCCGTCACCCAACCCGTTTTTGCGCTCAGAGGCACCCGCCACCAATGCCGGGCTGATCCGCGGCCAGACCAGCGCCCACCGAGGTCTGCGCACCTTTGCCCAGGATCGCTCCCGCGGTCGTCGCGAACGTTCGTCGATGCAGTTCAGCCAAGCGTTGCCGGGCAATACTGATGAGGGCGCCATTTACCTGCGCTGGCGGCTGGACCTGGCGCCGGACAGCCGCCTGCAATCGAGCATGGAAAACAGCCTCAAGCCATTGCGCGAGGACGCCCGCCAGGCCGGTGTCGATTTTTCCTTCAGCGCAACGGGCAATGAATGGCTACTGAAGATGACCGGCCTGCAAGAGCCGATGCCGACGGTCCTCGAACATGCGCTAACGGCGCTGACAAATCCTGGTGCCGATTTCCCACACATCGAACCTGCGTTGATGCCGATTCGGCAGCTACTCAAAGCGCTGCCGGAACATTGCCTTGAACACTCCACCGTATCAGCCGACCTGCAACAACTCTGGTCGAGCGCACGCTGGGATGGCTTGGCAGTCGGCCTGTCCGCCCAGACACAAGCGGCCATGGGCGTTGCCTTGAGCCGAATCCCCGGCACTGCGGACAATCAACTGACACCTGCGCCATCGATCAACTCACAGCATCTGTGGAACACCATCGAAACCGGGTCCAGCGAACACGCGCTGCTGCTCTTCTGTCCGACAGCCACACAGGAAATCGCTGACGAAGCCGCCTGGCGTCTGCTCGCACACCTGAGCCAGACACCGTTCTACCAACGCCTGCGGGTCGAGCTGCAACTGGGTTATGCGGTGTTCAGCGGACTGCGCCAGATAAACGGCCAGACCGGTATGCTGTTTGGCGTGCAATCACCGAATGTCGCTGCTGCTGATTTGCTGGAACACATCGAACACTTCCTGCGCGGATTGGCAGAGCAAATCCAAAGCACCGATGACGCGACTTACCTCGCGCAACGCCAGGCCCTTGCCGATCAATTCGACAGCGCCACTTTGCCCACCGCCCAAGCCGCCGAACTGCTGTGGCAGGGCAAGCTGGCTGGCCACTCGTCGAAATACCTGACGCAACTGTCCGAGGCGATTCTGGGGACCGACCGAAGCGAGCTGCTCGCCGCCGCCCAACACCTGAATAACGCCGAAGGTGGCTGGCGCTGCCTGGCCAGCGAGGCTTGTCCGGGCGCACCTTGGCAAGTGGCAAAATGATCATTACCGACGCTGCAATTAGCTTTCTCAAAGTTTCACGGGCAACGGCTCTGTAATTTTGAGTAACATAGCCGCCTAACTATCTGAACATCTCCGGCAGGAGATGGACTATATGTATAGGTCTCAACTGTCCCATCCACCTGAAAGGAGCATTTCCATGTCCTGGTCCAAACCTGCTTACACCGACCTGCGTATCGGCTTTGAAGTCACCATGTACTTCGCAAGCCGCTAAGTTTGTATCGTTGTGCAACGCCTCGGTCTGCCGAGGCGTTTTTATTTTCAGTTTTCAAAATGATGGAGCGGCCATGTTTGTCCAGATTCTAGGTTCCGCCGCTGGCGGTGGTTTCCCGCAGTGGAATTGCAACTGCGTGAACTGCGCAGGTTTTCGCGACGGCAGCCTGAATGCCAAGGCGCGGACCCAATCGTCCATCGCGATTTCCGATGACGGCGTGAACTGGGTGCTGTGCAATGCCTCGCCGGACATCCGCGCCCAGCTCCAGAGCTTCGCCCCGATGCAACCGGGCCGCGCCCTGCGTGATACCGGGATCAGCGCGATCATCCTGATGGACAGCCAGATCGACCACACCACCGGCCTGCTCAGCCTGCGCGAAGGTTGCCCGCATCAAGTCTGGTGCACCGACATGGTCCACGAAGACCTGAGCAGCGGTTTTCCGCTGTTCACCATGCTGACCCACTGGAACGGCGGGCTGAACTGGAACCGCATCGAACTCGACCAGAGTTTCACCGTCCCGGCCTGCCCAAACCTGCGCTTCACCCCGCTGCCATTGCGCAGCGCCGCGCCGCCCTACTCGCCGCACCGCTTCGACCCGCACCCGGGCGACAATATCGGCCTGATCGTCGAAGACATCAGCACCGGCGGCAAACTGTTCTACGCACCGGGTCTGGGCAAAGTCGACGCGCCGTTGCTGGAGATCATGGCCGGCAGCGATTGCCTGCTGGTGGACGGCACGATGTGGGATGACGATGAAATGCAGCGCCGTGGCGTCGGCACCCGCACCGGTCGGGAAATGGGTCACCTGGCGCAGAACGGCCCCGGCGGCATGCTGGAAGTGCTGGAACAACTGCCCAAACAGCGCAAAGTGCTTATCCACATCAACAACACCAACCCGATTCTCGACGAGGATTCGCCGCAGCGCGCGGAGTTGGCGCGGCGTGAGGTTGAAGTGGCTTATGACGGCATGAGTATTGTGTTGTAGCTAATGGCCCCTTCGCGGGCAAGCCCGCTCCCACAGGGAACCGCATTCCAATGTGGGAGCGGGCTTGCTCGCGAAGGCGTCAGACCAGACACCAAAGAACCACCGGTCCTACCCGGAGAACCGAAATGACTGACACCGCAATGTCCCCCACCGAATTCGAAGCCGCCCTGCGTGCAAAGGGCGCCTACTACCACATCTACCACCCCTATCACGTGGCGATGTACGAAGGCCGGGCGACCCGCGAGCAGATCCAGGGCTGGGTCGCCAACCGCTTCTACTACCAGGTGAACATCCCGCTAAAAGACGCCGCGATCCTCGCCAACTGCCCGGACCGCGAAATTCGTCGCGAATGGATTCAGCGCCTGCTCGACCACGACGGCGCCCCCGGCGAAGACGGCGGCATCGAAGCCTGGCTGCGATTGGGCCAAGCCGTTGGCCTCGACCCGGATCAGTTACGCTCCCAAGAGTTGGTGCTACCCGGCGTACGTTTTGCCGTGGACGCCTACGTCAATTTCGCCCGTCGGGCCAGTTGGCAGGAAGCCGCCAGCAGTTCGCTGACCGAGCTGTTCGCGCCGCAGATCCACCAATCGCGCCTGGACAGTTGGCCGCAGCATTACCCGTGGATCGACCCGACCGGTTACGAGTATTTCCGCACGCGCCTGGGTCAGGCCCGTCGCGATGTCGAGCACGGTCTGGCGATCACCTTGCAGCACTACACCACCCGGGAAGGCCAGGAGCGCATGCTGGAAATTCTCCAGTTCAAACTGGACATTCTTTGGAGCATGCTCGATGCCATGACCATGGCCTACGAGCTGAATCGCCCGCCGTATCACAGCGTGACCGAGCAGCGGGTCTGGCATAAAGGAATCACCTTATGAGTTTCGATCGCAGCAAAACCCCGACCTGGCGTACCGGCTACCGTTACCAGTACGAACCGGCGCAGAAAGGCCACGTGCTGCTGTACCCGGAAGGCATGATCAAACTCAATGAAAGCGCCGCGCTGATTGGCGGTTTGATCGACGGCCAGCGTGACGTGGCCGCGATCATTGCCGCACTCGACGCGCAGTTCCCTGGCGTGCCCGAACTCGGTGAAGACATCGAGCAATTCATGGAGGTCGCCCGTGCTCAGCACTGGATCGAACTTGCCTGACTCTGTGTCGGACAAGTTACCGCCCAAACCGGAAATCGGCCTGCCGCTGTGGCTGCTGGCCGAGCTGACCTATCGCTGCCCGCTGCAATGCCCGTACTGCTCCAATCCGCTGGATTTCGCCGAACAGGGCAAAGAACTCAGCACCGAGCAGTGGATCAAGGTCTTTCGCGAAGCGCGGGAGATGGGCGCGGCGCAGTTGGGTTTCTCCGGCGGTGAACCGCTGGTACGCCAGGACCTCGCCGAGTTGATCGCCGAAGCGCGTAAGTTGGGTTTCTACACCAACCTGATTACCTCGGGCATTGGCCTGACCGAGCAGAAAATCAGCGACTTCAAGAAGGCCGGCCTGGACCACATCCAGATCAGCTTTCAGGCCAGTGACGAGCAGGTCAACAACCTGTTGGCCGGCTCGAAAAAAGCCTTCGCGCAAAAGCTCGAAATGGCCCGTGCGGTAAAGGCCCACGGCTATCCGATGGTGCTGAACTTCGTCACCCATCGGCACAACATCGACAAGATCGACCGGATCATCGAGCTGTGCATCGCCCTGGAGGCCGACTTCGTCGAACTCGCCACTTGCCAGTTCTACGGTTGGGCGCAGCTCAATCGGGTCGGCCTACTGCCGACCAAGGAACAACTGGTCCGCGCTGAACGCATCACCAACGAATACCGCGCCAAACTGGAAGCCGAAGGGCATCCGTGCAAACTGATTTTCGTCACCCCGGACTACTACGAAGAACGTCCGAAAGCCTGCATGAATGGCTGGGGCAGTATTTTTCTGACAGTCACGCCGGACGGAACCGCCCTGCCCTGTCATGGCGCCCGACAGATGCCAGTGCAATTTCCGAACGTACGCGACCACAGCATGCAGCACATCTGGTACGACTCGTTCGGCTTTAATCGCTTTCGTGGTTACGACTGGATGCCCGAGCCGTGCCGCTCCTGCGATGAGAAAGAAAAGGACTTCGGCGGCTGCCGTTGCCAGGCCTTCATGTTGACCGGTGACGCGAGCAATGCCGACCCGGTGTGCAGCAAGTCAGAACATCACGGCGTGATTCTCATGGCCCGCGAAGAAGCCGAGCACGCGACCCAGACCATCGAACAACTGGCCTTTCGCAATGAACGAAACTCACGACTCATCGCTAAAGGCTGAGCCTTTCAGCGCCGCCAAAGCCGTCACGGCCGGTATCGACTTCGCCGAACTACAACTGGGCAAGCAGGGTCTGTTCTGGAACGAGTACCGTCCCCAAGATGCAGCCTGCCGGATCTGGCACTGGCGCGACGGTCAGGCGAAATGTCTGACACCGCCGGGATTCAGTGTGCGAAGTCGGGTGTACGAATATGGCGGCGGAGCGTTTTGTCTGACGGATGACGGGATTGTTTTCGTCAACGAGGCGGACCAGCAACTGTATCGGCAATCGCTGAAGGGCGAGACGCCTGAAGTGATGACGTCGGACGAGTGCCGTTATGGCGATCTGCGGTTCGCCAATGGGCAAATTCTGGCGGTTGAAGAACATCGCGATCAGCATCGGCTGGTGGCCATCGACCTGGCGGACGGTGTGCGTCATTTGCTGGCTGAAGGCGCGGACTTTTACGCCTCGCCGACCCTGAGTGCGGATGCTCGACGTCTGGCCTGGATCGAGTGGAGCCGGCCGGATCAGCCATGGACAACGACTCGTCTGATGGTTGCAGAACGCCAGGACGAGAGCGGTTTTGGTCAGCCGCGTTGTGTAGCGGGTGGTAGGGCTCCAGAGTCTGTGCAGCAACCTCGGTTCGACGCCAACGGTCGCTTGTATTGCTTGACCGATCGCGACGGATTTTGGCAACCGTGGGTGGAATCTACCGAGGGTCTGACGCCATTGCCGAGCGCCGCGGCCGATCACGGCCCCGCACCATGGCAATTGGGCGGCTGCACCTGGTTACCGTTGAACGACAACACGTATCTGGCCAGTTGGACCGAAGACGGATTTGGCCGTTTGGGCCTTTGCGGCGAAGCACCTGAGGATTTCACCGGGGATTACAGCCGCTTCCGAAGTCTCGCATTCGATGAACAGTTCATTTACTGCATCGCAGCCTCGCCGGTTACGGCTTCGGCAGTCATTGCCATCGACCGCAACACCCGACAGGTCAATGTACTGGCCGGCGGCATCGCACCGCTGCCTGCCGAAGAGATCAGCCGCCCGCAAACCCTGCGCTACCCGAGCGGTTCGGGCGAGGCTCATGGTTTCTTCTACCCGGCAATGACAGGAGAGGCGAAACCTGCGCTGGTGGTGTTCATCCACGGCGGCCCGACGTCGGCCTGCTACCCGATGCTCGACCCACGCATCCAGTACTGGGCGCAACGGGGCTTTGCCGTGGCCGATCTCAACTATCGCGGCAGCAGCGGCTATGGCCGGGATTATCGCCAGGCACTGCATTTGAGTTGGGGTGATGTGGATGTGGAGGATGCTTGCGCAGTGGTCGCTTATCTCGCCGAACGCGGGCTGATCGACGGCGACAATGCATTCATTCGCGGCGGCAGTGCTGGCGGTTACACCACGCTGTGCGCGCTCGCCTTTCACAAAGTCTTCCGCGCCGGCGCCAGCCTGTATGGCGTCAGCGATCCCGTTGCATTGGGCAAAGCGACTCACAAGTTCGAGGGCGACTATCTGGATTGGTTGATCGGCGATCCGCTGCAGGATGCCGAGCGTTATGCCGCCCGAACGCCGTTATTGCACGCGAGTAACATCGCCGTGCCAGTGATTTTCTTTCAGGGTGAACTGGATGCCGTGGTGGTGCCGCAGCAAACCCGGGACATGGTCACGGCGTTGCAGGACAACGGCATTCTGGTTGAAGCCCATTACTACGCAGACGAACGTCATGGGTTTCGCAAGGCGGGTAATCAGGCGCATGCGCTGGAGCAGGAGTGGGTGTTTTATCGGCGGGTGATGGCGTTGGTGGACTGAAGTCAGCGCTTCGTGCGGAAATAGTGGCGCCTCATTCGCGAGCAAGCCCGCTCCCACATTTGATCGGCGGCGAACACAAACGCTGTGTTCGCTGAAGATCTACTGTGGGAGCGGGCTTGCTCGCGAAAGCGATCTATCTGACACCGCGAAACTCAACGCTTGGCAATGATGTACACCGCATGCACGATCCCCGGAATATAACCGCACAGCGTCAGCAGAATATTCAGCCAGAACGCCCCGGCGAAACCGACTTGCAGAAACACACCCAGGGGCGGCAACAGAATGGCGATGATGATTCGAATGAAATCCATGGGGCAGCTCCTGATTTGAAGTTGGCTCGCATGAGCCACACAACCAATCGACCTGCGCCGTTCGTCAGGGTTCAGTGCAGTTCTTCAGGCCAGTATCTCAAGACCGTATTTCTGAACAATGCTCAGCAACTTGAGCGCCATGCCGCTGGGGTGCTTGTCTCCCGCCTCCCATTGCTTGACCGTCGAGGCGCTGGTGTTCAGATAACGCGCAAACACTGGCTGGCTGACGTTGTTGCGCTCCCGAAGCGCTTTGATCTGCTCTGCCGGGATCGCGTCCGGTACGGTTGCAAGGCAGGACTCATCAAATTCGCGCATCGTCGCCTTGCTGATTGCGCCGATGGCAAATAAGGCACTGGCCGATTCGTGTATCGATTCAAAAACTTCACTTTTGTATTTTTTACTCATGGGGTATCTCCACAAACTCCTTCGTATCCAGCAAGCGCCGGACTTGCACATCTGTGAGTTCCGCGTAGGTCTTCGCCAGCGTGCGCAATTCAATCAGCTCCGCCGAACTGATATTACTTCGATCCTGTTTGGCAAACAGCACCTGATAGACCCAGTAACGCCCACCTTTTGCCAAGACAAGCGATCGATGGCGATTTGAATTCAAACGTTTTTTCCACACCCGCCACCGAGATTGACTGCTTGGCCATCGAGCATCTCGATGAAGGCCTCCCGTAGCTCCTCATCACTGATCCAAGCTTTACCAGCCTGTATCGCAAAACCTTTAGCTTTGAATAACCTCGGCGACATCGGTTTCCCTTCCAAAAAACATACCACTCAGTGGTATAGATTTCAAAACCAGTTCTTCAACAATATTGTTTCACTGGCGGCGGCAGTCCTTGCCGACGCGCTCTAAAAAGCCACCGATCCAGCCATCGCTCAAGCACCAAATCACCTTTGGCAAAACGCAGAGACAAAAAAACGCCCCACGCCAAAAGAATCAGGCGTAGGGCGATGCGTTATACCGCGAGACGGTTCGGTAATTCGTGTAGGGCGAGTCTGATCAGACGGCAATCCCTTTGCGGCACTGCAATTGCGCGGTGCGTACCCGGGAAAAAGCGCGAGCCAGGCGTAGGAGCATTTCGTCGATGTTGGCTTTGCTGACGGTGAGCGCCGGGGTGAAGCGCAGGCAATCGGGTTGTGGGGCGTTGAGCAGCAAGCCTTCATGGTGTGCTGCTTTGACGACCGCGTCGGCTGAATCGTCCGACAGTGTCAGCCCCCAAAACAGCCCTTGCCCGCGCAGTTCGCCGTGGCCGTAGCGATTAGCCAAGCGCCCAAGACCTTCGCCAAGGTGCTGACCGGTTTTCTGTACATGTTCGAGAAAGCCTTTGTCCTGCACGCTATCAAGAACGGCCAGGCCGGCAGCGGTCATCAGTGCATTGCCGTGGTGGGTACCGATCATTTCACCGATGTCGAAACAACAGGCCTTGCCTCGGGCAAGCAATGCCGCCAACGGCACGCCACCGCCCAAGCCTTTGCCGAGCACAACGATATCGGCCCGCACGCCGTAGGATTGTTCCGCGAGCAAGGTGCCGCAACGGCCGATCCCGGTCTGGACTTCGTCGAGGATCAGCAGGATGCCCAGTTCACGACACAACCGTTCAACACCCTTGAGGTAATGCTCGACAGCCGGAATCACCCCGGCTTCACTCTGGATCGGCTCGAGCATGATCGCCACGGTCCGAGCGTCTACGGCTGCATGCAACGCTGGAAGGTCATTGAACGGGACGTGGCTGAAGCCCGGTAGCTGCGGCTCAAATCGATTGGTCAGGTTAGAACTGTCCGACGCCGAAATCGTCCCGAGACTACGGCCATGGCAGCCCTTGTTGGCAACGATGATCCGCGAAGCGCCGCCGCGATGCAGCTGACCCCATTTGCGTGCCAACTTGATCGCCGCGTCGCAGGCTTCGCTGCCACTGTTGAGCAGGTAGGCCTGATCGCTGCCAGTACTGGCGCAAAGCCGTTCGGCAAGGTTGAGCATGGCGCGGTTATGCAGGCCGAAACCGGAGTTGATCAGCGTCCGGGCCTGATCCGAAATCGCGTTGACCAGCACTGACGGGCTATGCCCCAGGCTGTTGGCCCCACCACCCTGGGTGAAATCCAGATAAGCGCGATCATCGCTATCCCACAACCACGAACCTTGCCCACGCACAAAAATCTGCTGTGGCCGCTCGACGCTGGGCATCAGGCATTCGCTGGACAGGTTGTCACGGTGCGATGGCTGCACGGTGTCCATGACCAGATCATCCAGACTGGGAGGGCTGCGCCGCAAATTAAACAAATTCATCTCAAAAAACCTCGCTTTAGGTTTTTCGTCTTTCCTATGCAAACACCATCGATGCAAACGGTATTCATCGTGCTTTCCGGCCCTGTAAGCCTTGTGAATGCGGTTAGACTAGGCGCAGGCACGGCGCTGAGCCATTTCGATTTCACAGCATTTTCGATAAGTATTACTTATGGATTTCAAGCAACTGCGTTATTTCGTCGCGGTCTACGAAGAAGGCCATGTGGGCCGGGCTGCCGAGCGACTGTCCATCTCACAACCGGCGCTGTCGCAGCAGATCCGCCACCTCGAACAGAACCTCGATGTGAGCCTGTTCGAGCGCAGCAGCAAACGCTTGCTGCCGACCCTGGCGGCACACACGTTGTACAACCACGCGCTGCCGTTGCTCGATGGCCTGCAACGGGCGCGGGAAGCGCTGGGCAATTTCAAGGGTCAGGCGCTGCGCACCTTGGCGATTGGCGTGTTGCAGACCGTCCACACCAGCCTGGTGCCGCAGATGCTCGAACGGGTGCGCAAGGCGCAGCCGCATCTGGTGGTGCAGATCTATGAACTGACCGGACTTGAGATCGAACGGCGGTTGCTCAACGGTTCCCTGGACATCGGAATCAGCTACCTGCCGCCTCGCCAGCCAGGATTGCACGGCGTGATGCTGTACGAAGATGAACTGACGCTTGTCATCCCGGCGGATCATCCGTTGCGCGAATTCAAGAAGGTCTCCATGAGTCAGGCCGCGGAATTACCGATGCTGTTATTGGGCGAAGAGTTTCAGTTGCGGCAGATCTGGCAGACGCAATTGGCCAGCCTTGGCCGACGCCCGCAGGTGCAGGCCGAACTGAACAACATGGCGGGGATTCTCGACAGCTTGCCCCACACGCGGCTGGCAACTGTTCTGCCCGGGCGCTCGCAAAAGGCGCTCGGCAATAATGAACTGCTGTGGAAACCACTGACCGAGCCGCGAGTGCCGCTGAAAGTCGGGTTGGTGTGCCGGGATGTGCAACGGCAACAAGCCTCGCTGGCGTTGCTGCGCACGTTACTGGAAGAAGTACTCAATGGTCCCGATGACCGCTTGAACGGCCCGGCGCCACTGGATGTGATGAGCTGAATACTTTTCTGCAGGCAAAAGAAAACCCCGCCGAAGCGGGGCTTTGCAGACTGTTTCCCTGACATCCATTTCACTCCGCCGTCCTGGCAGAATCCTACGTGTCCGTGTTGTTACTTTGCGCTTCCTGCGCGACGTCCATGTGAAGTAGATTAGCTCTGGATCCAATCGGCGCATATGGGAAAACAGCAGTACGTCATGTAAGAGATTGCTTACATGACGTTACAGGGTCAGAACTGCGATGCGTCCAGCAGGAACAGCGACTCGCTACCGGCCTTCACCGACGCGCTCAACGAGTGAATCCGTGGCAGCAGACGGGCGAAATAGAATCGCGCCGTGCCGAGTTTGCTCGCGTAGAACTCGTCCTGCGCTTCTTTGCCGAAAGCGGCCTTGGCCATCAATGCCCACATGTAGGCGTAGGCAACGTAGCCGAATGCTTGCAGATATTCGACCGACGCCGCGCCGATTTCATTCGGGTTGTTTTTCGCCCGGTCCAGTACCCACGAAGTCAGCTCATCAAGGGTGCTCACCGCGTCGTTCAACGGCTTGGTGAACTCAGCCAGGTCAGCACTGGCTGTCTCGGTGAAGTGACGAATCTCATCCGCGAACAGGTTGTAGAACGCCCCGCCAGTGCCGACGATCTTGCGACCTACAAGGTCCAGCGCCTGAATCCCATTGGTGCCTTCGTAGATCTGGGTGATGCGTACGTCGCGAACCAGTTGTTCCTGGCCCCACTCGCGTATGTAACCGTGGCCGCCGAAAACTTGCTGGCCATGCACGGTGGTTTCCAGGCCCAGATCGGTCAGGAATGCCTTGGCTACCGGCGTCAGCAACGCCACCAGGTCTTCCGCACGTTTGCGGGTCGTAGGGTCTTCGCTGAACTTGGCGGTGTCCAGTTGCATCGCCACATAGGTGGAGAAGGCACGGCCGCCTTCGTTCGAGGCTTTCATGGTCAGCAGCATGCGACGCACGTCCGGGTGGACAATGATCGGGTCAGCCACTTTGTCTTTGTTCTGCGCGCCAGTCGGCGAACGGCTTTGCAGGCGGTCGCGGGCATATTCAACGGCGTTCTGGTAAGAGCGCTCGCCAGTGGCCAGGCCCTGGATACCCACACCCAGACGCTCGTAGTTCATCATGGTGAACATCGCCGCCAGGCCTTTGTTCGGCTCACCGACCAGGTAACCCACGGCCTCGTCGAAGTTCATCACGCAGGTCGCGGACGCCTGGATGCCCATTTTGTGTTCAATCGAACCGCAGTTGGCCGGGTTGCGCGCGCCCAGGCTGCCATCGGCATTGACCATGAACTTCGGCACCAGGAACAGCGAAATGCCTTTCGGCCCCGCCGGTGCGTCCGGCAGTTTGGCCAGCACCAGGTGAATGATGTTCTCGGTAAGGTCGTGTTCGCCGCCGGTGATGAAGATCTTGGTGCCACTGACTTTGTAGGAACCGTCGGCCTGAGGCTCGGCCTTGGTGCGGATAATCCCCAGGTCCGTACCAGCGTGCGGTTCGGTCAGGCACATCGAACCGGCCCAGACGCCGGCATACATGTTCGGCAGGTAGGCGGCTTTCAGCTCTTCGCTGGCGTGGGCGTTGATCGACAGGCAGGCGCCGGCCGTCAGCATCGGGTACAAGCCAAACGACAGGCTGGCGGAGTTGACCATTTCTTCGACCTGGGCCGAAACAGCCTTGGGCATGCCCATGCCGCCGTAGGCCGGATCGCCACCGACACCGACCCAACCGCCTTCGGCATAAGTCTGATAAGCCTGTGGGAAACCTGCCGGTGTGGTGACGGCACCGTCCGCCCAATGGCAGCCTTCTTCGTCCGCCGCTCGGCTCAGGGGCGCGATGCTTTTGCTGGTGACCTTGCCGGCTTCTTCGAGAATGGCTTCGACGGTTTCAGCATCGACGGTATCCGCCAGCGCCGGCAGCTCGGCCCAGAGTTTGGCGACCTCGAAAACTTCATTGAGGACGAAGCGCATATCGCGCAGGGGCGCTTTGTAGTCAGCCATGGCAAACCTCGCAAGATCTAAACGGGTGATTCGTAGGAATGGTGCTTTCGTTGGGTCCGAGTGTAACCCAACAACTTTTACGACACATAGGGTCAGCACGTGACCGATTTGTAATTTTTAGTCACTGAGTTCTTGTGCCTGCCAAACGCATTCGCGGGCAAGCCTCGCTCCTACAGGTCCGTGCGCAAACTTCGCGAACAACATTGGACGTGTAGGAGCAAGGCTTACCCGCGATGCTTTTAAAGCGCGCTCGTCAAAGCGCAAACAACTCCGCCGGCAGCTTCATCAGGCAATCACTCCCCGCCTCGATCGCCGCCCGATGAGCGGCAGTTCGCGGCAGCAATCGCTTGAAGTAGAACTCGCAGGTCGCCAGTTTGCCCTGGCAATATTCGGCATCGCCGCTGCCCGCGCCCAACTGCGCCTGAGCCACCAGCGCCATGCGCAGCCATAGATAGCCGAGGATGATGTAACCGCTGTACATCAAGTAATCCACCGACGCAGCGCCGACTTCATCCGGATTTTTCATCGCGGCCATGCCGATTTTAGTCGTCACCTCGCCCCACTGCTGATTCAAGCCATTGAGCTGTGCCACAAAGCTGCCGAGCTGTGGATGCTCCGCGTTTGCCGCGCAGAACTTGTGGACGATCTTGGTAAAGCCACGCAGCAGTTTGCCCTGGCTGCCGAGGACTTTACGTCCCAGCAAGTCCAACGCCTGAATGCCGTTGGTACCTTCGTAGATCGGCGCAATCCGGCAGTCGCGAACCAATTGCTCCATACCCCACTCGCGGATAAAGCCGTGGCCGCCAAACACCTGCATGCCGTGGTTGGTCACTTCCAGGCCGGTATCGGTCATGAAGGCTTTGCAGATCGGCGTCAGGAATGCCAACAGATCTTCTGCATCCTGCCGCGCCGTTTCATCCGCGCTCAAATGCGCGGCATCCAACAACTGCGCGGTGAAGTAGGTCAGCGCCCGGTTGCCTTCGTTGAAGGCCTTCATGGTCAGTAACATCCGGCGCACATCGGGATGGACGATGATCGGGTCGGCAGGTTTTTCCGGGGCTTTCGGGCCGGTCAGCGAGCGCATTTGCAAGCGATCGTTGGCGTACTTGATCGCGCCCTGGAAGCTCGCCTCGCCCAGACATAAGCCCTGCATGCCGGTGCCCAGGCGCGCGTGGTTCATCATGGTGAACATGCAATTCAGGCCTTTGTTCGCTTCACCGATCAAGAATCCCTTTGCATCGTCAAAATTGAGCACGCAGGTGGCTGAGGCCTTGATGCCCATTTTGTGTTCGATGGAGCCGCAGGAAACGCCGTTGCGCTCGCCCGCTTCACCTTCGGCATCGGGTAGGAATTTGGGAACGATGAACAGCGAAATGCCCTTGGTCCCGGCCGGTGCATCCGGCAGTTTGGCCAGCACTAAATGAATGATGTTGTCGCTCATGTCGTGTTCGCCGGCGGAGATGAAAATCTTGCTGCCGGAGATCGCGTAACTGCCATCAGCCTGGGGCAACGCGCGGGTCTTGATGATGCCCAGGTCGGTGCCGCAATGGGCTTCGGTCAGGCACATGGTGCCGGTCCATTGGCCGGCAGTGAGTTTGCTCAAGTAAGTCTGTTTTTGCGCTTCGGTGCCATGGGCGTGGATCGCCGACATTGCGCCGTGGGTCAGGCCGGGGTACATGCCCCAAGAGGTGTTGCTGGAGCCGACCATCTCGCTGATGACCAGGCCCAGTGAGCTCGGCAAACCCTGGCCGCCGTAAGTTGGATCGGCCGCCAGACCATGCCAGCCACCTTCCACGTATTGTGCGAAGGCTTGCTTGAAGCCTGTAGGCGTTGTCACCACGCCGTTGTCGAAATGGCAGCCTTCTTCATCACCGCTGCGATTCAGCGGTGCGAGAACGTTTTCACAAAATTTCGCGCCTTCTTCGAGGATCGCATTGACCATGTCCGGGCTGGCGTCGGTAGCGCCGAGCGCGGCGTAGTTGCTGTGAAAATCGAAGACGTGGTCGATCAGAAAGCGCATGTCGCGCAGGGGAGCTTTGTACTCAGGCATGGTCGTTTCTCCGGCAGCAGATACCTCAAACCTACTGCCGCGCACCACGCCTCACAATCACAGTCCAGACGCTGAATGCGCCATCATCACTCAACCCGCAGCAGCGTCCATACGCACCGCGCCACGGCGGCTTTGGCCGAACGCCACCACGCAATTTCGCCCGGCACCCTTGGCGCTGTAGAGCGCTTCGTCAGCCGACTTGAGCACTTGTTCGGGCGTACGCTGCTCCAAGCGTTCGGCGACGCCAATGCTGACCGTAACCGACACACTCGACGCACCGGAGCCGGCCCGGCGCTGGCGTCCTTGCTGGTCATCCTGAGGCCGACTGTCCGGATTACGCAGCTGAATGTTGTAGGTTGCAATGGACTCACGGATGACTTCCAGGTGCGGCATGCACTCTTCGAGCGTCTTGCCCGCGAACACCAAGGCGAATTCTTCGCCCCCGTAGCGATACGCCCTACCGCCTCCGCTGATCTTGGACAGTTTGCTGGCAACCAATCGCAGCACCTGATCGCCGACATCGTGGCCGTGGGTGTCGTTGAATTTCTTGAAGTGATCGACGTCGCTCATGGCCAGTACGTAATTGCGCCCCAAGCGCTGCATGCGCTCGTTCAACGCGCGACGTCCCGGCAGCCCGGTGAGTTCGTCGCGGAAAGCCATTTGATAGGCTTCGTGTGCCACCGCCGCCGCAATCATCAGCATGACCTGGCTGCACATGATGTTCAGGGTGAACGGCAGGATGAAGGTTTTCGGCAACATCCAGAACAACCCCAGCAAGCCCACGAGTTGCGCGGCGTGCAAGGGCCTCGGGTTGCGCCAGTATTGCCAGGCCAGCAGTAAAAACGCGGCGAAGAACACGGGATAGGACAACTGGATCAGGCTCATCCAGGCACCGTGCAAGGCAGGCCAGCGGATTTCCGAGAGCCACATCAGCAGCGGCTGTGGGTAACTTTGCTCAATGCCCAGCGCCACGCTACCGAACGCCAGCAACACAGCGAAGCGCGCCACCATGTCCTGAAACAGGTGAGTGCGTTCCTGCCACGCCGCGAACAGGCCGAACAGCAACGGCAACAGCAAACAACAGAGATGGAAAACCACCGCTGCGTCTTCGCGAACCTTGCCGTTATCGCGGTAATAGTCGGTCTGGGTGTCGAGCAGGAAGTAGGCGATGTACACCGTGACCATCAGAAACAGTTCACGCTGGCGTCGGTAAACCGCGCAATAAGCACCGCCGAGCAACAGCACCAAGGTTGGCAACACGTTGAACAGCGAAGTGAAGAAGACGTTGAGATCCTTTATGTACGCAGCCGAAAGCCCAGCAAGCAACAGCAGTAGTGAGGGCAAAAAATGACTGAAGCGTACAGCGGAAGAACGCGGCAAGGGTAAAGCTCCGACCCAACAGAAAGATGGCATTGTGCCTGCATCTGGAGCAGTTAAGCACATGAGAGGTGATCTATGTCACATCGCCAGCCTCTGTAACGGCAGGAATCGGGGATTTCTTAGCAATTTAGTAGGGAATATTTATCGAGGGGACGCCAACAATCCATCGTGGGTGGCCTGTCTTGCACAGCGGATTTTCGCCAGGAACAAAAAAGCCGCTGCTCTCGAAAGAACAGCGGCTTTGTGAAGGAACTGCGCGGGGTTTAGTAACCCAGGGCGAAGTCTTCTTCTTTCATGTCCATCAGGTTGTTGGCGCCCGACAGCATGGTCACAACGTGAGTGCGGGTACGCGGCAGGATGCGCTGGAAGTAGAAGCGCGCCGTCTGCAGCTTGGCGGTGTAGAACGCGGTTTCGGTGGTGCCGGCAGCCAGTTTCTCGGCAGCCAGACGCGCCATGTCAGCCCAGAAGTAGGCCAGGCAGGCATAACCGGAGTACATCAGGTAGTCCACCGACGCGGCGCCGACTTCTTCACGGTCTTTCATGGCCGCCATACCGACCTTCATGGTCAGCTCGCCCCATTCTTTGTTCAGCGCAGCCAATGGCTCGACGAACTCTTTGACCGCTTCGTTGCCTTCGTTGGTCTGGCAGAACTTGTGGACGATCTTGGTGAACCCTTTCAGAGCCTCGCCTTGAGTCATCAGCACTTTGCGGCCCAACAGGTCGAGTGCCTGGATACCGGTGGTGCCTTCGTACAGCATCGAAATGCGGCTGTCGCGAACGTTCTGCTCCATGCCCCACTCGGCGATGAAACCGTGACCACCGTAGATTTGCACGCCGTGGTTGGCGGATTCAAAACCGACTTCAGTCATGAAGGCTTTGGCGATCGGAGTCATGAAGGCCAACAGTGCGTCAGCCTTCTTCTTCTCTTCTTCGTCCACGCCGTATTTGACGATGTCGACTTGCTTGGCGGTGAAGTAAACCATCGCGCGGTTGCCTTCGGCGAACGCCTTCATGGTCAACAGCATGCGACGTACGTCTGGGTGCACGATGATCGGGTCTGCGGCTTTTTCCGGCGCTTTCGGGCCAGTCAGGGAGCGCATTTGCAGACGATCACGAGCGTATTTCAGGCCGCCCTGGAAGCCGATCTCGGCGTGGGCCAGACCTTGCAGCGCGGTACCCAGGCGAGCGGTGTTCATAAAGGTGAACATGCAGTTCAGGCCTTTGTTCGCCGGGCCGATCAGGAAACCGGTGGCCGCGTCGAAGTTCATCACGCAGGTCGCGTTACCGTGGATGCCCATTTTGTGTTCCAGGGAACCACAGGTCACGGCGTTGCGAGCGCCGATCGAACCGTCGGCGTTCGGCATGAACTTCGGAACGATGAACAGCGAAATGCCTTTGGTGCCAGCCGGCGTATCCGGCAGACGTGCCAGCACGATGTGGACGATGTTGTCGGCCATGTCGTGTTCACCGGCCGAGATGAAGATCTTGGTGCCGGAGACTTTGTAGGAACCGTCGGCCTGAGGTTCGGCCTTGGTGCGCAACATGCCCAGGTCGGTGCCGCAGTGCGGTTCGGTCAGGCACATGGTACCGGTCCATTCGCCGGAAACCAGCTTGGTCAGGTAAGCATCTTGCTGCTCAGGCGTACCGTGCTCGGAAATGGTGTTCATCGCGCCATGCGACAGGCCTGGGTACATGCCCCACGACCAGTTGGCTTCGCCAACCATTTCACTCACGGCCAGACCCAGAGACTCCGGCAAGCCTTGGCCGCCATGCTCTACGTCGTGGGCCAGGCTTGGCCAGCCGCCTTCAACGAATTGTTTGTAGGCTTCTTTAAAGCCAGTCGGGGTTTTAACGCCGGACTCGCTCCAGGTGCAGCCTTCGGTGTCACCCACGCGGTTCAGCGGAGCCAGCACCTGCTCACAAAACTTGGCGCCTTCTTCGAGAATGGCGTCAACCATGTCCGGAGTTGCGTCTGCGCAAGCCGGAAGGCTCTGATAGTGCGCTTCGTAGCCGAGCAGTTCGTCACGAACGAAGCGAATATCACGCAAGGGGGCCTTGTAGTCAGGCATAGCGATAAACCTCTGCTGATGTAACCGGGAATGAACGACCGTGTTGATTTGTTGTGACGGTCAAACAGTTGTTTGAAACATACGTTTACGCCCAAATCTTGTCAAGCATCGATCTTTTGCCATTCGTCATCATGCTGCGCACATAACGGCCACACAGCCGCACACCGCCGTCGACAAAGCGACAAGCCATGCAGGAAAGATTAGTTGAGGGAGAAGGACTTACGCAGAAAAACGCCGCGAAGATTCGCGGCGTCGGAGTAGCAGATTCAGCAAGCGATCAAGCGTAGGTATCAATCAACGTCCCAAGCATTTCATCGGAAGCCTTGGCGACTTTCGCGCCGAGCTCAACCTGAAACTTGCCCTGAGACATCTCGACCATATTGCTGGCCAGGTCTGATTGCTGGCTGCGATCAACCGAACGCAGACGATCAACCTGTGCTTCGGAGGACTGGCTCTTCTCCGAGCGATCAATCGTGGTGTTGGCGATCTGGCCGGCAGCCTGATCAACACGGTTCTGCCCTGTCTGAATAGTGCTCAGACCGGCATAAAAAGCGGTGCTTCCTGAGATTTCCATGGGAGAACTCGTCCTTGCAAAGGATCAACAGTGGCCATTGAAGCAGACACGTGGACAAAACACCCGACAAAAACACTAATGGCATAGTGCCTTGTCATAGCAAAAACCCGCACCTGGAAATATTAATCCAACAGATCCAATTGCAGATGCTCGGCCACCGCCTCCGCCGTCACCGACTTGAGTTTCGGCACCCGCCCCAAACACGGTGCGGGTATGCGCTCGGCCAACGTGGCGAGGTTTTCCTCCAGGCGCGAGGTCTTCGGATCAATGATGTTGGCCACCCAGCCCGCCAATTGCAGCCCATCGTTAGCAATCGCTTCAGCGGTCAGCAGTGCATGACTGATGCAACCCAACCGCACGCCAACCACCAGAATCACGGGCAGATTCAGCGCCATCGCCAAGTCCGACAAATTGTCCTGATCCGCCAAAGGCACGCGCCAGCCACCAGCGCCTTCAATCAGCGTGAAGTCTGCGTTCAAATCCAGAATCTCACGCATCGGCGTCAGCAAGGATTGCACCGTCAACGCCACGCCCGCCTCCCGCGCTGCCAGATGCGGAGCGATCGCCGGTTCGAACGCCACCGGGTTGACCTGTGCATACGTCAACGGCACCGAACACTCAGCCAGCAACGCCAACGCATCGGCGTTACGCAATCCCTTGGGTGTCACCTCGCAACCGGAGGCCACCGGTTTGCCCGCCGCCGTACTCAACCCCGCCAACCGCGCGGCATGCAGCAAACCCGCAGCAACGGTGGTCTTGCCGACATCAGTGTCGGTGCCCGTGATGAAATAGGCTGCGCTCATAAGGGTTTCTCCAACACGGCATAAACCACTTGATAAGTCGCCGGCAGTCCCTGTGCCTGACGAAACTGTTCATACGCCTCGATCAAGCCGAGGATTCGCGCCCTGCCGGTCAAACCGCCCGGCCGTCCAGGGTTCAGGTTATGCGCGCCCAGCGCCTTGAGCTCGTGGGTCAGGCTGCGCACATCCGGGTAATGCAGCACATGCACACAGGCTTGCAGACTGACAACCTTCAAGCCACTGGCCGTGCACAGCTGTTGATAAGTACCGAACTCGCGGAAGCGGTTGACGTGCACCATGCCATCCACCTGACGCCAACTGTCACGCAATTCGTACAACGTTCCTACACAAAGACTAGCAAACGCGAAAACACCGCCCGGTTTCAATGCCCGATATGCCTCACTGAGCACCGACGTAAAGTCCGAACACCACTGCACCGCGAGGCTGGAGAAAATCAGGTCACAGGTCGAGTCCTGCAACGGCAGCCGCTCGGCATCGCCGGCGATGAAGTGCGTTGCACCGCCCAATGGCCGAGCGTGATTGAGCATGCCCTCCGCGATGTCCAGCGCCACGCCGTGACCGGCAGGAAAACGCTCACCCAGCGCTCGACTGAAATGCCCGGTGCCGCAGCCCAGGTCCAGCCAGCGACCCGGTACAAAATCATCTGGCAACCGACGTAACAGCTCGCTGCCAACATCGCGCTGCAACTCAGCCACGCTGTCGTAGCTGGCCGCCGCGCGGGAAAAGGACGCTGCCACCTGACGTTTGTCGGGCAAACCACCGGGCAGGTTGGGAAGGGATAAATCAGTCATCACCGGACTCATGCAAAAATGCCTGGATCGCCCCCGCCACACCGTGGGGGTCTTCCAGAAGAAACGCGTGGCTGGCCTGTTCGATCAGGCCGATTTCGACATCCGGCAACAGCGCCAGCAATTCTGCGGCCGCTTCGGCCGGAACCAACCCGTCGAGGCCGGCGAACAGATGCAGTTGTGGGCCACGGAACGCCTGCAACGCCTGACGTGTATCCAGTTGCGCAAGCACTTCCAGACCACTCATCAATACCGCCGTCGACGTACTCGGCGCACCGCCAAGCAACAGTCGCGACAGCCCGCGCGGGTCTTCGGCACCTTGGGCGCAGAGCAGCGAGAAACGTTTCAACGTCATGCGCGGATCGGCGCCACAACCCGCCAGAAACGCATCGAACGTCTCGCCGGGCATCGCACTCAGCCATTGCTCATGGGCGACAAACGAAGGGTTACTCGAAAGCGTCAGCAAGCCGCAGCAGCGATCACCGCGCCGCGCCGCCAACTCGGAGGCGAGCATGCCGCCCAGAGACCAACCGCCGAGCCAGGCATCCTGAGGCAGAGTCGAATCGAGCTCATCAAGCCACTCGGCAAGATCACCCGATTCCAGTTCCGGCAAAGGTTCGATCTCGACCCGCAGGTGTTCATCCAGCCCCTGCAACGCCGCCGCCAAGGGCTCCAGCGGCGAAACGCCGAGTCCCCAGCCAGGCAGCAGAATCAAACGATCACGCATGGCTTGGCTCCGGTCCCAGTTGTGCAAAACAATCGGCCAGTCCATTTAACAATAGCTGCACCTGCGCCTCGCTGTGGGCGGCGGTCAGGGTCACGCGCAAGCGAGCGCTGCCGGCCGGCACGGTGGGCGGACGGATCGCGGTCACCATCAGACCGCGCTCGCGCAGCATCTGCGACAGTCGAACCGCGCGCCCGGCATCGCCAATCATGATCGGCTGGATCGGTGTGAAGCTGTCCATGAGTTCCAGGCCGATTTGTTCGGCACCTCGACGAAATTGACGGATCAGCACATTAAGGTGCTCGCGCCGCCAATGCTCGCTGCGCAGTAATTCGAGACTTTTCAGCGTCGCGCAGGCCAGGGCCGGCGGCTGGCTGGTGGTGTAGATGTAGGGACGAGCGAACTGGATCAGACTCTCGACCAACTCTTCGCTACCCGCCACAAACGCACCGGCCGTACCGAACGCCTTGCCGAGGGTGCCGACCAACACCGGCACATCCTCCTGACTCAAGCCAAAATGCTCGACGATCCCGGCACCATTGGCGCCCAGCGGACCAAAGCCGTGGGCATCATCGACCATCAGCCACGCACCTTTGGCCTTGGCCTCGCGGGCCAGCGCCGGCAGATCGGCGATGTCGCCGTCCATGCTGAACACGCCGTCGGTGACTACTAGCGTGTTGCCGGTGGCTTTCTCCAGGCGCTTGGCCAGGCTCTCAGCGTCGTTGTGCAGATAACGATTGAAGCGCGCACCGGACAACAAACCGGCATCCAGCAAGGAGGCGTGATTGAGCCGGTCTTCCAGCACCGTATCGCCCTGCCCGATCAACGCGGTGACCGCGCCGAGGTTGGCCATGTAACCGGTAGTGAACAGCAGCGCACGCGGGCGCCCGGTGAGATCGGCCAACGCCTCTTCCAACGCGTGATGGGGGGTGCTGTGGCCGATAACCAAATGCGAAGCCCCGCCGCCGACGCCCCAGCGAGCCGCACCGGCGCGCCAGGCTTCGATCACTTGCGGGTGATTGGCCAGGCCCAGGTAGTCGTTGTTACAAAACGCCAGCAACGGCTGACCATCGACGACTACTTCAGGGCCTTGAGGGCTTTCGAGCAGTGGGCGTTGGCGATAGAGATTTTCGGCACGACGGGCAGCAAGGCGTGCGGCGAGATCGAAAGACATGCAGGCCTCGGAGGTCAATATGGGTAAACATTCAATCCCAATGTGGGAGCGGGCTTGCTCGCGAAGGGGCCGTCACATCCAACATTTATGGTGACTGAAACTCCGCCTTCGCGAGCAAGCCCGCTCCCACATTTGATTTGTGTCGGGTCAAACAGCAGCGTTATAGAACTGCTCGCTGCTCTTCTGCTCAACCAGCGCCTGCTCGATAGCCGCTTGATGCACTTCATCGGCGTGCTCTTCGCGCGCTTCCGGCAGAATGCCCAGGCGCGAGAACAGTTGCATGTCCTTGTCGGCCTGCGGGTTGGCGGTGGTCAGCAACTTGTCGCCGTAGAAAATCGAGTTGGCACCGGCGAAGAAGGCCAGGGCCTGCATCTGCTCGTTCATCGCTTCGCGGCCGGCGGACAGGCGCACGTGGGATTGCGGCATCAGGATGCGGGCGACGGCGAGCATGCGAATGAAGTCGAACGGGTCGATGTCATCGGCGTTTTCCAGCGGCGTACCAGCAACTTTCACCAGCATGTTGATCGGCACCGATTCCGGGTGTTCCGGCAGGTTGGCCAACTGGATCAGCAGGTTGGCGCGGTCATCGAGGGACTCGCCCATGCCGAGGATGCCACCGGAGCAGATCTTCATCCCCGAATCACGCACATAAGCCAGGGTTTGCAGACGCTCGCCATAGGTGCGGGTGGTGATGATGCTGCCGTAGAACTCCGGCGAGGTATCGAGGTTGTGGTTGTAGTAGTCGAGGCCAGCGTCGGCCAGCGCAACGGTCTGGTCCTGATCGAGACGACCGAGGGTCATGCAGGTTTCCAGGCCCATGGCTTTCACGCCTTTGACCATCTCCAGCACGTACGGCATGTCTTTGGCCGACGGGTGTTTCCAGGCAGCGCCCATGCAGAAACGGGTCGAACCGATGGCCTTGGCGCGAGCGGCCTCTTCGAGGACCTTCTGCACTTCCATCAGTTTTTCTTTTTCCAGGCCGGTGTTGTAGTGACCGGACTGCGGACAATATTTGCAATCTTCCGGGCAGGCGCCGGTCTTGATCGACAGCAGCGTCGAAACCTGGACTCGGTTGGCGTCGAAATGCGCGCGGTGCACCGTCTGCGCCTGGAACAGCAGGTCGTTGAATGGCTGAACGAAGAGTGCTTTGACTTCGGCCAAAGACCAGTCATGACGCAGGGTTGCAGAGGTGCTGGCGCTCATGGGCGTTTCCTTGATTTATGCTTGGCTGGCGACTGGGGTAACGCAATACCCACAGGCGCGACACGGATGTTCGGCATATTTAAGGAAGAGCGATGCGCTGTCAACCACGATACGCAGGACCGGTTTACATCTGGTTAAAAAATAAACAATTCTGTTTGCTTTGTTCAGAGCCCGCCGACGACACCACGCCGATCTGTACAGCCTGCGAAGCCGAGTTGCCCTGGCTCGGCGATCACTGCCAGACCTGCGCCCTGCCACTGCCCGCGTCCGGCCTGACGTGCGGCCAATGCCTGCAACAACCGCCGGCCTTCGAGCGAGTGGCGGCGCCGTGGATCTACAGCTTTCCGGTGGACACGTTGATCACCCGCTTCAAGCACAACGCAAAGTGGCCGTTTGGCCGCTTGCTCGGCGAACTTCTTGCGCAATTCCTGCAACATCGCTTCGATGAAGACCTTGATCGACCCGATGCGTTGATCCCGGTGCCGCTGGCCACGAAGCGCCTGCGCCAACGAGGCTTTAACCAAGCGGCGATGCTCGCGAAGTGGCTCAGCGAAAGCCTGAACATTCCCTGTGACGAAACACTGCTGCTGAGGATTCAGGACACCAGCGCGCAACAGGATCTGAAGGCCGAGGCCCGCAAGCGAAACCTGCGTAACGCCTTCGCCCTGACACCCGATGCGTGCGTCACCGGCCGTCATCTGGCCCTGATCGATGACGTGCTGACCACCGGTGCTACCGCGCAAACCCTGGCGCGCCTGCTGATGGACGCCGGCGCGGCCCGGGTCGATGTCTATTGCCTGGCCAGAACCCCAAAACCCGGCGACACAATTTAACTGAACACCACAAAACCCTGTGGGAGCGGGCTTGCTCGCGAAAGCGGACTGGTATTCAACGCAGATGTCGACTGAACTGACGCTTTCGCGAGCAAGCCCGCTCCCACAGGACTACCGTCTGACTTGACTCCCGCAGCCCAAGCCGCCAACGTCCTCCCATCGCCACAACCCAAAGCACCTGCCATGTCATTGCCTACGTTGTTGTCCCAGCACATTGTCCGCCGTCCGCAGCGCATTGCCCTGCTGCAACACATCGCCGAACAAGGCTCGATCACCCGCGCCGCGAAAAGCGCGGGCTTGAGTTACAAAGCGGCGTGGGACGCTATCGATGAATTGAACAACCTCGCGCAAAAACCACTGGTGGAACGCAGCGTCGGCGGCAAGGGCGGCGGTGGCGCCAAGTTGTCCAGCGAAGGCGAGCGCGTCTTGCGGCTGTATCAAAAGCTGCAAGTGTTACAGGCTCAGGTGCTTGAAGCGGCCGAAGACGCCAGCGATCTGGACTTGCTCGGTCGGCTGATGCTGCGCACCAGCGCGCGCAATCAATTGCACGGCAGAGTGATGGCGATCGAATCCCAGGGTCGCAACGACCGCATCCGTCTGGAACTGGCCGAAGGCTTAAGCATCGATGCACAGATCACCCACGACAGCACCCTGCGCCTGGAACTGCAAACCGGCACCGAAGTCGTCGCATTGATCAAGGCCGGCTGGCTGGAATTGTTGGCCATCGACCAACCCGCAACACCTGGCAACAATTGTCTGAAAGGCATTATCGAGCAGATTCTCGACGCCGAAGACGGCCCCAGCGAAGTGCGCATCGGCCTGCCCAACGGCCAGACACTCTGCGCCCTGGCCGAGCCGCTGCATTTAAGAACCTCCGGCCTCGCCATCGACAGCCCGGTGCTCGTGCAATTTGCGCCGTCCAACGTCCTGCTGGGTACTCCACTCTGAAACAAAACCTTCACTAACGCTCACTAAGGTGACTGCAAAATCCAGCAGGGAGCCTGATGTGAGCCTATTAGAAGAGAACCAACCCACCGACCTGGAAAAAATGGTCGGCCTCAGCCGTCGTGGTTTCATCAGCGCCGGCGCCCTCTGCGGTGCGGCGATGTTCCTCGGTGGCAACCTGCTGAGCCGCAGCGTGCTGGCCGCCAGTGTCAGCGCCGGCTCGAGCAATTTGCTGGGTTTCAACAGCATCGCCTCCGCCACGACTGACGTCATCACCTTGCCGCCAGGCTACAAGTCCTCGGTGCTGATCAGTTGGGGCCAGCCTCTGCAAAAGAATGGCCCGGCCTTCGATCCGAGCGGTAACGGCACCGCCCAGGCCCAGGAAGTGCAGTTCGGCGACAACAACGACGGCATGAGCCTGTTCGCCTTCCCAGGCGACAACGACCGTGCGCTGATGGCGATCAACAACGAATACACCAACTACCGCTACCTCTTTCCCCATGGCGGCATGCCGCAATCGGCGGAAGACGTGCGCAAGGCCCTGGCCTGCGAAGGCGTGTCGGTGATTGAAGTACAGCGTCGCAGTGGCCAGTGGGAATTCGTTCAAGGCTCGCGCTACAACCGCCGCATCCACGGCAACTCGCCGCTGCGCTTGAGCGGCCCGGCGGCCGGTCACGAATTGCTCAAGACCAGCGCCGACAAGCACGGCAAGAAAGTCCTCGGCACCTTCCAGAACTGCGCCAACGGCAAGACGCCTTGGGGCACCTACCTGACGTGCGAAGAGAACTTCACCGATTGCTTCGGCAGCAGCAACGCCGAGCAAAAATTCGATGTCGCGCAAAAACGCTACGGCGCCGTGGCCGCCAGCAAGGAAATCAACTGGCACCCACACGACCCGCGTTTCGACCTGGCGAAGAATCCTAACGAACTCAACCGCCACGGCTGGGTGGTGGAAATCGACCCGTTCGACCCGCAGTCGACCCCGGTCAAACGCACCGCCCTGGGCCGTTTCAAGCACGAGAACGCCGCCCTGGCTGAAACCAATGACGGGCGCGCCGTGGTCTACATGGGCGACGACGAGCGCGGTGAGTTCATCTACAAATTCGTCAGCCGCGACAAAATCGACCACGGCAATCCCAAGGCCAACCGCGACCTGCTTGACCACGGCACCTTATATGTCGCGCGCTTCGACGCCGGCGACGGCAACGCCGATCATCCGAAAGGCCAGGGCCAGTGGATCGAACTGACCCACGGCAAAAACGGCATCGACGCCAGCAGTGGCTTTGCCGATCAGGCCGAGGTGTTGATTCACGCTCGCCTCGCGGCCAGCGTCGTCAGCGCCACGCGCATGGACCGCCCGGAATGGATCGTGGTCAGTCCCAAGGACGGCCAGGTTTATTGCACCCTGACCAACAACGCCAAGCGCGGCGAAGACGGCCAACCCGTCGGCGGGCCGAACCCAAGGGAGAAAAACGTTTACGGGCAGATCCTGCGCTGGCGCACCGACCGTGATGATCACGGCTCGGAAAGCTTTGCCTGGGACTTGTTCGTGGTCGCCGGCAATCCGGGGGTTCACGCCGGCACGCCAAAGGGCGGCTCGTCGAACATCACGCCGCAGAACATGTTCAACAGCCCGGATGGCTTGGGTTTCGACGAGGCTGGACGCTTGTGGATTCTGACTGATGGCGATTCGAGCAATGCCGCAGACTTCGCGGGCATGGGCAATAACCAGATGCTTTGCGCTGATCCGGTGACTGGGGAAATTCGCCGGTTTATGGTCGGGCCGATTGGTTGTGAGGTAACGGGGATCAGCTTTTCGCCGGATCAGAAAACCTTGTTTGTCGGGATTCAGCATCCGGGGGAAAACGGTGGCTCGACCTTCCCAGAGCACCTGCCGAATGGCAAACCGCGTTCTTCAGTGATGGCCATTACCCGTGAAGATGGCGGGGTCGTCGGCGCCTGATACGGCCCCATCGCGAGCAGGCTCGCTCCCACAGGGTTATGTGTTCACAAATCCAATGTGGGAGCGAGCCTGCTCGCGATGGCGTCCGCCCAGACAACACTCATCTCAAGCCCAACCACTATAGAAGCCCCGTCTGCGCTACCATGCTTGGCCGGACGCGGCAGCCTGCTGCGCGCAGGAGTCAGCATGGCCCACCCGTTTGCAACCCTCACCCCAGACCTCGTGCTCGATGCCGTCGAAAGCATCGGCTTTCTCAGCGATGCTCGCATTCTGGCGCTCAACAGCTACGAAAACCGCGTCTACCAGGTCGGCATCGAAGACTCCGAGCCGCTGATCGCCAAGTTCTATCGCCCGCAGCGTTGGACCAACGAAGCGATCCTCGAAGAACACCAGTTCACCTTCGAACTCGCCGAATGCGATGTGCCGGTGGTCGCGCCGATGATTCACAACGGTGCCAGCCTCCACGAGCACGCCGGGTTCCGTTTCACCCTGTTCCCCCGCCGTGGCGGCCGGGCGCCGGAGCCGGGCAATCTTGATCAGCTGTATCGCCTGGGCCAATTGCTCGGGCGCCTGCACGCCGTCGGGGCAACCAAGCCGTTCGAGCACCGTGAAGCGCTGGGCGTGAAGAACTTCGGTCACGATTCGCTGAACACTTTGCTCGAAGGCAATTTCGTCCCGAAAAGCCTGCTGCCGGCCTACGAGTCCGTCGCTCGTGATCTGCTCAAACGAGTAGAAGAGGTCTACAAGGCCACGCCGCACCAGAACATCCGCATGCACGGCGATTGCCACCCTGGCAACATGATGTGCCGCGACGAGATGTTCCACATCGTCGACCTCGACGACTGCCGCATGGGCCCGGCAGTGCAGGACATCTGGATGATGCTCGCCGGGGATCGTCAGGAATGTCTCGGTCAGTTGTCGGAATTGATGGACGGCTACAACGAATTTCACGACTTCGACCCGCGGGAATTGGCGCTGATCGAACCGCTGCGGGCGTTGCGCCTGATGCACTACAGCGCCTGGCTGGCCCGGCGCTGGGATGACCCGGCATTCCCCCACAGTTTTCCGTGGTTCGGCAGTGAGCGGTATTGGGGGGATCAGGTGTTGGCGTTGCGTGAGCAACTGTCTGCACTCAACGAAGAACCGCTAAAACTCTTCTGATTTCCCCTATCCCCTGTGGGAGCGGGCTTGCTCGCGAAAGCGGTTGCTCATTCAACATCAATGTCGACTGATCCGACGCCGGCGCGAGCAAGCCCGCTCCCACATTGGTCCGCGACCGTTCCTACAAATCTCCTTACAATCCCCTACTTTGTTAGCTGCCTAAGCAAGGATTCTGCATGCAAGCTGCCAACCCGCGTCGCGGGTACATCCTGGGCCTGAGTGCCTACATCATCTGGGGACTTTTCCCGATCTACTTCAAAGCCATCGCCTCGGTGCCGGCTGTAGAAATCATCATCCACCGCGTGCTCTGGTCCGCGCTATTCGGCGCCCTGCTGCTGATGGTCTGGAAACATCCGGGCTGGTGGCGCGAGTTGCGCGACAACCCGAAACGGCTGGCAATCCTGGCCCTGAGCGGCACGCTGATCGCGGCCAACTGGCTGACTTATGTGTGGTCGGTGAACAACGGACGAATGCTCGAAGCCAGCCTCGGTTACTACATCAACCCGCTGGTGAACGTGTTGCTGGGGATGCTGATCCTCGGTGAACGACTGCGGCGCATGCAGTGGCTGGCGGTGGGTCTGGCGGCGGTTGGCGTGGCGCAACAGGTGTGGCAGGTCGGCAGTCTGCCGTGGGTTTCGCTGGTGCTGGCGCTGACCTTCGGTTTCTACGGGCTGATCCGCAAGCAAGCGCCGGTCAAGGCGTTGCCGGGTCTGGTAGTGGAAACCTGGATGCTGGTGCCGATTGCCACGGCCTGGTTGCTGTTCAACCCGACAGCGGGCAGCGCGCAGGCCGAGTTCTGGACCACGTCCGCAGCCTGGTGGCTGGTGGCGGCCGGCCCCGTGACGCTGGTGCCGCTGGTGTGTTTCAACGCCGCCGCGCGGCATTTGCCCTACACCACGCTGGGATTTCTCCAATACCTGGCGCCGACGCTGGTGCTGCTGCAAGCCGTTCTGCTGTTTGGTGAACACCTGTCGTCCAGCACTCTGGTGGCGTTCATCTTTATCTGGGCTGGCCTGGCGATTTACAGCGTCGATGCGGTGATCAGTATGCGTCGCCGTCGCTGATCAAAAAACGCACAAACCTCTACAGGCCACGTCTTTCGTGGCCTGCATCAATCCTTCCAAAGGTTATCCACAGCGTGATCCCCGCCGTTTGTGCGCAACTTGTTGAAACTGCTGGTTTTTTGATCAGAACCTGAAGAACCCCGGCCGGCTTGGCCTGGCGGGGTATCTCTACAGGTTATCCACAGGCAGGTGCACGTTAAACTTGGATAACACTGTCAGGGACCGCTGGGTCAGGGATCACTGCGCAGGACCAATTCAACCATCAAGTCATCGGCCAGGGTTTCCAGCCGTGATTGCAGCACGTCCAGGGACAACGTCAGCGGCACCGCGAGAATCGCTTCGGCATGGAACAGCGGTTCGCTGCTCATCGGCGCCGGGCGTACTTCAGTGACCAAGCGTTCCAGGTTCACGCCCTGCTCGCTCAGTAAACGAGTGATGTCGCGCACGATCCCCGGCCGGTCGTTGCCCACCAGCTCCATGGCAATCGGCTTCCAGGTGCAAGATTGCTCGATGCCACTTTCAGCGATCAGCACCCGAATGCCATGAGCGGACAACGCCTGTAGGGCATCAACCAATTCGTCGTAGGCTTCGGCCGGCACACCCACCCGAAGAATCCCGGCGAACTGTCCGGCCATGCGCGACATGCGGCTTTCCAGCCAGTTGCCGCCATGCTCGGCGATGCATTGGGCAATGCGCTCGACCTGCCCTGCCTTGTCCGGCGCGAATACGGTGAGTACGAGGTGGTCCATGGCGCAGCCCTCTTTTTGTTATAGAAAGAGAAGTATAGGCAAGGGTTGTTTCGGTGCTGAATCGACTGACGCCTTCGCGGGCAAGCCTCGCTCCTACAAGGTCGGCGTTAATCCGCATGAGAACGACGCGGGCCTGTAGGAGCGAGGCTTGCCCGCGAATGGGCCACCACCGACGCCCCTGCAAAAACACAAATCGTGTACAAGTTTTTATATTTAACTGGAACAATCCAATAGTTTTTTGAGAACATCCCGTTCCCCGACATGACCGCAATGCGTCATGGGGTCGCAGAACGACGTAATTAGTCTAATTTTCACAAGCGCAATTCATCATGTAGTATGCCGCAGCGCACACTACATAACGTTGGATCGATGTCTGCCACCGGCACACTCGCAACCCTGAAAGCCCCGTCAGCAAGGCCTCCAAGCCGTTGATTGGACCGAACCCAGCCGCCCGCAAGGGCATGTACTGGCGGACGGGTTTGTGGTTTAAATGGCCAGAGGCTTCATTGTCAAAATTGAAGAGCTGAAAAGCGAAATAGCTGAGCAGAGTGAGGCAAGCAATGACTGAACACGTTCAAGTCGGTGGCCTGCAGGTCGCCAAAGTCCTGTTCGACTTCGTGAACAACGAAGCCATTCCCGGTACCGGCCTCACCGCCGATAAGTTCTGGGCCGGTGCCGACAAGGTCATTCATGACCTGGCGCCGAAGAACAAAGCCCTACTCGCCAAACGCGATGATTTCCAGGCTCGTATCGACGGCTGGCACCAATCCCGTGCCGGTCAACCACACGACGCCGTGGCTTATAAGGCCTTCTTGCAAGACATCGGTTATCTGCTGCCAGAAGCGGCCGATTTCCAGGCAACGACGCAAAACGTCGATGACGAAATCGCCCGCATGGCCGGTCCGCAACTCGTGGTGCCGGTGATGAACGCCCGTTTCGCGCTTAATGCCTCGAACGCCCGCTGGGGTTCGCTGTACGACGCGCTCTACGGCACCGACGCCATCAGCGAAGCTGACGGCGCGGAGAAAGGCAAAGGCTACAACAAGGTCCGCGGCGACAAGGTCATCGCCTTCGCCCGCGCCTTCCTCGACGAAGCCGCGCCATTGGCCGCTGGCACTCACGTCGACTCCACCCGCTACACAATCGTTGACGGCAAACTGGTGGTCGCCCTTAAAGGTGGCAGCAACACCGGCCTGCGTAACGACGCGCAATTGATCGGTTTCCACGGCGATGCTTCGGCACCGACTGCGATCCTGCTGAAAAACAACGGCCTGCATTTCGAAATCCAGGTCGATGCCAGCACCCCGGTCGGCCAGACCGACGCTGCCGGCGTCAAAGACATCCTGATGGAAGCCGCGCTGACCACCATCATGGACTGCGAAGACTCCGTTGCTGCCGTCGATGCCGACGACAAAGTGGTGATCTACCGCAACTGGCTCGGCCTGATGAAGGGCGATCTGTCAGAGGAAGTCTCCAAGGGCGGTAAGACCTTTACTCGCACCATGAACGCCGACCGCACCTACACCTGTGTCGATGGCAAGGAACTGAGCCTGCACGGTCGTTCGCTGTTGTTCGTACGTAACGTCGGTCACCTGATGACCATCGACGCGATCCTCGATAGTCAAGGCAACGAAGTACCGGAAGGCATCCTCGACGGTCTGGTGACCTGCCTCGCGGCGATCCACAGTCTCAACGGCCACAACTCGCGCAAGAACAGCCGCACTGGCTCGGTCTATATCGTGAAGCCTAAAATGCACGGCCCGGAAGAAGCCGCGTTCACGAACGAGCTGTTCGGGCGTATCGAAGACGTGCTCGACCTGCCACGCAACACCCTGAAAGTCGGGATCATGGACGAGGAGCGCCGTACCACGGTCAACCTCAAGGCCTGCATCAAGGCTGCCAGCGAGCGTGTGGTGTTCATCAACACCGGTTTCCTCGACCGCACCGGCGACGAAATCCACACCTCCATGGAAGCCGGCCCGATGGTGCGCAAGGCTGACATGAAGGCTGAGAAGTGGATCGGCGCCTACGAGAACTGGAACGTCGATATCGGTTTGAGCACCGGCCTGCAAGGTCGCGCCCAGATCGGTAAAGGCATGTGGGCCATGCCCGACCTGATGGCGGCGATGCTCGAACAGAAAATCGCCCACCCACTGGCCGGCGCCAACACCGCCTGGGTCCCGTCGCCGACCGCGGCCGCGTTGCATGCGCTGCATTACCACAAGGTCGACGTGTTCGCCCGCCAGGCCGAACTGGCCAAGCGCGCACGGGCTTCGCTCGACGATATCCTGACCATCCCGTTGGCGAGCAACACCGACTGGTCGGCCGAGGAGATCCGCAGCGAACTGGACAACAACGCCCAGGGCATCCTCGGCTACGTGGTGCGCTGGATCGACCAGGGTGTCGGTTGCTCGAAGGTGCCGGACATCCATGATGTCGGCCTGATGGAAGACCGCGCCACCCTGCGCATTTCCAGCCAGCACATCGCCAACTGGCTGCGCCATGGCGTGGTCACCCAGGACCAGGTCATGGAAAGCCTCAAGCGCATGGCCCCGGTGGTCGATCGGCAGAATGCCGGTGATGCGCTGTACCGCCCGCTGGCCCCGGACTTCGACAGCAACATCGCCTTCCAGGCGGCGGTCGAACTGGTGATCGAAGGGACCAAGCAGCCCAACGGCTACACCGAGCCGGTGCTGCATCGTCGGCGTCGCGAGTTCAAGGCCCGTAACGGCCTGTAATCCCGCGCTACGGACGAAAAGAAAAAGCCCTGATCGGTAACGATCAGGGCTTTTTCATTCTCAGCCCGCCACCTGCAGGAGCCGGCTTGCTGGCGATGAACGATAACGCGGTTTGCCTGCAACACCGCAGTGCCCGCATCGCCCGCAAGCCGGCTCCTGCAAGGGCATGTATCAGGCCACCATCCCCAGCTCGCGCTTGACCAGCTTCAGCAGCTGTGTGGTGT
>Ga0209862_1000038_pt1 | contig 42596 bp, 33 predicted proteins | sample OrgsoiDNA_201061_FD_185809 | JGI IMG/M metagenome (GOLD analysis project Ga0209862, IMG submission 185809) | Permafrost soil microbial communities from the Arctic, to analyse light accelerated degradation of dissolved organic matter (DOM) -... | ecosystem: Environmental > Terrestrial > Soil >... | reverse complement strand
GTGCAGGTCAGCCAGCAGCTCGTGCGCCAGCTTGGTCATGCGCACTTCGGTGTATCGCATGGCCGCGGCGTTGTCGCCGTCCACCGAACCGAAGTTGCCTTGACCGTCTACCAGCAGGTAGCGCAGGGAGAATGGCTGCGCCATCCGAACGATGGTGTCGTACACCGCGGTATCACCGTGAGGGTGATACTTACCGATCACGTCACCGACAACACGGGCAGATTTCTTGTACGGCTTGTTGAAGTCGTTGCCCAGCTCGCTCATCGCGAACAGCACACGCCGGTGCACGGGCTTCAAGCCATCGCGCGCATCCGGCAGTGCCCGCCCGACAATTACGCTCATCGCGTAGTCGAGGTAGGACTGCTTCAGCTCGTCTTCGATATTGACCGGGAGGATTTCTTTGGCCAGTTCGCCCATGAGAAGCTCGATTCCTTTTTCTGGTGAAACTTCGTCACATCCATATGGGACGAACGAAGCTCGCCGACGCAGGCTGAGTGCCATGCACCGACTTACGACAAATCAACGAGTTAAGCCATGGATCTGCGCAGTAAAGACAACCCCGTGGGACTGCCTCGGAAAACGCCGGATGTTATCACAAGAGCCGCCACGCACCTATCCCCCAGATGCGCATGGAGCATAGTTAGTTGACCGGTGACAGGCTTAACGGGGACGAGAGAGGCTTAGAGCTGCCACAGCCCCAGATTTGCTAGCGAAATGCGGGAGCTCGGAAGCAGGAGACCGTGTCATCGTTCTTCGCGGGCAAGCCTCGCTCCTACAGGTTTGTGTGTTCAGTAGGAGTGAGGCTTACCCGCAAAGGCGATTTATCGGACAACAAATACCGTCAATGTAGACGCTTGCGGCACATCAACTGCGCCATTTTCGCCGTGTCCGGCCGCTCGACAATGCCCTTTTCAGTGACGATCGCATCGATCAGGTCGGCCGGCGTCACATCGAACACCGGATTGAAGGCGTCAACATTCGCCCCGACCCGCTTGCCGCCGACGTCCAGCAATTCGCTGCCGTCGCGCTCTTCGATAGGAATGTCATCGCCGCTGGCCAGGTTCATGTCGATGGTCGAACTCGGCGCCACCACCATGAACCGCACGCCGTGGTGCATGGCGCTCACTGCCAGTTGATAGGTACCGATTTTGTTGGCCACGTCGCCATTGGCGGTGATCCGGTCGGCGCCGACGATGACCCAGGTAATGCCCTTGGTCTTCATGATGTGCGCGGCAGCAGAGTCAGCATTGAGGGTTACCGGAATGCCTTCATTGGCCAATTCCCACGCGGTCAACCGCGAACCTTGCAGCCAGGGACGGGTTTCGTCGGCGTAGACGCGCTCGACCATGCCCTCGATAAACGCGCCGCGAATGACGCCCAGTGCCGTGCCGAAACCGCCAGTGGCCAAAGCGCCAGTGTTGCAGTGGGTCAGGATCGCCTGAGCGTTGCCCTGATGCTTACGGATCAGGTCGACACCCAGTTGCGCCATGGTCAGGTTGGCTTCGCGGTCGCTTTCGTGGATGGCGATAGCTTCAGCCTCCAGCGCCGCCAGAGGGTCTGCATCTCCCTTGAGACGATCCAGGCGATCCCGCATGCGACTCAAGGCCCAGAACAGATTCACCGCCGTCGGACGGGAATCGGCCAGCACCGCGTAGTCCTCCTCCCACGCTGCCTGCCAGTCACCGCCCTCGGCAATTCGGGCGCGGGCTGACAACACCATGGCATACGCGGCGCTGATGCCAATCGCCGGCGCACCGCGCACCACCATCGAACGAATGGCTTCGGCCACGCCAGCAGCGCTGGTGTAGGCGATCCAGGTTTCCTCGAACGGCAAAATACGCTGATCCAGCAGGTACAGGGCGCCATCACGCCAATCGATGGCCTTCACCTTCTCCGCAGCCAACAGTCGATCGCGCATCATTCACCCCGCACTCATGAACAAAAGCCGCCGATTATAGCGATCCCCCCGCGAAGACGCTCGGGTATACTTCGCCATCCTTTACAAAAGCACTGGAACCGACCCTCGATGCCGAAACCTGCCGTTGCGCTCGACTTATTATTGCTGCCGACCTGGCTGGTACCCGTCGAACCCGCAGGCGTGGTCCTCAAAGAGCACGGCCTGGGTATCCGCGACGGTCGCATCGTGTTTATCGGCCCGCGTGCCGAAGCGCTGAAGTGTAACGCGACTGAAATTCGTGAGCTGCCAGATGTTTTGCTCAGCCCCGGCCTGATCAACGCCCATGGCCACGCGGCGATGACGCTGTTCCGCGGCCTGGCCGATGATTTGCCGTTGATGACTTGGCTGGAAAACCACATCTGGCCGGCCGAGGCCAAATGGGTCGATGAAGATTTCGTGCGCGATGGCACGGATCTGGCCATCGCCGAGCAAATAAAAGGGGGCATCACCTGCTTCTCTGACATGTATTTCTTCCCGAAGGTTGCCAGCGAGCGGGTGCATAACAGCGGTATTCGCGCGCAAATCGCGATTCCGATCCTCGATTTCCCGATTCCAGGTGCTGCCACTGCGGATGAAGCCATTCGTCAGGGCGTTGAACTGTTCGGCGATCTCAAGCACCACGAGCGGATCAAAATCACCTTCGGCCCCCACGCCCCCTACACTGTGGGCGACGAAAACCTGGAGAAAATCCGGGTAATCGCCGAGGAACTGGACGCGGCGATCCACATGCACGTCCATGAAACCGCCTTCGAAGTGCAGCAATCGCTCGAACAGCGCGGCGAACGCCCGCTGGCGCGCCTCGGTCGGCTGGGCTTGCTCGGTCCGCGCTTCCAGGCCGTTCACATGACCCAGATCAGCGATGAAGACCTGGCGTTGCTGGTAGAAAGCAACACCAATGTGATTCATTGCCCGGAATCAAACCTGAAACTGGCCAGCGGCTTCTGCCCGGTGGAACGCCTGTGGCAGGCCGGGGTTAACGTCGCCGTCGGCACCGATGGCGCGGCCAGCAACAATGACCTGGACCTGCTCGGCGAAACCCGTACCGCCGCGTTGCTGGCCAAGGCTGTCGCCGGCTCGGCCACGGCGCTGGACGCCCACCGCGCCTTGCGCATGGCCACGCTCAACGGTGCCCGCGCGCTGGGAATCGAAGCTGAAGTCGGCTCGCTGGAAGTCGGCAAAGCCGCCGACATCGTCGCTTTCGACCTGTCCGGCCTGGCACAGCAACCGGTCTACGACCCGGTTTCGCAACTTATTTACGCCACCGGCCGCGACTGCGTGAAACACCTTTGGGTCGCCGGCAAGCAACTGCTCGACGACCGGCGCCTGACGCGGCTGGATGAAGAACAACTGTGCGCCACGGCCAAGGCCTGGGGCCAACGCATCAGCGGCCATACAGAATCGTAAGCCCCCCGGACCGAACACCGGGGCAACAGGATTTTTCAAGTTTTAGAGGACTTAAACCATGAGCAACGTCGACTACGCCGAAATCGCCAAATTCGAAGCCCTGGCCCATCGCTGGTGGGACCGCGAAAGCGAGTTTAAACCGCTGCACGACATCAACCCGCTGCGGGTCAACTGGATTGACGAACGAGTCAACCTGGCCGGCAAGAAAGTCCTCGATGTCGGTTGCGGCGGCGGCATCCTCAGCGAAGCCATGGCTCAGCGCGGCGCTACCGTCATGGGCATCGACATGGGCGAAGCACCGCTGGCGGTCGCGCAACTGCATCAGCTGGAATCCGGCGTGACGGTCGAATACCGGCAGATCACCGCCGAAGCCCTGGCCGAGGAAATGCCCGAGCAATTCGACGTGGTCACTTGCCTGGAAATGCTCGAACACGTGCCGGACCCATCCTCGGTGATCCGCGCTTGCTTCCGCATGGTCAAGCCTGGCGGCCAGGTGTTCTTCTCCACCATCAACCGCAACCCGAAGGCGTACCTGTTCGCCATCATCGGCGCCGAATACATCATGAAGCTGCTGCCGCGCGGCACCCATGACTTCAAGAAATTCATTCGCCCGTCCGAACTGGGTGCCTGGAGCCGCATGGCCGGCCTGACCGTCAAGGACATCATCGGCCTGACGTACAACCCGCTGACCAAGCACTACAAACTGGCGGCCGACGTGGACGTCAACTACATGATCCAGACCTTGCGCGAGGAGTAAGCCGATGCGAATCAGAGCAGTCCTTTTCGACATGGACGGCACTCTGCTCGACACCGCGCCGGACTTCATTGCCATCTGCCAGGCGATGCGTGCCGATCGCGGCTTGCCGCCGATGAATGACAAGCACGTTCGCGACGAGATTTCCGGCGGCGCCAAGGCGATGGTCGCAGTGACGTTCTCCATGGACCCGGAATCGCCGGGATTCGAGCAATTGCGCCTGGAGTTTCTGGAGCGTTACCTCAAGGATTGCGCAGTTCACAGCAAACTCTTTGACGGCATGGGCGAACTGCTGGCCGACATCGAGAAGGCCAACCTGATCTGGGGCGTGGTCACCAACAAGCCGCTGCGCTTTGCCGAACCGATCATGCAGCAACTGGGGCTGGCGGAGCGCTCTGCGCTGCTGATCTGCCCGGATCACGTAAAGAACAGCAAGCCTGACCCGGAGCCATTGATCCTGGCGTGCAAGATGCTCAATCTGGACCCGGCCAGCGTGTTGTTTGTCGGCGATGATTTGCGTGATATCGAGTCTGGTCGCGATGCTGGCACCAAGACTGCTGCCGTGACGTATGGCTACATCCATCCGGACGATAACCCGCGGCATTGGGGTGCGGACGTGGTGGTGGATCATCCGCTGGAGTTGCGCAAGGTTCTGGATAGCGCGCTCTGCAGTTGCTAAACCGAGCGTCTTTTTGTGGCGAGGGAGCTTGCTCCCGCTGGGTCGCGAAGCGGCCCCTCTGTCTACCACCGCAATCTGTCAGGCACACCGCATTGCTGGTTTTACGACTGCTTCGCAGCCGAGCGGGAGCAAGCTCCCTCGCCACAAGTGCAACGCCTGCCTACTGCTGAATTGTTGTGAGGTTTTTTATGTTTGATTATTCCGCCCGCCCTGAATTGCTCAAGGACCGGGTCATCCTGGTCACCGGTGCTGGCCGTGGCATCGGTGCTGCCGCCGCGAAGACCTATGCCGCCCACGGCGCCACCGTATTGCTGCTGGGCAAGACCGAAGCCAACCTGACTCAGGTCTACGACGAAATCGAAGCGGCCGGTCACCCACAACCAGCCGTGATCCCGTTCAATCTGGAAACCGCCCTGCCCCATCAATACGATGAGTTGGCAGCGATGATCGAGACCGAGTTCGGCCATATTGATGGCCTGTTGCACAACGCCTCGATCATTGGTCCGCGCACGCCGATCGAGCAGTTGTCCGGCGAAAACTTCATGCGGGTCATGCATGTCAACGTCAACGCCATGTTCATGCTCACCAGCACCTTGTTGCCGCTGCTCAAGCTCTCGCAGGACGCCTCCGTGGTGTTCACCTCCAGCAGCGTCGGGCGCAAGGGTCGGGCGTATTGGGGAGCTTATGGCGTGTCCAAGTTTGCCACCGAAGGCTTGATGCAAACTCTGGCCGACGAGGTCGACACCGTGGCACCGGTACGCTCCAACAGCATCAACCCCGGCGCGACCCGCACCAGCATGCGCGCCCAGGCGTATCCCGGTGAAAACCCGCAGAACAACCCAACGCCTGAGGAGATCATGCCGGTCTACCTTTACCTGATGGGCCCGGACAGCACCGGCATCAACGGCCAGGCATTCAACGCCCAGTAACGGCCGTGCGTCGCTTTTGTGCTGCGGCATTTTATTGCCGCTGCACGCTTCAACCGCTGCAACCCCTGCCCTTTACAGTCAAACAAATGCCGCCGAACTGCGCGGCACTTCTTCAAAAGCGTCCTAACCAAATGATTTAGAACGGCTTTTATCCGAATGAACCGAATGGCACGACTTTCGCTCTAATTTTGTTCAGACACGCAGTGTGAAAGCAGTTGGCAGCAGCGCCTGAGTCGGCAGGTTACTAATCTTCGACAAAGCGGACTAGACTCGGACCAAATGTCCTACGGGACTGATGGACCAGTATGACGCGCAGCCCAAAGCCGCTCTCACCCAGCCTGTAAGACAGCCTTACTGCTTAGGGGCTCACGCCATATGAAATCACCTTCCCAGACCAACGCAATTGACTTCGATAGCGCCAAATTGCAACGCCTGGGCTTTGGTCAGCAGCCTCCTCTTCCGGAACGGCCGGTCAGTCTTGCGCAATTGCGTCAGCAACTGAGCTTGCAGCTGCAAACCAGTCTTGAGCCGCAACGCATTCTCGGGCTCTTTTTTCGTGAAATTCAGCGTCTAGTACCGCTCGATGCCTTGGGCTATCAGCACCAGGCCAGTGACTTGCGGCTGGAGTTTGGTCTTCGCGGTCATCATTCGGTCAGCTACAGCCTGAGCCATGAAGGTGAACATCTGGGTGAACTGGTGTTCCGCCGCAATCAGCGTTTCAGCGAGCAGGAACTGGGCAACCTGGAGTCGCTGCTGTCTGCACTGCTCTATCCAATGCGTAACGCCCTGCTCTACCGCGCAGCGACCCAAAGTGCCTTGCGTGACCCGCTCACCGACACCGGCAACCGCGTTGCCATGGACCAGACCCTGCAACGGGAAATCGAAATGTCGCGGCGGCATTTGCAGCCCTTGTCGTTGCTGATGCTCGATATCGACCACTTCAAACGCGTCAATGACAGCCATGGGCACAGCGCTGGTGATGAAGTGCTCAAAGCGGTTGCCGCCTCGATCAAGGGCCAATTGCGCAACGTGGACATGGTGTTTCGGTTTGGCGGCGAGGAGTTTTTGATTCTGCTGTCCAACACCACTCGGGAAGCGGCGGCCATGGTCGGCGAGCGCCTGCGGTTTGCCGCCCAGGCTCAGGAGTATCACGCCGATGGCCAGTTGATCGAGCTGACCGTTAGCCTGGGTTGTTCGACCCTGCTGCCCGGTGAATCCGCCGAGAGCCTGTTGCGCCGAGCCGACAGTGCGCTGTACGTGGCCAAGCGCGAGGGGCGCAATCGACTGGCGATGGCGGGCTGAGCGTTCACGAACAATACAAAACAATGTGGGAGCGGGCTTGCTCGCGAAAGCAGTGTGACAGTCGACTTAAATGGTGACTGTCAGTCCGTCTTCGCGAGCAAGCCCGCTCCCACATTAGGTTGTGTGTTGCAGTTAGATCAGCTTTCAGCCAGCGCCATCCGCCCACGAACTACCGGCGCCCGTTCCGCGTGTTCCTGCTGCATGCAGCGCTCCAGAAACAGAAACATGTAGTCGTAGCTTTTGCACACAGCCTGGCGCAGTTCCACTTGCAGGGATTTGCTCGGGTTCTGGCCCGCCAGGGTGCAGATGATTTCCAGCGCTTCCCACGGGTGGGCATCGTCGTACTGGGCGTGCATCTTCAGCCACTTCATGGCCCGCTTGCGATCTTCCTCAGGGAAGGCTGCCGCGTACACGCCACTGGAACAGACCAGCGCCGACCACTCCCCGGTCGCGCCCTCAATGGCGTAGTTGGTAGCGGCGATGGCCACGATCAGCGAATCCGCTGAACTTGTGTGCCAGCACCAGTGGCTCAACGCATGAAGCTCCGGGGGCACTTGTTGCGCTTGCAGATCTTCCAGGCTGACACCGTGAGCCCGACTCCAGTGCACCCAGTAATCGGCGTGGTTCAGTTCGACGCGAATGTTACGCATCAACCAGCGGCGCGCCATGTCTTCACCAGGATGGCGGGCAAAGCGGGTTTTAGTCAGGTTTTGTGCCATATACAACGCGAACTGCTCGACTACCGGCCAGCCACCTATCAGGTACTGACGCATCGTCTTGGCGCTGAGTTTGTTATCTCGCATGCGCTGATACAGTTCGTGCTCGACAACCCGACGTTTGCTCTCGCTGCAATCCTGGATCAGTTGCTGAGCCCAGGCGGGATAACTTGCAGCTTCCATGAGTGGTCCGGTTCGGTTGAATGTGTCGATCACTGTTCGGCTCCTTTTGATTTGTGATTGTAAGGATCAGCAAGAGATTTCAACGGAACGTGCCAGGCGCCTTGAATAACAGCGGTTGCGGTCTGGCGGGACGACTTTGCAAGCTATCGCAGGTAAACAGTTGCGGGCGTTCGATGACATACCCTTGAGCGTAATCCACACCGATCTCGAGCAACGCCTGCTCGATCTGGGGTGTCTCGACAAACTCGGCAATGGTGCGTTTACCCATGACATGGCCGATGTGATTGATCACCTCGACCATAGCGCGGTTAATCGGGTCGTCCAGCATATCCTTTACGAAACTCCCGTCGATCTTCAAGAAGTCTACAGGTAAATGTTTCAAGTAAGCGAACGAGGACATTCCGGCGCAAAAGTCATCTAGCGAGAAGTGGCAACCTAAACCTTTGAGTTCATTAATAAATCTGATTGCACTTCCTAAATTCGCAATAGCGCTGGTTTCTGTAATTTCAAAACAAATCATTTCAGGAGGAATAGCGTAAGTAACAAACTGTTCACGCAGGAAGTCCAGGAACGCCTCATCTCCGATAGTAATGCCTGACAGATTAATCGCACACATGGCCAACGGGCCTTTGCGCTGTTCGGCAATACATTGGGCAATGATCTTGAATACGTTCTCCACAACCCAGCGATCCAGCGACGTCATCAGCCCATAACGCTCAGCGGCCGGGATGAAACTGTCGGGCAAAATCATCCGCCCGGCCTCGTCATGCAGCCGCAGCAGTATTTCGATATGCCCACCGCCCTGCTCGACATGCCCCAAAGGAGCGATTTCCTGGGCGTACAGGCAGAACCGGTTTTCTTCCAGCGCCATGTGCAAACGCTGCACCCAGGCCATTTCACCAAAACGCAGAGACAGTTCCGAGTCGTCGGCATGGTAGACCTGAACCCGGTTGCGGCCCTTTTCCTTGGCCATGTAACAGGCCATATCAGCGGCGCGCAGCGAGGATTCGAGCGTGGTGGGTGTCTGCGCTACATGGACCAGACCGATGCTGACGGTGGTCAGGAACGGCCGGCCTTTCCAGACAAAATGCAGGTTTTGCACGGTCTGGCGCAGTACCTCGGCGATTTTCTCCGCATGCTCCGGTGCGCAGTTCTCCAACAGGATGCCGAACTCGTCGCCACCCAATCTGGCCAGGGTGTCGCCTTCGCGCAAACCGGATTGCAGCAAGGCGCAGATATGCCGCAGCAATTCGTCGCCCGCCGCATGGCCGCAGGTGTCGTTGACCAGTTTGAACTGGTCCAGGTCGAGGAACATCAAGGCGTGGCGCCCCGGCTGCCGTGTCAGGTTGTGCAGCGCCTGCTCCAGGCGATATTCGAATTCGCGGCGGTTGGCCAGCCCGGTCAGGGCGTCGTGGGTGGCCTGCCAGGACAGATTGGCGATGTATTGCCGTTCCTGGGTCATGTCATGCAGCACCAGCACGGTGCCGCTGACCTTGCCGGCGTTGCGGATCGGTGCGCCGACCAGGGTCACCGACACGGTGCTGCCATCCAGACGCTGGATCAGTTTGGAATGCTCGCTGCCGCCGCTGAGCTGGCCACTCAAGATGTGCTCGATCAAGGTAAAGCCGTCGGCCTGGGCGTTCTCGTCCAGCAGATTGAACAGCGCGGCCAAGGGCAACCCCGTGGCCTGCTCGGCTTTCCAGTGGGTCATGGCCTCGGCTGCCGGATTCATGTAGGCAATCGCCCCTTCGACATCCGTGGTGATCACGCCATCGCCAATTGACTGCAGGGTGATCTGCGCCCGGTCTTTCTCCAGTTGCAGGGCCTCGGCGAAGGCGTGGCGCTGTTTGAGCAGTTTGTGAGTGCGCAGCAACGCCAGGACGATCAACCCCAGCGCAGTGGCCAGGTTGGTCACCAGCAACAGCCGCAGAATCACCCGCGAGCCCTCGCCCAATGCATCACTGAAGGCCTTGGCGGCCGGGGTTACGCCGTCGTTAATCGCAAAAATCTGATCCTTCCAGCGCTTGATGTCGGCAGAGGTGGCCTGATTATCGACGACACCCTGGTGCATCTCCCGAGCAACGTCATCGAGTTGCACCAGGTAAGCGTCGCCCACGGTCCAGCGATCAATGGCCTTTTCCAGATAACTGAAATGCCGGAAGTTCAGGTACAGCCAGATCAGGCTGGAGACGTCGTCCGGGTGATTGCCGCCCTTGAGAATCCCCACCCGCGCGGCGTCGAGATCCGGCGGCTGCTTGTCCAGCGCCAGACGCAACTCATGCCCGCCCTGAGGCACGGCAATTGCGTTCTGGTATTTGAGGAAGATCGCCTCATCGCGGCTGTCGGCGTAGAGATTGAGGTAATAAATGGCGTCTTTCTGGCCCTTGGACCACAGGCTTTCACCGGCCACATAGCCGCGAACCGCCGACAGCACATACAGGCTGACGCCACCGAGCAACGCTTGAAATAGCACGACGGCGATAAACGGCCAGACGATGCCCAACAATCGTGGCGTTCCGAGAGTCCGTTTTGGCTTCATGAGGTCCCTTGCATAGGCACTGCCCTGATCATCATCCAGATCCGACCACTCCCGCAAGACTAGGAGGCGTTCCCACTCCCCGCAAGGGGCAGGACGTACACCGAAAAAGACGCATCATCCCAGCATAGAGGAACAACGCGACCTTCGCCGTCAGTTGAGCGTTGCCGGGCACGAATGCCCGCCTCCCGGTTAAAGGGTTTCTATATATATGCACCGCACTAGAGCTTCTCGGACTCGCTTAACTGGGCGCCGGTCCTGCCCTTCGGTACGTCAATGAAGTGCAGGTTAAGCAAGCAACTTTGCGAAGAGAATCATTATTAATGTCTGCTGCATTACCAAACACCACCGAATTATCCTCACCGTCATATGCACAACGGCATCAAGGCCAGCTGGAAGATTACGATCTGTTGCTGTCGTCGATGCGCGCCCGTGAACAACCTGCCAATACATTGGCAATGAAGTTGTTGCGACCCAGTCGCTATTCCCCCATGGATCTGGACAGCCAAACAGCACAAGAAGCACTGAAGGCACTGGAAGTGCTTTATGCGAACGAAAACAAAAGTGCACTGGTTATTGAGTCCTACAGTAGTAACGTCCCTTCCGCGACCGGCAACTGGGTCGCGACCACAACGCTCCCGCCCCTGTCGACCAACAACCCGCAATGGCGTCTTTACAAGGATGCCCTCGACAATGCCGTGCAATCTTTGGGAGGAACGATTCGCCGCGATGGCCTGTTCCCCCTTCAACAGATGGCACTGTATTACGGCATCGCGCCGTGGGACCCGCAGAACACGACCCAACATCAATCGGTCATCGATACCCTGGAAGAAAAACGCGCCTGCCATTCTCTGGAACTTGAAAATGGCCTGGACCTTGACGAACTGCGACGCCCCGTGAGTTCGAAAGACCGAAAAGCCTACGACTCCATACGCAAAAGCGCTCCGCACCTGATCGAAACGCTGACGTTTGAGCGCTATCTGGCTAAACGGACGAATACCCTGATTATCGAGACCGTACGGGATTTTTTACCGCAACAGACATCGTTAATCGGCTATTTGAGCGATGAGGTTGACGCTAAGGTAGCGCTTGAAACGATGCGAGCAAAACCGAGCGTCTACCTGGAAAAACTGCTGAAATCGCCCAAGGCTCAGGCCCTCGCGAACCTTTTGATCAAGGCTCTGGACTGGTACGGCGAAAGGCCCGGGGAGCAGACCTCACCGGCCATGCGCGCCAAACTGGTCTGCCGGGCCATCCGCCTTCATCGCCATGCTCCCTCCGGGGATGCGCCGCAAGAAACCGCCGGTTACGACTGGCGGCAATCCGCTCATTGGGGCAAGAGTTATCAGTCGATCCGCATTGCATTCGAAGCCCACTTGCTCAGCACCCGGCGCGTTGCTACAGCCAATGAGGCGGTCATTCTCGCCCGCCTCTATCAATCGCAACTGACGAAGGATTTTGCGGTACATGATGTCCCCGCCGAACTGCCATATAGAAGTTCTGTGGTGTGGGTGAACTTCATGCACGGCGTCTTGCTCTCCGATGCCATGGGATCGGGCTGGATTCAACGACAGACTTTCCAGCAACTGGTCAATCTGCCAATGGCGCTATCGACCGACGCCTCTGCCGAAGAGCTGGAAGCCATTGCGTTTGCGCGGTTGGTCCCAACAATCCATTGGGCAGTGACCCAGGGCATCATTCCCGATCGCGCCGATCGGGATTACAGCCAGGATGAACTCGAACGCGCTTCGAAAGCGCTTGATGCTCACAGCCAGGACCTGCAAAAAGCCATTGTTGAACTGGATGTTCCCCCGCCTGAAAGACTGAAGATGGCCAAGCAAGAGATGGCCAATCTGTTCGGAAGCAAAACCTTCACCAGCGATGGACGCAAATTGGTCGTGCAGGATAAAACCCGCGCGGCTGGCGGCTTTCGCAGTACACCGCTGTTAGATAATCCCCGTGTTCAGGCTTTCACCTTTCTGGACGTTTACGCAGGGGGAAAATTCGACAACGGCGAAATTTGGGGAATGACCGGCAGCGATGGAAAATCTCAAACAGACCGAATATTCAAATTGGGAAATGAGCGCGAGTTACTGACGTCGGTGACGGCTAACACCACTGATCACGACAGGAACGGCTTTTTTATATTCAGCTCCAGAGCCAAGAAGCTGCCCGATGTGAACAAGCTGTTCGAATCGGCATTCGACCTTCACATAGCATCGATCAAAGGGGCTTATGAATCACTGATCATCAGCCAGATCGCCTCTCTGCCGCTGGCCGAGCGCCAGTTGTTCAAGCTTGGAAAGCTAAGAATGCTGGCACTGCGAAAGGAAACGGAAAACCTCAGAGAAGCCGATGAAACCGAAGACATCATCCGGCAGAAGACCGCTCGAATGGGCTTTCTTTTACAGATTATCCACGAGCGTAAAACCTATTTTTATGAGCTGTTTCCGCGGGCCGGCACGATTCGCCAACGCCCGGATTTGACCCTTGACATGACGGGTGCCGTTCGAACAACCGCAGAGTTCGAAGGCTGGTTCTTCGGAGAAAAGTTTGATGCGCCTGTTCTACGAGGCAAACAGCTTCCGCTGGATTGGTCAGCCTATGCAAACGGTACGGCACCCAAAAAAGGGGCGAGCTGCCGAGCGATTCTCGAACAACGAGGAGCAATACTGCTCGCGCCCTCCGCTACAACCGGCGAAAGCGTTGACCCCTCCGGCTGGTCTCGTTTCAAGGAAATTGCCCAACTCGTCTCATCGAACCACCTTTACGTCGATGAAAAACAACTCCGTACCGAAGCGCGTGGCAGAACGGCTTTCGACGAAATCGAAAGCGCTTTCGAAAACAAACTCGACACCGTGAAATCGTTCATCCCGTTCTGGGGCAGCATTGAGGATTTGATGTCTGGGGACACGGATCGAATCTACAGCGGATTGCTTGGCCTCATGATGGACTTGACGGCGTTTGCCTTGCCCATCGGAAAATTCGTTTCCGGCTCGGTCAGGTTGGTCAAATTGGCCGGCACCGCCTCCGTGGCCGGGCGGTTAGGCAGCCAGGCCACGCTCCCCTCATTCTCCACGCTGACCCGCAAGCTGCTGGTTTCGACCGTGCAAAACCTGAACCCGCTGGATGGCATGCAGACCCTGCTTGCGTCGCTCGGCAAAGGGGTTTTATGGCTCGGAAAATTCGGTGCTCGCAAGGTCAGGACACTGGCCGGGGTATCAGGTCAGTACAACTTCATCCAGGGCTTTGCTCAAGCGACAACACCCGGTCGCTGGATGCCGCTCAACAGTGGTGATCAGTTGGCCACCGTCAAAGCCGTCGACGACGTTCCGGTGCGCAACGTTCCTCATGCTGGCTCGCCCCGACACTATTTGGTCGATCCTTTATCCTCCCTGCCTTATGGGCCACAACTGACCACCAGGAAGACGGATTTTTCACCAGGAAGATCTGCGTTCACGCCCCTGGAAATAAACCACAGCCACGTCATTGTCGAGCTCCCCGAAAACGCCCGGGTGCTTGAAGTGCTTGAGGTCGACGGCCGAACTAACCTGTTCATCGATGACGTACCGTATCGCCTGGATGGGGACACGCTGCGCCGAGCGGACAAGATTGATATCGGTGACACCCCCAAGGCGTTGCCATGCCGGATACGTCGCGCCTTGGGTGCGGATGTTTGTCAGACCCGCTACGTCATCCGCACACCGGGGCCCACACCTCACCTCGGGGTCTTCGATGAAACAAAAAGCTGGGCGCCCTGGTTCGGAAACAGTATTTACACGCCAGCCCCCAACAGAATGCCCATAAGCAGAACCTCGCTTGCCGCACATTCCACCCTCGAAGCCACGATGGAGTTTCAAACCGGTATTTATGGGCGGGTGAAAGTCCGTGTCCCCACACCCGAGCAGGATTTTTTCCATACCTTTAACGCAGGGGCGGTGATTGTCGAAGCCATAGACGACTCCAAACACTATCTTTTCACCCGCCTGAACGCTGGAGACTTTTACGTTGCCGAAGTCACCAAAGGTCAAAGCCTGCGCGATGCGCTGATTTTCAGGAAAGCGTCCTCCCTTCCCGACGAAGTAAGGAAGGAGTTGCTGGTGGTTTACACCGGGTCCCTCAACGCCAATAACACGGTGCGAATCCATGGTTTGAATTCCGTTGAGCGCGCCGTGAAGACCATGGAGGAAATCGCCATTCCGATTGGCGGCCACGCCAACCCACCCGAGACGCTCAAATGGCTGAAGGTCGATACCAGCCCTGGTGAGGCAGCGATGTTCGATCATCGGTCGCGGATGATCATCAGCAAACTGCCAGAAGGTTCCACGTCCTGGACCCGCAGCAAGGAAGCCCCGGAGGCCTTGCGCCAGAGAACGGCGGAAATCTTCGATACGCTGTTCCTGGAACCGGTCATTACCCTGAGAAAAGACAGTGCCTTGAAGATCGACGCCACGATGCAACGCCTCCAGAAACTGATCCCGCGTAGACAGCGCCCCCACAACGCTCGGAACATCGCCTATGCCCAAGTCACTACTGCAGCGGGCAAGCAGGAAGTCTATGTCAGTGTTTCAGGCGCTCAGGGGGCTACCGCGCATCTTCCGCTGTTCAAGCACAATGGGGGCACCCATCCGGTCATCGTCGGTGAAACGACCTACTTCAATATCGACCATAACCAGTCGTTTCCCAGTACCGCCCTCAACGTTACGGAGGACGGAAAACTGCTCGCCGTGCCACGCACCATCGACAACATCGACACCTACCGCCCGGAGCTGACCAGCCGACCTACTTCGCTGGACAGTGAAAGCAAGTTGATCAGCGTGATTCGCAAGAAATACCCAGATCGCACGTCGATCAAATCGGTCGACGTCGCCACGACGATGCCGCCGTGTGATTCCTGCTCGGTGGTGATGAAGGAGTTCGCCTACGACGGCGGGGAAAATGCGCTGCAAGTCTTGTGGAAATGACTTACAGCTGCTGCAGATGCCCGTAAAGCTTGGCGTACAAACCACCCTCAGCAATCAATTGCTGATGGTCGCCATCCTCGGCAATGCGCCCGCCATCGAACACCAGCACGCGGTCAGCCTGCTTAACGGCTGACAGTCGGTGGGCAATGATCAGGGTGGTGCGCTCGCTGAGGAACCGCGCCAGCGCCTCGTGCAGGTTGTATTCGGTGGCGGCATCAAGGGCCGAGGTGGCTTCATCGAGGATCACCACTTTCGGTTGGGCCAGGACCATCCGGGCAATCGCCAGACGCTGGCGCTGCCCGCCGGACAAGCGCACGCCGGAACGACCTACAACACTGTCCAGGCCCTGGGGCAAGGCGCGAACCGTGCCATCGAGCTGAGCGATTTCCAGGGCCTGCCAGCAGGCTTCGTCACTGCGTTCGCGGCCCATGGTCAGGTTCGCCCGCACGGTGTCGTTGAACAACGCCGGATGCTGCAGCACCACCGCGACATTTTCCCGAACCGTTTCCAGGCCGATCTCCTGCTGGGTCGAGCCGCCGAAGCGGATCGTCCCGGCCAGCGGCGTGTACAAGCCCAGCAGCAACTGCACCAGGGTGCTCTTGCCGCCACCGCTGGCGCCGACAATCGCGACTTTTTCACCGGGGGCGATGGTCAGGTTCATCTGGTCCAGCACCAACTCGTCGCCGTAACTGAAACTCAAGCCCTGCACGTCGATGCCCACCGTGTCGCGCCCCTGGAACGGATCGACGCCACCCGGGTATTGCGGCTCATCGGCGCGGGCCAGCAACTCGTTGATCCGTGACAGCGCACCACCGGCAGCGTAGTAGGCGTATTGCAGATTCAGCAATTGCTCCACCGGGCCGATCATGAACCACAGGTAGCTGAACACCGCGAGCATCTGGCCGATGGACAGGTCGGAGAACAGTACGGTGAGCATCGCCGCCGCGCGAAAAATATCGATACCAAACTGGAACAGCAAGCCGCTGGCACGGTTCGACGCATCGGTTTTCCACTGGGAATTCACCGCGTAGTCGCGCACTTCCCGGGCGCGTTGGCCGAGTCGTCCGAGGAAGAAGCCCTGACGGTTGCCAGCGCGCACTTCCTGAATCGAATCCAGGGTTTCGGTCAACGCCTGGGTGAAGCGCGAGGTGCTGTCGTTCTCCAGCTTCTTCAGGTGCTTGACCCGCTTACCCAGTTGCACCGTGGCGTAGATCACCAGCGGGTTGAACAACATGATCAGCAGCGCCAGTTTCCAGTGCATCCAGAACAAAATGCTCGCGGTGCCGACCAGGGTCAGCATCGCCACGAGGAAACGACTGAGGGTTTCGCCTACAAACTTGTCGAGGGTGTCCAGGTCGGTAACCAGGTGCGTGGTCACCGTGCCGCTGCCCAGGCTTTCGTATTCGCCCAGGGAAATACGCTTGAGCCGTTCGATCAGCCGCACACGGATCCGATAAACGATGTCCTTGGCCAGACCTGCAAACAACTTCGCCTGCACCACGTTGAACAGCAATGCCGCACAACGCAGGGTAAACGTCACGAGCAGCATCAACCCGATATAGCCGGCGGCTTTCTGCCAGGCATCGGGCAGTGCGTGGTTCATGATCTTCAGGGCCGAGTCGCCGTGACCCAGCAACACTTCATCTACCAGTAACGGCAAAAGCAAGGGAATCGGCACGCTGCACAGGGTCGCCAGAACGGCGACGCCGTTGGCGATCCACAGGGATTTCTTGTGATGCAGGGCCAGTCGACGGATTTCCGCCCAGCTCAGTCGATCGACACGCGGTGGAGTTGGGGCGTCATCGGGCAGGTCATGCACAGGCAGCGCGCTCCAGCCAGCGGCCGAGCAGCGGTGACAGGACACTCAGCGGCTGATAGCCGTTGGTCAGTAACGCCAGTTGACCATCACGTTCGGCCAGCAAGGTCGGGAACCCGGCAATGCCGAGGTCCTGAACCCAGGTGAAATCGGCCGCGGTGGCGGCGTGTTGATCGGCGCGGTCGAATGCGGCGGCGAACTCGATACGCGGCACACCGGCCTGCTCCGCCAACTCCACCAGCACGCTGGCATGAGTGACGTCGCGCCCTTCGGCGTAAAACGCGTGTTGAATCAGCCCCAGCAGCGTCCAGGCGCAATCCGGCGCCAGGCTGCGCGCCGTCACCAAGGCCCGGCAAGCAGGCTCGGTGTCGTAGACAAAGCCCTCAGGCAGCGCGCCGTCGAGCTTGAACGGCTGACCGGTAGCCTCGGTGACCGCCTGCCAGTGCTCAAGGATGTAGCGCCGGGTGGTCGGCTCCAGAGCCGCGCCACTGCCGGTGCGCAAGCCGCCTACAACCAGATGCAACTCCACCCCTGCCGCCTGCGCCTGCTCGACCAGCGCTTCGGCCACCGGCGCAAAACCCCAGCACCAGGAACACATCGGGTCCATCACATAGAGCAGGCGGGCAGACATGGATTCAAGCCTCGGAAGGTGATTGCTTGTAGTTGTAACCAATCGGGTGCGGCAGGTTGCGCGCCTTGGCCAGTTCGATCTGCTTCTGCCGGTCGATGGCGCTACGACGGGTTTTCTCGCTCAGCTTATCCCAGCAATGCGGGCAACTGATGCCGGCCACGTAGTGCTCGGATGCGCGGTCGCAGGCGCTGATCGGTGTACGACAGGCATGACATTGATCGTAGTCGCCTTCGCTCAGGTCGTGGCGCACGGTCACACGGTTATCGAACACAAAGCAGTCGCCCTGCCACTTGGTTTCTTCCTGCGGCACCTCTTCGAGGTACTTCAGAATCCCGCCCTTGAGGTGGTAGACCTCATCGAAGCCCTGGCTGAGCATGTAGCTCGAAGCCTTCTCGCAACGAATGCCGCCGGTGCAGAACATCGCGACTTTTTTGTGCACGGCCGGGTCGAAGTGTTCTTTGATGTAGTCGGGGAACTCGCGAAAACTGGTGGTTTTCGGATCGATGGCGCCTTCGAAGGTGCCAATCGCGACTTCGTAGTCGTTGCGGGTGTCGATCAACAGGACTTCCGGATCACTGATCAGCGCGTTCCAGTTCTCTGGATCGACGTAGGTGCCGACCTTTTTGTTCGGGTCCACGCCTTCGACGCCGAGGGTGACGATTTCTTTCTTGAGTTTGACTTTGGTGCGGTAGAACGGCTGGTCGTCGCAGTACGATTCTTTGTGATCGATATCGTCCATGCGCGGGTCGTTCTTGAGCCAGGCCATCAGCCCGTCAATGCCTTCGCGGCTGCCGGAGACGGTGCCGTTGATGCCTTCTTCGGCGATCAGCAGCGTGCCTTTGACGCCGTTGTCGACCATCGCTTGCAGCAGTGGCTCGCGCAGCTCAACGTAGTTTTCCAGGGTGACGAACTTATAAAGTGCCGCCACGACAATCTGTTGTGTCATGGGTGATTCTCCAGGTGGCTACCCTCGTAAGGGGTGAACCGGATGCGAAAAAAAACGCGCCGGGTAAGCGGCGCGTTGCGGATTCTAGCAAAAACGGTGTGGTTTTAGGACTGCGAGATGCCTTTGTGGCGAGGGAGCTTGCTTGTGGCGAGGGGACTTGCCCCCGTTGGGTCGCGAAGCGGCCCTGAAAATACAGGGATCACCTCGGTGCATCTGTCCAACCGAGTTTGCCGGTTTTACGACTGCTTCGCAGCCGAACGGGGGCAAGCCCCCTCGCCACAACAAGCTCCCTCGCCACAACAGCCCATCAGCCCACTACCTTAATGCGTGCTACCGCCAGCACAGGTCGGCGAGGCCGGGGCCGCGTCGATCTGTGCCCATTCTTCAGGCGTGTAGGTATGCAGCGCCAACGCATGAAACTCACCCATCAGCTCACCCAGAGTGCCGTAGACCTTCTGGTGACGCTTGACGCGATTGAGACCTTCGAACTGCTGACTGACCACCACAGCCTTGAAGTGGGTTTGCAACCCACGGCTGTGCATGTGGCTTTCATCCAGCACTTGCAGGTGCTCGGGCTGCAACAGCCCCAGCGTCGACTCGATGCGTTGTTGCATGGTCATACCGAACTCCGCTTAAGGCTTTTTCTTGACAGCTGGAGCAGCGGCGCCTTTAGGCACCAGCTCGTTGGTCATGTCATCCAGCAGTTTGTTGACCACAGGCACTGCGCTTTCGAGCTTGGCTTGAGTCATCTGGGCCGATTGCTGAGTCAGCTGCGGCATTTTTTCCAGGACTTTTTTACCCAGTGGCGACTGGTAGAACGCAACCAGATCTTTCAGCTCGGATTCGCTGAAGTTGGTGGTGTAGAGCTTGACCATGTCCGGCTTCAGCTTGTTCCAGCCAATGGCTGCGTCCAGCGCGGCGTTGGCCTTGGCCTGGTAGGTATCCAGCAGGGCTTTTTTCGATTCAGGGGCTTTGGTTTGCTCAAAGCGCTGAGCGAACATTTGCTGCACTTGCATGTACACCGGAGTGCCCAATTTGTCAGCGTGCGCCAGGGTCAGGAAAGCTTCGGCACTGGCGTTGTGGCTGGCGGTATCGGCAAAAACCTGGCCGCTGGCGCAAACCAGTGCAACCGCGGTACAGATGGCACGAAGACGAGTCATCGAGTTTCCTTTTCTAGCAGGCGAGGTAAAACCCCAAGGGCGACCATTCTGCGCCTAAAAAACGTCATGGCTCAACCCCCACCCCTTATGGGGCTTGATTTCTAAGGCTCAGTGGTCAAAAAACAGACTGATGGAACCACTGCTGCCGAACACGGCCTAAACTGCGCAATCAGACCTACAGGAGTGTGACCGATGAGCCGTATCGAAACCGACAGCCTTGGTGAAGTGAACGTCCCGGATGACGCCTACTGGGGCGCCCAGACCCAACGTTCGCTGATCAACTTCGCCATCGGTCAGGAACGCATGCCCCTGGCTGTGCTGCACGCCCTGGCGCTGATCAAGAAAGCCGCGGCCCGGGTCAACGACCGCAATGGCGACTTGCCCGCGGACATCGCCCGGTTGATCGAGCAAGCGGCCGACGAAGTACTCGACGGCAACCACGACGATCAGTTCCCGCTGGTGGTCTGGCAGACCGGCAGTGGCACCCAGAGCAACATGAACGTCAACGAAGTGATCGCCGGTCGCGCCAACGAACTGGCCGGCAACGCCCGCGGCGGCAAGTCGCCGGTACACCCCAACGATCACGTCAACCGTTCCCAAAGCTCCAACGATTGCTTCCCTACCGCCATGCATATCGCCACCGTTCAAGCGGTGCAGCAGCATTTGCTGCCGTCGATCAATGAGTTGTCTGGCGGGCTGGCCGAGCTGTCGGCCCGGCACATGAAACTGGTCAAGACCGGGCGTACCCACATGATGGACGCCACGCCGATCACCTTTGGCCAGGAACTGTCCGCGTACATCGCACAATTGGATTACGCCGAGCGGGCGATCCGCAGCGCACTGCCAGCCGTGTGTGAACTCGCGCAGGGCGGCACCGCTGTCGGCACCGGGCTGAACTCGCCTCACGGCTTTGGCGAGGCGATCGCCGCCGAACTGGCCGCGCTCTCCGGCCTGCCATTCGTCACTGCGCCAAACAAATTCGCCGCGCTCGCCGGCCACGAACCGCTGACGACGCTGTCGGGAGCGCTGAAAACCCTCGCCGTGACGCTGATGAAAATCGCCAACGACCTGCGTTTACTCGGCTCCGGACCACGCGCCGGTATCGCTGAAGTGAAACTGCCGGCCAACGAGCCAGGCAGTTCGATCATGCCTGGCAAGGTCAACCCGACCCAGTGCGAAGCCTTGTCGATGCTGGCTTGCCAAGTGATGGGCAACGACGTCGCCATCGGCTTTGCCGCGAGTCAGGGGCACCTGCAATTGAACGTGTTCAAACCGGTGATCATCCACAATTTGCTGCAATCGATTCGCCTGCTGGGCGATGGTTGCAGCAACTTCCAGCAGCATTGCATCGCCGGGCTGGAACCGGATGCAGCGAAAATGGCGGAACACCTGGAACGTGGCTTGATGCTGGTGACCGCGTTGAACCCGCACATTGGTTACGACAAGTCCGCCGAGATTGCCAAGAAGGCTTACGCCGAAGGACTGACCTTGCGTGAGGCGGCGTTGCAGTTGCGTTATCTGACCGATGAACAGTTTGATGCCTGGGTAAGACCGGAGAATATGTTGGAGGCGGGTGCCAAGGGCTGAGATGTGTAGCGCCTGACAGTCAGTCTTCGCGGGCAAGCCTCGCGCCTACAGGTGATCGCATTCCCCTGTGGGAGCGTGGCTTGCCCGCGAAGAACGATGACGCGGTCTATCGACCGACCGCCATCCGCGTCCGCCGCGCCCTGAGCCCGGCCATCAACGATGGCCCCAACGCCACCAGCGCCGACCCGAGCACCACCAACACCGCCCCGCCATAACCCAGGCCATTGATCGTTTCGGCATGCACGTACTCCGGCCACAGCGATGCGGCCAGTGCCACGGCGACAAACGTCACCAGCGGCGTAATGGCCAATGTCGCGCTGACCCGCGAAGCCTCCCAGTGCGCCAACGCTTCAGCAAATGCGCCATAAGCGATTAGTGTGTTCAGGCAGCACGCCAGCAGCAGCCAGCCTTGCAGCGGGCTCAGATTCAGCGCCTCCAGAGGATGCACCCACGGCGTCAGCAGTAGCGCGCAGAACAGATAAATCACCATCATCACCTGCAACGAATTCCACACCGTCAGCAATTGCTTCTGGCCCAGCGCATAGAAGGTCCAGACCGTGGACGCCGCCAACACCATCAATACGCCAGCGGTGTAGTCAGTCAGGGAGGTGAGCAATTCGATCAGGCGCTGATTGAAAAACAGCCCGAAACCGATCAGCAGCACCAGCAGGCCAATCCCCTGCCCCACGCTGAACCGCTCCTTGAACACAAACAGACTGGCGATCAGCAACATGATCGGTCCCATCTGCACCACCAATTGCGCGGTGCCGGGACTGAGCAGGTTTAGGCCCATCAGGTACAAAACGTAATTGCCCACCAGGCCGAGCACCGCCATCAGCACCAACCAGCCACCCTTCGGGCCGAGCGCTTTGCGGCTCGGCAGACGCTTGGTCGTCGCCAGATATAGAAAGAGGCAACCGCCGGACACCAGCAAGCGAAACCAGGTCACCGTCACCGGGTCCATCACCAGCAGCACTTGCTTGAGTTTGATCGGCAGGATTCCCCACAGCAGGGCCGTCAGCAACGCCAGGAACAGCCCGTAAACCCAGCGACCTGATGAAATGTGCATGCTGCCCCCGAAGCCCAATGGCGAGAGCGGTCATTCTAGGCCCAGCGCCCGGAGGCACACAGGGACAGTTGCTCGCTGGCCGCAAATGAAACGGTGCAGGTCGCAACGCTAAATTGACGAAGTGCCGTCGATCAGGTCGCCAGGCGCCGCAAGTACTTCAGGCATAAGCTCATTGGATCCGTAAACAGGACCTACACTCAGGAGATTGCCATGTACGGCATGCGCGCCCAGGACAACGCCCCTACCACGCACTTTCGCAGTGACCGGTTGTGCAGGGTGAATGGGGAGTTGTATTTCAGCACTCGGGAAAACACCCTCGAGGGGCCGTTTGACAGCCCTGAAGCGGCGATGCGGGAGATTCAGGCGTATATCGAGCGGATGCAACTATTGAGTACCAGTCACTAGACCGCAGTGCTGCTTTCGCGAGCAAGCCCGCTCCCACATTTAACCGAGTTCTCCCAGGAGAATGCGGTTAAATGTGGGAGCGGGCTTGCTCGCGAAGGCTATTCAACAGGCAATACAAATCTATCGATTTAACGCACCGCCTCAAACAACCCCGTAGCCCCCATCCCGCCACCGACGCACATGGTGACCACGCCATAACGCAAATTGCGCCGTTGTAGCTCACGCACGATATGCCCGACTTGACGCGAACCGGTCATGCCAAACGGATGACCAATGGAAATCGACCCGCCGTTGACGTTGTATTTCGCGTTGTCGATTTCCAGTCGATTGCGGCTGTAGAGGCACTGGGAGGCAAACGCTTCGTTGAGCTCCCACAAGTCGATATCAGCGATCTGCAAACCCTTGGCCTTGAGCAACTTCGGCACCGAGAACACCGGGCCGATGCCCATTTCATCCGGGGCGCAACCGGCCGCGGTGAAACCACGGAAGAAGGCTTTAGGCTTGAGCCCCAACTCCAGGGCTTTTTCCAGGCTCATCACCAGGGTCATCGACGCACCGTCCGACAGCTGCGACGAGTTGCCCGCCGTCACCGAGCCGTCCTCGGCAAACACCGGCTTCAAACCGGCGAGGCTTTGCAGCGTGGTGTCAGGACGGTTGCAGTCATCGTGATCAACAACACCATCGAGGATCTGCCCCTGGCCGGTGGCCTTGTCTTCGACCCGGTACTTGACCGCCATCGGCACGATTTCATCATTAAACAACCCGGCGGCCTGAGCCTGGGCTGTGCGTTGCTGGCTCTGCAACGCGTAAAGATCCTGCTCTTGGCGGCTGACGTGGTAGCGACGGGCGACGATTTCGGCGGTCTGGCCCATCGGGAAATAGATGCCCGGCACCTGTTCCTTGAGCAACGGGTTGATCAGGTTATCGGTGTTGACGCTTTTCATCGTCAGGCTGATCGACTCGACGCCACCGGCGACGATGATGTCGCTGCAACCCGAGGCGATCTGGTTGGCGGCAATCGCAATGGCCTGCAAGCCTGAAGAACAGAAACGGTTGAGGGTCATGCCGGCAGTGCCGATGCCCAGGTGCGACAGCACCGCAACGTTACGCCCGATGTTGTAACCCTGGGCGCCTTCGTTGGAACCGGCGCCAACGATGCAATCCTCGACGCTGGCCGGGTCAATGTCATTGCGTGTGAGCAGCGCATTGACACAGTGGGCCGCCATGTCGTCCGGACGGGTCATATTGAACTTGCCGCGAAAGGATTTGGCCAGGCCGGTCCGTACGCTGTCGACGATCACCACTTCACGCATGGCATACCTCATTGTTGTTGTCGGTTGAGAGTGGACCGAGCATAAGTCCACCCCATTACCGACCGCGACAATCATTCACCCGGCGTATGCGTAACCATCGTCTTAGTGCTTGTGCTTCTTGGCCTTCTTGTCGGCCTTTTCGAACGCCACTTCCAGCGCCCGGTTGATCGTGCGCAACACTTTGACCCGGGCCCAGCGCTTGTCATTGGCTTCCACCAGGGTCCAGGGCGAGATCTCGGTGCTGGTGCGATCGACCATGTCACCGACGGCGTCGCGGTAGGCGTCCCACTTGTCACGGTTGCGCCAGTCGTCCTCGGTGATCTTGAAGCGTTTGAAGGGAATCTCTTCCCGCGCCTGGAAGCGCTCCAGTTGCGTCTGCTTGTCGATGGCCAGCCAGAACTTGACCACGATGACGTTTGACTCGGAAATCTGCTCTTCGAAATCGTTGATCTCGCTGTAAGCCCGCAGCCAGTCCGCTGGCGGGCAAAAGCCCTCAATGCGCTCCACCAGGACCCGGCCGTACCATGAGCGATCGAACACCGTGAACTTACCCTTGGCCGGGAGGTACCGCCAGAAGCGCCAGAGATACGGTTGCGCCCGTTCCTCCTCAGTGGGCGCGGCAATCGGGATGATGCTGTATTGACGTGGATCGAGTGCGGCGGCAACCCGGCGAATAGCCCCGCCCTTGCCCGCCGCGTCATTGCCTTCAAACACCGCCACCAAGGCGTGCTGGCGCATGCGTTTGTCGCGCATCAGGCCAGAGAATCGTGCCTGTTCGGTAATCAGTTGTTCTTCGTAATCGTCCTTTTCCAGGCTCTGGGTCAAATCCAGGCTGTCGAGCACGTTCATCTGATCAATATGGGTGGGCAGCGGCGCGGCACTGACTTTGTCGGAATGGACCTTGGGCCGCTTCAGCGCATTTTGCAGGCCTTCGAGAAGGATCTGGCCCACCATCAGACTGCGGTAATACGGGTCTACACCTTCAACCACATGCCACGGCGCATAGTCGCGACTGGTGCGGCGTAACACCCGCTCGCCGAACTTCACAAATTTGTCGTAGGTTTGCGATTGCTGCCAGTCCAGCGGGCTGATGCGCCAACTGTGCAGCGGGTCGTCGGCGAGCGCCTTGAGGCGCGCCTTCATTTGCTGCTTGGAGAGATGGAACCAGAACTTGAAGATCAGCGCGCCTTCATCGCAGAGCATTTTCTCCAGGCGTTCGGACTGGTTGATCGCCTGGTCCAGCACCGCGTTCTTGAAATCGCCATGGACTCGCCCTTGCAGCATCTGGCTGTACCAGTTGCCAAAGAAAATACCCATGCGACCCTTGGCCGGGAGCATCCGCCAGTAGCGCCAGGCCGGTGGCCGCGCCAGTTCTTCGTCGGTTTGCTGGTCGAAGGTGCGGACCTCGATCAGGCGCGGGTCCATCCATTCGTTGAGCAACTTGACCGTCTCGCCCTTGCCAGCGCCTTCGATACCGTTGATCAAAATGATCACCGGAAAACGCTTTTGCTGCTGCAGTTCGAACTGCGCTTCAAGCAAGGCTTCACGCAGGGCCGGCACTTCAGCGTCGTAGGTTTCTTTGTCGACGGCGTGACCGATTTCGGCAGATTCGAACATGGGCGGCTCCCTTCCAAGATTGAGCAAGACTAGCGGATTGGGCTGGTGATCATCAGAGAAATTCCCTGTTGCGTGGGGCTTTTGGCTTTTGTGGCGAGGGAGCTTGCTCCCGCTCGGCTGCGAAGCAGTCGTGAAATCAGCCAACTCGATTTACCTGATAAATCGAGTCGTCTGGTTTGAGGGCCGCTTCGCGCCCCAGCGGGAGCAAGCTCCCTCGCCACAAAATCTTTCAAACCCAATCGCGGATGTTCCCTGACATCTCGTCATCAAGGCTTGCCATGGATCAAGCACACAAGCCCTGATCAGCTAGAATGCCCGCCTTGCCGTTGCCGAGCCTGCCATGAAACCTGTAATGCCTAACGCCCAGCTCGACTGGGACGATCAGGGTCGCCCGTATTCGCGGGTGTTCGATGATGTGTATTTCTCCGACCTGTCAGGGCTTGAGGAAACCCGCTACGTGTTCATCGAGCAAAACCGCCTGAAGGAACGTTTTGCCGCGTTGCCTGCGGACGGTCGACTGGTGATTGGCGAGACCGGTTTCGGCACCGGGCTGAACTTCCTGTGTGCCTGGCAACTGTTTGAAGAGCAGGCCGTGGCCGGTGCACGACTGCATTTTGTCAGCGTGGAAAAGTACCCGTTGACCGCCCCTGACCTGAAGCGGGCGCTGGCGTTGTGGCCAGAACTGAAACCGTTCGCCGATCAACTGCTGGCCCAGTACGTGGCGATCCATCAGGGCTTTCAACGCCTGATTCTGGATAACGGCCGCGTGACCCTGACGCTGCTGATTGGCGATGCGCTGGAACAATTGCCGCAGCTGGATGCGCAGATCGATGCGTGGTTTCTCGACGGTTTCGCCCCGGCGAAAAACCCCGACATGTGGACCGCCGAACTGTTTGCCGAACTGGCGCGCCTGGCCGCACCCGACTCGACCATCAGTACCTTCACCAGCACGGGCTGGGTGCGTCGATTACTCAATGCGGCAGGCTTCAAGATGAAGCGCACGCCGGGCATCGGGCACAAATGGGAAATCCTTCGGGGTGCCTTTATCGGCTGGCCGGCCGAGGTGGCGACACCGACACCGGCCAAGCCGTGGTTCGCTCGCCCGCCTCGACCTGAAGGCGAACGCCGCGCCTTGGTGATCGGCGCCGGCCTCGCCGGTTGTGCCAGCGCTGCGAGCCTGGCAGCACGGGGCTGGCAGGTGAGTTTGCTGGAACGTCACGCCGACATCGCCCAGGAAGCCTCGGGCAATCCGCAAGGCGTGCTGTACCTCAAACTCTCGGCCCACGGCACCGCATTGTCGCAACTGATTGTCAGCGGTTTCGGGCATACCCGGCGCGTGCTCGAACACCTGCATCGCGGCGTCGACTGGGACGGTTGCGGCGTGTTGCAACTGGCGTTTAATGCCAAGGAAGCCGAGCGTCAGGCGCAATTGGCGGCGGCGTTTCCTGCTGACCTGCTGCATTTGCTGGACCAGCCACAGGCCCAGGCTCAAGCCGGCATCGCGTTGGCCCACGGCGGATTGTTCTATCCCGAAGGCGGCTGGGTTCATCCTCCGGCGCTGTGCCAGTGGCAAGCCACGCAACCCAATGTTCAACTGCTGACTCATCGCGATGTGTTGGAGCTACGCAAGGTGGATGACCAATGGCAAGCCTGGGACGGCGACACCTTGCTCGCCAGTGCCCCGGTCGTGGTGCTGGCCGGTGCCGCCGAGATCAAACGTTTTGCGCAAAGTGCCGACTTGCCGCTCAAACGCATTCGCGGGCAAATCACCCGATTGGCGCAAACCACCGAGAGCCAGAGCCTGGCTACGGTGGTCTGCGCCGAAGGTTACGTGGCACCAGCACGCCTGGGCGAACACACCCTGGGCGCCAGCTTCGATTTCAACAGCGACGACCTGACGCCGACCACTGCCGAGCACTTGGGCAATCTGCAGCTACTGGAAGAAATATCCAGCGATCTGGTCAGCCGCCTGCACGCCGAGCAACTCGACCCGGAGCAACTTCAGGGCCGCGCCGCATTCCGTTGCACCAGCCCCGATTACCTGCCCATCGTCGGGCCTCTGGCCGACGGCCAAGCGTTCAACCAGGCCTATGCCGCCCTCGGCAAGGACGCCCGTCAAGTGCCGAATGTCCAGTGCCCATGGCTCGACGGTTTATACGTCAACAGCGGTCATGGTTCACGAGGCTTGATCACCGCCCCGCTGTCCGGTGAGTTGCTGGCGGCATGGCTGGATAACGAACCGTTGCCGTTGCCGCGCAGCGTGGCTGAAGCCTGCCACCCCAACCGCTTTGCCTTGCGCCGGTTGATCCGCGGGGCCTGATCACAGCTGCGGTATCGCGCAAATACCCTGGTCGGCGAGCGCCCCTGTGCCTGCCGTCCGCGATAGCCCAGCCTCACGGCTTATAACCGATTGATCTAAAACTCCCATCAATCCACCAGGTCAGTTTCAGAGTACCCGCCGTTTTGGCGCGGTTTTGATTGACCCTCCCCAACGGAAAAACCGGTAAGGACTTTATGTGTGGATTAGCTGGCGAGTTACGCTTTGATCATCAACCTGCCGACCTCGCAGCGGTTGAGCGAATCACCCATCACCTGGCCCCCCGTGGCCCGGATGCGTGGGGCTTTCATGCCCAAGGGCCGATTGCCCTGGGCCATCGTCGCCTGAAAATCATGGACCTGTCGGACGGCTCGGCGCAGCCAATGATCGACAACCAACTGGGCTTGTCCCTGGCCTTCAACGGCGCGATCTACAACTTCCCGGAACTGCGCACCGAGCTTGAAAGCCTTGGTTATGCCTTCTATTCCGGCGGCGACACCGAAGTGCTGCTCAAGGGCTATCACGCCTGGGGCGAAGCACTGCTGCCCAAACTCAACGGCATGTTCGCCTTCGCCATCTGGGAGCGCGACGCCAAACGGCTGTTCATCGCTCGCGACCGTCTCGGTGTGAAACCGCTCTACCTGTCGCGCACCGGCCAGCGTTTGCGCTTTGCCTCGGCCTTGCCGGCGCTGCTCAAGGGTGGCGATATCAGCCCGATGCTCGACCCGGTGGCGCTGAACCATTACCTGAATTTCCACGCGGTGGTCCCGGCCCCGCGCACGTTGATCGCCGGCATTGAAAAACTGCCGCCAGCGACCTGGATGCGCATCGAGGCCGACGGCACCACCGAGCAGAAAACCTGGTGGACCCTGCCCTACGGCCCCCACGCCGACGAGATGAACCTGACGCTCGAAGACTGGCGCGACCGGGTGCTCGACAGCACTCGTGATGCGGTGGCGATTCGTCAGCGGGCGGCGGTAGATGTCGGCGTGCTGCTGTCCGGCGGTGTCGATTCGAGCCTGTTGGTCGGTTTACTCCGCGAAGTCGGCGTCGAGAACCTGTCGACCTTTTCCATCGGTTTCCAGGATGCCGGCGGCGAGCGCGGCGACGAGTTCCAGTATTCGGACCTGATCGCCAAGCACTACGGCACCCAGCATCACCAGTTGCGCATCCAGGAGAGCGAAATCATCGAGCAACTGCCCGCGGCGTTCCGCGCCATGAGCGAGCCGATGGTCAGCCATGACTGCATCGCCTTCTATCTGTTGTCCCGTGAAGTGGCCAAGCACTGCAAGGTTGTGCAAAGCGGCCAGGGCGCGGACGAGTTGTTCGCCGGTTATCACTGGTACCCGCAAGTGGATGGCGCGGCCGATCCGTATACGGCCTATCGCGATGCATTTTTCGACCTCAGCTACGAAGACTACGCCGCCACTGTGCAGCCGAAATGGCTGACGGCCAACGATGCCGCGGGCGACTTCGTGAAGGAGCATTTCGCACAACCCGGCGCCGATGCGGCAGTGGACAAAGCCCTGCGGCTGGACAGCACGATCATGCTGGTGGACGACCCAGTCAAACGCGTCGACAACATGACCATGGCCTGGGGCCTGGAAGCGCGAACACCGTTTCTCGACTATCGCCTGGTGGAGTTGTCGGCCCGCGTGCCTGGCAAATTCAAACTGCCGGACGGCGGTAAACAGGTCTTGAAAGAAGCGGCACGACTGGTCATTCCAAGCGAAGTGATCGACCGTAAAAAGGGCTACTTCCCGGTGCCCGGTCTCAAGCACTTACAGGGCGATACGCTGAACTGGGTGCGCGAACTGCTGCTCGATCCAAGCCAGGATCGCGGCCTGTTCAACCCGGCCATGCTCGACCGCCTGCTGACCGATCCGCAAGGCCAGTTGACCCCGTTGCGCGGCTCCAAGCTGTGGCAATTGGCGGCGCTGAACCTGTGGCTCAGTGAACAAGGAATCTGATTGATGAAACCCCACGCCACGGCTTACAGCCAACGCTTGTTGCGCGGCCAGTCACCCTCCTACGAACGCTTGCAGGCGCGCCTGGCCGAGGACGGCAGTGAACTCGGCGCGGCACCGATTGCGGTGCATTGCGGTTGGGGCCGGCTGCTGATCGGCCATACCTTTCCCGATGCCGCGAGCATCGCCCAGGAGTTGCTCAACGAGCAGCCCGGCGAGCGCGACATCGCGCTGTATGTCGCCGCGCCCCAGCAGGTTTTGGGGCTGGAACCGGCGCAGTTGTTTCTCGACCCGTCGGACACTTTGCGCCTGTGGTTCAGCGATTACCGCCAGGCGACCCGAGTGTTTCGCGGCTTCCGGATTCGCCGGGCGCAGAGCGAGGCGGACTGGCAGGCGATCAATGTTCTGTATCAGGCCCGCGGCATGCTACCGATCGACGCGTCGTTGCTGACCCCACGTCATCAGGGCGGCCCGGTGTATTGGCTGGCCGAAGACGAGGACAGCGGCGTGATCATCGGCAGCGTCATGGGCCTCAATCATCATAAGGCCTACAACGATCCGGAAAACGGCAGCAGCCTCTGGTGCCTGGCGGTTGACCCACACTGCTCGCGGCCCGGCGTCGGCGAAGTATTGGTGCGGCATTTGATCGAGCACTTCATGAGCCGTGGGCTCAGCTACCTGGACCTGTCCGTGTTGCACGACAACCACCAAGCGAAAAGTCTTTACGCCAAGCTCGGTTTTCGCAACTTGTCGACCTTCGCCATCAAGCGCAAGAACGGCATTAATCAGCCGTTGTTCCTTGGGCCGGGGCCTGAGGCTGAATTCAATCCTTATGCGCGGATCATCGTCGAAGAAGCTCACCGTCGCGGCATTGATGTACAGGTCGACGACGCTGACGCCGGGATGTTTACCCTCAGTCATGGCGGGCGCCGGGTGCGTTGCCGCGAATCCCTGAGCGACCTGACCAGCGCCATCAGCATGAGCCTGTGCCAGGACAAAAGCCTGACCCACAAGGTGTTGAAAGCGGCCGGTCTAACCCTGCCCTCCCAGCAACTGGCCGGTAATGCCGACGACAACCTGGCGTTTCTCGACGAGCACCAACGGGTGGTGGTCAAGCCGCTGGACGGTGAACAGGGCCAGGGTGTGGCGGTGGATTTGCAGACGATCGAAGAGGTCCAGCAAGCCATCGACGCGGCGCGTCAGTTCGACACTCGGGTGTTGCTGGAAAGCTTCCACGAAGGTCTGGACCTGCGAATTGTAGTGATTGGCTTTGAGGTGGTCGCCGCAGCGATTCGGCGTCCGGCGGAAGTGGTTGGCGATGGGCAGCATTCAATCGGTGCGCTGATCGAAGCCCAAAGCCGTCGACGTCAGGCGGCCACCGGCGGTGAAAGCAAGATCCCGCAGGACCACGAAACCCAGCGCACCCTGCACGCGGCGGGTTACGACTACAGCAGCATTCTGCCGGCCGGAGAGCATCTGTTCGTACGGCGTACAGCGAATCTTCATACCGGCGGCGTGCTTGAGGATGTCACCGCGATCCTTCACCCGACACTGGTGGATGCCGCCGTGCGTGCGGCGCGGGCGCTGGATATCCCGATGGTCGGACTCGACCTGATGGTGCCGGCCGCCGACCAGCCGGAGTATGTGTTTATCGAAGCCAACGAGCGCGCCGGCCTGGCCAATCATGAACCGCAGCCGACGGCGGAGCGGTTTGTGGATTTGTTGTTTCCGCACAGTCAGCCGGCGGTTTCCTAGCGATGTAGCGCCTGGACTGGCGCCTTCGCGAGCAAGCCCGCTCCCACATTTGACCGCATTCCCCTGTGGGAGCGGGCTTGCTCGCGAAGGCGTCAGCCCAGGCAACAATTGTTTTTCCCTTCATCGAAACCATCGATGTTCGTTAATCATCAGGAGTTTCCATGACCAGCAAAATTCCCGAACCGGATCTCAACTACCTGCAAAAGGTCCTGCTGGAAATGCTCGCCATTCCCAGCCCGACCGGGTTCACCGACACCATCGTGCGTTACGTCGCCGAGCGGCTAGAAGAGCTGGGCATTCCGTTCGAAATGACCCGGCGCGGTACTATCCGCGCCACCCTCAAGGGCAAGAAGAACAGCCCGGACCGCGCGGTGTCCGCTCACCTGGACACCATCGGCGCAGCCGTTCGGGCGGTGAAGGACAACGGGCGCCTGACCCTGGCACCGGTCGGCTGCTGGTCCAGCCGTTTTGCCGAAGGCAGCCGAGTCAGCCTGTTTACCGACAATGGCGTGATCCGTGGCAGCGTGTTGCCCTTGATGGCTTCCGGGCATGCGTTCAATACCGCCGTGGATGAAATGCCGATCAGTTGGGACCACATCGAATTACGGCTGGACGCCTACTGCACCACTCGCGCCGATTGCGACTCTCTAGGCATTAGCGTCGGCGATTTCGTGGCGTTCGACCCGTTGCCGGAATTCACCGAAAGCGGCCACATCAGCGCTCGCCATCTCGACGACAAGGCCGGGGTTGCGGCCCTGTTGGCCGCGATGAAGGCGATTGTCGACAGCGGCGAAGAGTTGATGATCGACTGCCATCCGCTGTTCACCATCACCGAGGAAACCGGCAGTGGCGCGGCGGCAGCGTTACCGTGGGATGTCAGCGAATTCGTCGGCATCGACATCGCGCCGGTCGCACCCGGCCAGCATTCCAGCGAACACGCGGTGAGCGTGGCGATGCAGGATTCCGGCGGGCCGTATGACTATCACCTGTCGCGGCACCTGCTGCGCCTGGCCAGTGACAACGAATTGCCAGTGCGCCGTGACCTGTTCCGTTACTACTTCAGCGATGCCCATTCGGCGGTGACCGCCGGGCATGACATTCGCACAGCGTTGCTGGCGTTTGGCTGCGATGCGACTCACGGCTATGAGAGGACTCACATCGACAGTCTGGCGGCGCTGAGTCGTCTGCTCGGCGCATACATCCTCAGCCCGCCCGTGTTTGCCAGCGATGCGCAACCGGCCAAGGGTTCGCTGGACCGGTTCAGTCATCAGATCGAACATGACACGCAGATGGAAAGCGATACGCGGGTGCCGTCGGTGGACAGTTTGGTGGGGCAGCGTAGCGATAGCTGAACCTGGCCTTGTGCTGATGGAAAAATCGCCTTCGCGAGGCTTGCCCGCGAAGGCGTCAGATCAGACACCTCAGGACACCAAAGCTAGCCGCAATCCATCATTCGCCGTAGCATCGCGCCATTGTTTTCGCCGAGGTGCCCATGCTGATCCCCTATGACCAACTTGAAGTCGACACCCTGACCCGCCTGATCGAGGATTTCGTGACCCGCGACGGCACGGACAACGGTGATGACACACCGCTGGAAACCCGGGTGCTGCGAGTTCGCCAGGCACTGACCAAGGGCCAGGCGCTGATCGTTTTCGACCCGGAAAGCGAGCAGTGCCAGTTGATGCTCAAGCACGATGTGCCCAAGCACCTGTTCGACTGATCCTTAACGACCTTTGCTTTTCGCCAGTTTGGTCTGGATGCGTTCGTAGACCTCGGCCCGATGCACGTTGACGTTTTGCGGCGCTTCGACGCCGAAGCGTACGCTGCCGCCATTGACGGCCAGAATGCGCACGGAAATGTTGTCACCAATGGAAATCAACTCGCCTACAACTCGACTGAGTACAAGCATGGCATTCGTCCTTCAGGGTTACTGGCCCCTGAAGATGCCCCGCGTGCGTCGGCGCTTCAATGTGACAGCCGCAAATCAGTCCCGCCCTACGGCACAGGACGAATCCCCCGACAGACGCTTCATGCAAACCGTCTGGATGAAGGACCGTTCCTTCAGGATGCGGAGAAGCGCGGGCCGAACAGAATGACACTCGCACCGATCACGCACAGCGCCACGCCGATCCAGTCCGAGCCCAGCGGACGCACTCGCTCGACCACCGCCAGCCAGCCAATGGACGCAATGATGTAGATGCCACCGTAGGCCGCATAGGCGCGGCCAGCGTAGGTTGCTTCGACGCGAGTCAGCAGCAGGGCGAACAAGGTCAGGCTCAGCAATGCCGGGACGACCCACAAGGCACTCTTGCCTTGGCGCAACCACATCCAGAACGCGAAGCAACCGGCGATTTCGAACAGCGCGGCGAGGAAAAACCACAAGTAATTGAGCATGCAGACGTCTCGTGAGGATGGCCGATGGCGGCCACCCTAACGGCGGTGCTGGCTGCGGGCAAGATCAGCTGGCGGTTTGTTTGGCCTTGGCGCGCATTTTGTCGGCCATGACGGTCATTTCGTTGTAGAGCAGTTGCGGGTTCTTCTGCTTGATCGCCCAGGCCATGCGGCCCTGCTCGTGGGGCAGGATCATGAACTCGCCGGCGGCCACCTGGGTGTAGATGTAGTCGGCAATGTCAGTGGCAGTGATCGGCGAACTCTCCAGCAACTTGCCGACCTGGGCTTTCATGGCCGGCGTCGGGCCGCGGAAAGAATCCAGCAGGTTGGTCTGGAAGAACGACGGGCAAACCACATGGACGCCGACTTCCTGCTGCGCCAGTTCGATCAGCAGGCTCTCGGACAATGCCACCACTCCGGCCTTGGCCACGTTGTAGTTGCTCATGGCCGGGCCTTGCATCAGGGCTGCCATCGACGCGATGTTGATGATCTTGCCTTTGCTTATTTCCAGCAGTGGCAGGAAGGCCTTGCAGCCCTTGACCACGCCCATCAGGTTGATTGCGATCTGCCAGTCCCAGTCTTCCAGGGACAATTCGCTGAAGAACCCGCCCGAGGCCACGCCGGCGTTGTTGACGATGATGTCGATGCCACCCAGTTTCTCTTCGCAAGCCTGGGCGAACGCGGTCAGTTGGCTGTAATCGCGCACATCGCAACGCTGGGTAAAACCGTCGCCGCCCGCTTCGCGAACCAGCTTCAGGGTTTCTTGCAGGCCGGGTTCGCTGACATCCGACAAGGCCAGTTGCCAGCCTTCGCGGGCCCAGCGCAGCGCGATTTCGCGACCCAGGCCAGAGCCCGCGCCAGTGATCATCATGCGATTTTGCATAGCAAACAGCCTTGTTGTTCTGGGGAAGATGCCCCGAGTGTAGCGAAGGATATTGCCCGACCCACGCTCCATCAGATTGCTGAATGGTCCGGGCAAACCGGCGCGCGTCTTTGGATCGAGTCGCGGCCTTCGCGAAGAACGATAACGCGGTTCAACTAACCAACTAGCGAGACTGCATAAACGAAATAAGCCTGCTTTCTAAAAAACATTAAAAAACTTTGAATTATCTTTCGCACGCACCGGTCGGATTTTGTAAGCAGTTCGGATTTATCGCATTCCGGCTGATAGTTAAAACATTCGGTCAATCCAGAACACTTCCAGTAAGGAAATCGTCATGGGCACAATTCTTATCGTAATTCTGATCCTCTTGGTGATCGGTGGTTTGCCAGTCTTCCCGCACTCCAGAAGTTGGGGGTACGGCCCGTCAGGCATCCTCGGCGTGGTGTTGGTGGTGCTGTTGATTCTGCTCTTGCTTGGCAAGATATAAAGTTTTAAACAGGCAAAAAAAGAGGCCCTTAAAGGGCCTCTTTTTATTGGGTCACCGGTTAGTCCGGCTTGCCGTTCACCACACCGGCCGTATTATCCAGCAGGCTCTTGGTCGCGGTTTGCAGGAACGCCTCGAGTTTCAGCTTGAGGGCCGCCTCATCACTCGACTCTGGAATCACTTCGCCTTTCGGGTCAGCGCCCAATTCGTAGTGATAAAGCTTTGGCGGCATCTCTTTAGGCAATACCAGCACGCGGTCTGCGGTCAGCAATGCCACGGTCTGATCACTGCCCGAAGGCTTGATCACGCCGAAACCCTTGTCGCCTTCCGGCAGGTTCAGCAGGTCACGACCCCAGCATTGATGAACCACATCACCACCGACACGGCCCATGATGGTCGGCACGATGTCGATCTGGGTGCCCACGGTGTGGTCACGCTGACCGAATTTTTCCTGGATGCCAGGTGCGATCATCAGCATCGGCACGTTGAAGCGGCCCAGGTCCATTTCGGTGATCTGTTGCTCGTCGCCGAAACCATGGTCGCCGACAACCACGAACAGGGTTTCTTTGAAGTAAGGCTCTTTACGCGCCTTCTCGAAGAACTGACCCAGCGCCCAGTCGGAGTAGCGCATGGCGGTCAAGTGTTCGTTCAGGCTGCCACGATCGGTCACACGCTCTACCGGCAATGGCGTCGGCAAGGCGTACGGCGTGTGGTTGGACAGGGTTTGCAGCAAGGCATAGAACGGTTTTTTGTCCTTGCCATCACGTGCCTTCAGTTCTTCCAGGCCGCGGTTGAACATGTCCTGGTCGGACACGCCCCACGTCGGGTCGGAGAACACCGGGTTAACGAAGTCGTTGCGTCCGATGAAGTTGGTCATGCCCTGGTTGCTGAAGAAGCCCGACTGATTGTCCCAGGCAAAGTCACCGTTGTAGACGTACACGTCGTCGTAGTCACGGGCGCTGAGCAATTGCGGCAGGCCGGACAACTTGTGGCTGCCTTCCGGGGTTTGCATCAGGTATTCGAAACCCGGCAGGTTCGGGAAGCAGGCCATGGTGGCGAACATACCCTGGTGGGTGTGGGTGCCGTTGGAGAAGAAGCGGTCGAACAGCAGGCCTTCCTTGGACAGTTTGTCGAAGGCTGGCGTGATGTTGCCCGGACGACCCAGCGCGCCCACCGAGTGACCGGCGAAGCTTTCCATCAGGATCACGACGACGTTCTTGATCGGCAGGGTCTTGGTGGTGTCCGGCGTGTAGTTACGGCGTACCGCGGCGATGTCGGGATCGACCAGTTTATCGCTCGGGGTCAGCAACATGTCACGCACGGTCTGCTGGGCCAATGGCTGATCCAGCGTGGCTTTCCAGATATTGCTGCGCTCGTCCGACATCCGGCTCTTGGCAGCAGCAATCAGTTGCAAGGTGCCGTTAAGGCCCAACTGGTTGGCGAAGTTGGAATCGGTGGTGTACACGTCACCCCAGCGCAACGGCGGGCCTTGGCGCAGGGTGCCACGGGCGGCGACCACGCAGATCACAAGGCAAACCACGAACACTGCGATGCGCGCATACCACGGCGCAACCTGGCGCGTGCCGATGCTGCCACCGCTGAATGGACCACGAGGACGGGTCGCGCGGTCGGCGCCCTTGAACGCCAGGGTCAGGATCACGGTACCCACGGCCCAGGCCAGCAGGTAGCGAACCACCGGAAAACCGTACCAGAGCATGCTCATCACGGTTTTCGGGTCTTCTTTCACATACTGGAAGACCAGGCCGTTGAGGCGCTGGTGGAACTCGCGGTAGAAGTCCATTTCCATCAGGCCGAGGAACAGCGCGATGCTGGAGGTCACGGTCAGCCAGAAACGGAAGAGCCCGCGAGCCGCCATGGCCCGGGCACTGAACAGCGCCAACAGCAATGGAATAATGAGATAGACCACGATGCGCAGGTCGAAACGCAGACCGTTGGCAAAAGCCTCAAGGAAGGTCGCGGCTGGCGTATCGAGGATCATCGAGCGGTTGTAAACCAGCAGCGCGACGCGCAGCAGGCTGAACATGACCATCATGACCAGGGCGCACAGTAGCGTGTAGGCCAGATGCGATTTGACGGTCGGTTGCAGCAAGCGACTAGAAGCTCGCTGCTGATTCAGGGCGTCCGGGTTTGCCATGTCGTTTTAGGACCCATTGGAAGTTTAAGTTTCAAAAATATAGCTGCGCCCTGCCCTCTGTTGGCCAGTACCTGGCCCCGGGGCTTGCGCGGGTGCGCAAATGTTGCACGATCAGTCGCGTCATTGCCATTGATTACTGTTCGAGGCGTCCAACTCTGTGCTGTAGCGCTCTGGAACACGGGCATTGAGGCTAAGTCGTGGGGAAAGTGGCGAGGTCGGATTGTCTTGGAGACTTTGTGAAAATTTCGTGCAACGCATATCTGGAAACACAATAAAGCCGCTGCACTGATACCTCTCAGCCAAGCCCGCTCCCACATTGGATTGCGCATAACCGGCTGATATCGGCTCAACCCCCAAACAAAAACGCCCCGAACTAAGTCGGGGCGTTGTCGAAAGCGCGGCGCTGTTACTTCTCGGCGCGTTCTTTCAGGGCTTTCAAGGTATTAAACGGGGCATCGACCACGAACTTGTTAGCGATCATCGACGGCACACTGCCACCTGGCTCGGTGTGCACCTGATAGGTCACTTCGACCTGATCACCCTTAGGCACGAACTTCCAGAAGCCGTCGACCTTGGTGACCCGTACAAAGCCTTTTTCCTCAGGAATGTACTTCGGCACGCCTTCGAGCTTACGGGTCAGGCTGCCATCGGCACCTTCGATGGTGGTGACGTGCAACACCGAATCACGCGCGGTCACTGGCCATGGGGTGTTGAACTGGGTATAGGTCCAGCTCTGGTCGCCTTCGTGCTTCAGCAACTTCTGGGCTTTGCATTCGTGAATCCAGGTGCAGGCTCCCGCCACGTCTTCCTGGAGCGCACGCAGTTTGGCGATGGTGGTCTTCATCAGGGTGACGCCCTGATAGGCCTTGTAATCGGAACCGGCCACTTCACTCAGGGAAACCTTGATGCCGTCTTCGTTTTTGGCGACTTTCCAATCGTCGGCCTGAGCAGCCGAGGTGGCCAGCAGAACCGTCAAACCACACAGCACAGCAATACGATGCAGCGAACCCATAGTCTTATTCCTTATTGTTGAAGTTCCGTTCTTTGACACATCACGCGGCCGTCATTTGCTCCCACCAGCCAATCAACCGGATGGCTTCTTCACTGCTGTTTCCGCAGACCTCGGCATCGGCTTCAAAGGCCGAACAGACTGCCGGGCGCTCTGCCTGGCCGAAAATATTGCACAAGTTTTCGACAGACAGTTGTATGCAACGTTCTCCGGCGGCTTTGCCATTGGGCATGCCGGGAATCGCTGAACTGATGGAAGGGGCAATACAACAAGCGCCACAGCCTTCACGGCATTTCATGACGACAAGCACCTCGCGACGGGCAATATGTAAAAGGGACGTGGCACAGAGTAACCGCTAAAACGACTGTTTAAAATTACCTGGACCGGGGTTTTTTCGCTCAAGCGAACGTGACTGAGCAGTCTCCGACGAAGTGTCTGGCCTGCGGCTTACAGATGGGCATGATTTACTGCTTGAACTCGAACTCCAGCGCCGCACCTTCAACGTCACGCCGCTCTTCGTTACGCAGTTGCAGCTGCATTTCGTTGCTGATCAGACGACCATTGAGTTGGAACTGACTGGTCTTGTCGCCGAACATTTGCGGCAGTACCCCGTCGTGTTTGGGCAATGCCACGGTACCGGAGGGTTTGAGCTGTTCAACCATGTGCTGAGGCAAGCTCAAGTCGAGACTGACGGGAGGCAGTTGGGTTTTCACCACTTCGCTGGCCGGCTTGGACTTTGAAGCAATCGGCGGACGTTTCTTTATCGGCGTGGCTTTCTTTTGGACTGGCGCGGCTTTTTTGGCCGCAACCGGCTTCTTTGTCGTTGTCTGGCTGGTGCTGGTGGCCGGGTTTTCCTGAGCAGCCGCCATGACACCTTCCGGTAACACAGTCATCAACAGGCAAATCGACAGCCCGACGGCAGTAAAAATCGGTTTCATGGACCCAACGGCGCTAACGGCAGAGGGCCATATGCTCGCTTGTTGGAAGCGACATGACAAGCGCGGGCAGTGGATGTCCTGCCCGCGGAATCAAAAACCGCTGGCCGTCTCCTGGCAGAGTTGGGTCGCCAGCATGCCAAGCGTCATCAATGCCCGCTCGGCCTCGCGGTTCCAGGGTGTGCCACAGTTCAGGCGAATGCAGTGATTGAACTGCTCCGTATTACTGAAAATCAGCCCCGGCGCAATACTGATGCCCTGCTGCAGTGCGCGCACATGCAACTCCTGAGTGTTGACCCGTCCCGGCAGGCTGACCCACAGAATGAAGCCGCCCGTTGGCCGACTCATCTGCGTACCCTCAGGGAAATACTGCTGTACCGCCAACTGGAAAGCGCTGAGGTTTTTGCGGTACTCCTGACGGATATAGCGCAAATGCCGGTCGTAGCCACCGTTTTCCAGGTACGCCGCGATGCCCATCTGCGTGACGCTGCACGCCGAATGGGTGCTGAACGTTTGCAAACGCTGGATCTCCTGCTGGTACTTGCCGGCAATCATCCAGCCGATCCGCACGCCCGGCGACAGGGTTTTGGAGAAGCTTGAGCAATAGATCACCCGATCCAAACGGTCGTAAGCCTTGAGCGCTTTGGTACGGCCCTGCTCGAACATCAATTCGCCATAGATATCGTCTTCGACGATCTGGATGTCGAAATCCGAGGCCAGGCGCAGCAATTGCTTCTGGCGCTCTTCAGGCATGGTGCCGCCCAGCGGATTGCTCAGGCGGGTGGTCAGCACCAAGGCCTTGATCGACCACTGGTTCGCGGCCAGTTGCAAGGCTTCCAGGCTCATGCCGGTGGCGGGATCGCTGGGAATTTCGATGACTTTTAGACCGAGCAAGTCGGCCAGTTGCAGCAGTCCGTAATAGGTCGGTGACTCGGCGGCGATCAGGTCGCCCGGCCGGGTCAGGACCCGAAGCGACATCTGCAAGGCATCGACGCAACCGTGGGTGATCACCACTTCAGACGGATCGACCACCACGCCAGCATCGCGCATGCGGATCGCGACCTGACGGCGCAACGGTTCGAAACCTGGGCTGAACATGTAGCTGAACGCCCGCGGACTATGAAATCGGGTGACCTTGGCCAACTGCTGATGCAGCGCCCGCACCGGCAAATAGTCGACGCTCGGCACGGCAGCGCCCAGAGGGAAGACGCCCTCGCGACGGGATTCAACCAGTACTTGCTGAATGATGCTGCTGCGGGTAACCAGCCCAGGCCGTTCGACCCTGGCAATGTCGGGTGTCGGCGCGGTCAGGGCCGGGGTCTGGTGCACGTAATAACCGGACTGCGGCCGGGCGCGGATCAGGCCCTGGTCTTCGAGGTTGGCGTAAGCCTGCAATACCGTTGCATGGCTGACATTGAGCTGCGAGCTCATCTTGCGCACCGAAGGCACGCGCTCCCCCGGTTGGTAGACACCACGGCGGATGTCCTCGGCCAGTTGCTGAGCAATACGTTGGTAGAGCAAAAGATTGGTCATGACGCAGCACTCGATTTCACGGGCATTTTATTCTTGTGTGAAACAATACCGGAACAGTTTAGAAGTGTACTGGGACAGTTGCCACAATAGTCGACCGTACAGTGCGGTGTCAGCAAAATCTGTACTGCTTTGCGAAGCAATTGGCAGGCGCAAAAAAACCCGGCGCTGACTGGCAGGCCGGGTTTTCCAGTGACGCAGCCCTTATCGGGCGGCGCCGAGCTGGCCTTTTTCGTCGGAGAACACAATTTCCACCCGACGGTTCTGCGCGCGACCGCGCTCAGTGGCGTTCACGTCTACCGGGTATTCATCGCCGTAGCCTTCGACCTGAATGCGTTTGTCTTCGATGCCTAGGTCCATCAGCACGTCTGCCACCGATTGCGCACGGTCGCGGGACAGCTTGAGATTGTCCTGCTTGCCGCCGGTGCTGTCGGTGTAGCCCTCGATCCGCACCACGCGCTTGGGATTGAGCTGCAGGAACTGAACGATCTTCAGCACCACACGGTTCGCCGAGTTCTTCAACTCTGCTTCGCCGGTGTCAAACAATACGTCGCCCAAGGTCATCACCAGCCCGCGATCAGTCTGGGTGGTGGCCAGCGCCACGATCTGTTCTTCCAGCCACTTGCCCTGCTGCTGCACGCTGAGCAACTTGGATTCGCGCAGGGCCAGTTGCAGGCGCTGACGCTCCAGTTCGAGCTTCGCGGCTTGCTCCTCGTTGAGCACCTGATTGGTGTGTTCGCGGGCAATTTCGCTGTAGCGCTGGCTCAGATACGCGTAATGCACCACGTCGTAACCGCTACCCCAGTAGGTGGACAGGCGATCGGCCCGAGCCAGGGACTCGCCGGCGCGGATAACGTCCTTGGGCGCGATTCGCAGCACGTTGGAATCTTCCTTGACCTTCTGGAAGTCCGTACCAGCCTGCTGCAACGCGACGTCGCTGTGCTGACCGGCGCAGCCATACAGGCTGGCGCAGCCTGCCAGGATCAAACCACCGATTGCTTTGGTCTTGAGGCTCATTGGGCATCTCCCAGTTGCTTGCGCAGACGAGCGATGCGGGTATTGAGTACGTCCAACTGCTCCTGGCTCTTGAGGGTCAGGACCTTGGCTTCGGCCAGACGCGCGTCCAGCTCGGCTTGTTCGGCCCGCATGCGCGCATTCCTGTAGGACTGGTCGGTCATGTTGCCCTTGGCACGGTTGAACTT
>Ga0209862_1000037_pt1 | contig 42867 bp, 43 predicted proteins | sample OrgsoiDNA_201061_FD_185809 | JGI IMG/M metagenome (GOLD analysis project Ga0209862, IMG submission 185809) | Permafrost soil microbial communities from the Arctic, to analyse light accelerated degradation of dissolved organic matter (DOM) -... | ecosystem: Environmental > Terrestrial > Soil >... | reverse complement strand
CCCGGTGCGTGGGTTGATCTGCTCCGGCAAGCGGTCGGTGTAGGTGCTTTTCAGCTTGCTCATCGAGCGGTACTGCATCAGCACCTTGGGCAGTTGGAAATCCTGATCGGCCAGCTCCGCCAATACGGCTTCGGCGGTGGACGCCTGGCCTTTTGCGGTTTTGCTGAGGATCGGCAGGCCGAGTTTTTCGTACAGGATGGCGCCCAATTGCTTCGGCGAACCCAAGTTGAATTCTTCGCCGGCGAGGACAAACGCCTCACGCTCCAGCTCGACCATTTTCTTGCCCAGCTCAACGCTCTGAATACCAAGCAGTTCGGCATCGACCAGCGCGCCCTGACGCTCAATTCGCGCGAGCACTGGCACCAGTGGCATTTCGATTTCGCTCAAGACCTTGCTCAGGCTTGGGATCGCATTGAGCTTTGCCTGCAAGGTTTGATGCAGGCGCAGCGTCACGTCGGCATCTTCGGCGGCGTAAGGCCCAGCCAGTTCCAGGGCGATCTGGTCAAACGTCAGTTGCTTGGCACCTTTGCCGGCAATGTCCGTAAAACCGGTGGTGGTGTGATTCAGGTACTTGAGCGCCAGGCTGTCCATGTCGTGGCGGGTCGCGGTGGAGTCCAGCACGTAGGACTCGAGCATGGTGTCGAAGGCAATGCCTTGCACGGTGATGCCGCAGCTCTGATCACCACCGATGGCGCAGTTGGCCAGGATGTTCATGTCGAACTTGGCGTGCTGGCCGACCTTGAGCTTGCTCGGGTCTTCGAGGATCGGTTTCAGTGCCCGCAGTACGGTGTCGCGATCCAGTTGCTCCGGCACGCCCATGTAGGAATGGGTCAACGGGATGTAGGCTGCTTCGTTGGCTTGTACTGCAAACGACAGGCCCACCAGTTGCGCCTGCTGTGCATCGACACCCGTGGTTTCGGTGTCGAAGGCCATCAATTTGGCGTCGTTCAACTTCTTCAGCCAGAGGTCGAAATCTGCCTGCGTGAGGATCGTCGTGTAGTTGAGTTCGGCTTCGACGACGGCTTCTTCAGCCACTGGCGCGACAACTGCCTGGCCGGAACGCTTGGCGTCGCGCTGGTTATCGTCGAACCAGCTCCTGAACTCGAGCAGGGTGTAGAGCTCGGCGAGTTTGTCGTGATCGGGCTGGCCCATTTGCAGATCGTCGAGGCCGATGTCCAGTGGCACGTCGATCTTGATGGTCGCCAGCTTATAGGAGAGGAATGCCATCTCCTTGTGCTCTTCAAGCTTGGCCGGCAGGGTCTTGGCGCCGCGAATCGGCAGGGTCGGGACAATGTCGAGCTGCGCGTAGAGCTCGGTCAGGCCACCATTTACACCCACCAGCAGGCCGGAGGCAGTCTTCGGGCCAATGCCCGGAACGCCCGGAATGTTGTCGGACGAATCGCCCATCAACGCCAGATAATCGATGATCTGCTCGGGAGCGACGCCGAATTTCTCCTTCACGCCCTCCACGTCCATGCTGCTACCGGTCATGGTATTGACCAAGGTAATGTGCCCGTCGACCAGTTGCGCCATGTCTTTGTCGCCGGTGGAGATCACCACCGGGCGGTCGGCGGCCGCGCTGCTGCGGGCCAGGGTGCCGATCACGTCATCGGCCTCGACGCCTTCGACACACAGCAACGGGAAGCCCAGGGCGATCACGCTTTGGTGCAGCGGCTCGATCTGGACGCGCATGTCGTCGGGCATGCTTGGGCGATTTGCCTTGTATTCGGCGTACATGTCATCGCGAAACGTCCCACCCTTGGCGTCGAACACCACGGCGAACGGGCTGTCCGGGTACTGCTTGCGCAGACTCTTGAGCATGTTCAACACACCCTTGACCGCGCCGGTAGGCAGGCCTTTGGAAGTGGTCAGCGGTGGCAAGGCGTGAAACGCGCGGTACAGGTAAGAAGAACCGTCCACCAGGACGAGGGGGGCTTGGCTCATGAGCAGGATCAACCTTTTCGGCGGGTCCGGCGCTAGAATAGCGGGACCGTTGACGACAAAGGGACAAGGTTATCATGCGCACACTAAATCGCCTGTTGCTGGCTGGGTTGTTTGCAACCGTTCCGTTAGCCGTCATGGCGGCGGACGATGTGTCAAAGGCTGAGCCGGAAGTCACGATCCACACGGAAGGGGACAAGGTCATTCAGGAATACCGCCAAAACGGCTTCTTGTATGCGATTAAGGTCACGCCGAAGGGTGCACCGCCATATTTTCTGGTGCGCGCAGACGGGACCGATGCAAACTTCATCCGCTCGGACCAGCCGGATATGTTGATTCCGTCGTGGAAAATCTTTGAGTGGAAGTAGTTTCTTAACTTTAATCGGCGCCGCTCGATCGCGGCGCCCGAACTGAGCAGTTTTTAACCATGTCTGTGTTCACCCCCCTGGCTCGGCCCGAGCTGGAAACCTTTCTCGCCCCATACGGGCTCGGCCGCCTGCTCGATTTCCAGGGGATTGCCGCCGGTAGCGAAAACACCAATTTCTTCATCAGCCTGGAGAAGGGCGAGTTTGTCCTGACCCTGGTCGAGCGCGGCCCGGTTCAGGAAATGCCGTTCTTCATCGAACTGCTTGATGTGTTGCACGACGCTGACTTGCCGGTGCCTTACGCGCTTCGCACTACCGACGGCGTGGCCTTGCGCGAATTGGCGGGCAAGCCGGCGCTGTTGCAGCCGCGTCTGGCCGGCAAGCACATCAAGGACGCCAATGCCCAGCATTGTTCACAGGTGGGCGAGTTGCTCGGCCATCTGCACCTGGCGACCCAGGCCAACATGATCAAGCGCAAGACGGATCGTGGTCTGGACTGGATGCTGGAGGAGGGCACGCAGTTGCTCTCGCACCTGAACGCCGAGCAAAGCGATCTGCTGCAACGGGCGCTGGACGAAATCACTCAGCGAAAAGAGAAAATTCTGGCGCTGCCACGGGCGAATATCCACGCCGACCTGTTCCGCGACAACGCGATGTTCGAAGGCACGCACCTGACCGGGTTGATCGACTTCTACAACGCCTGTTCCGGGCCGATGTTGTACGACGTGGCGATTGCCTTGAATGACTGGTGTTCGGACGAACAAGGCTTGATCGACGGGCCGCGAGCCCGGGCCTTGTTGGGCGCCTATGCGGCGCTGCGCCCGTTTACTGCGGCCGAGGCCGAGTTGTGGCCGACCATGCTGCGAGTGGCGTGCGTGCGGTTCTGGCTGTCGCGGTTGATTGCCGCCGAGTCTTTCGCCGGGCAGGACGTGTTGATTCACGATCCGATGGAGTTTCAGCTGCGCTTGGCACAGCGGCAGAAGGTCAATACGCAATTGCCGTTCGCCCTTTAAATTGTGGCGAGGGGGCTTGCCCCCGTTGGAGTGCGAAGCGCTCCCATGCGATTTATCGACCGGCAATTTGGGGGGCTGCTTCGCAGCCCAACGGGGGCAAGCCCCCTCGCCACAGGTTCTGTGTCGGTTACAACGACTCCAGGCACCCTGCCAAATCATTCCCCAACTTCTCCAGTACCTGCTCATACCCTTGAGCAGTCGCCGGGGTGTAGCCGCCCAGCGCATCCAGTTCTGCCAGTTTCACCGGCAGGCCAGCCACCAGGGTTTCCGCCAGGCGTGGCCGCAGCGGCGGTTCGCTGAACACGCAAGTCTTGCCGACTTCCTGCAATCGGGTGCGCATCGCTGCGACATGCTGGGCGCCAGGCTGGACTTCAGCTGCGACGCTGAACACGCCGGTGTGCTTGAGGCCGTAAGCGTCTTCGAAGTAGTCGAACGCTTCGTGGAACACGAAGTAAGGCTTGCCGGCGATGCCTGCCAGGCGAGCCTTCAGGCGCAGGTCCAAAGCATCCAGACGCTCATCGAACGCCTTGAGGTTGCTCTGATAGCGCGGCGCGTTGTCGGGATCGGCGGCACTCAGGTCGGCGGCCATTTTCGTGGCGATCACCCGAGCATTCACCGGCGACAACCACAAATGCGCGTCCAGAGTCCCCGGACGATGATCGTGGTCATGTTCGTCGGCATCTTCGGCGTGAGATTGGCTATCTTCGGCGAAGTGTCGCAGTTTCAGGTCAGGCAAATCCTGCACGGCGACAGTGGGCAGTGTGCGACCTTTCAGCACGCGCGGCAGGAAACCTTCCATGTCCGGACCGATCCAGTACACCAGATCCACCGACTGCACTTTCCGTACGTCGGAGGGGCGCAAGGCGTAGTTATGCGGCGAAGCTCCCGGCGGCAGCAGCACCTCCGGAATCGCCACTCCGTCCTGCACCGCCGCCGCAATCAACTGCAGTGGCTTGATGCTGGTGAGCACTGTGACTTGCGCTTGAGCCGAGCCAATCAGCAGGAAACTTGCGATAAATGCGACAGGGATAGAAAAAAGTCGGGACACGATGACCACTCGAAGAGGCGAGAACGGGTAACATAATAACGTCTCTCACAAAACTCGTCGCCGCTCATGCCTAAAACACCGATTGCCAGCCGTCCCCACGACCACTCTCATTGCGTTCATAGCGCATTGTCTGAGGCCGATGCCTTGTGCGCACGTCAGGGTTTGCGCCTGACCGCCCTGCGCCGGCGGGTGCTGGAGCTGGTCTGGCAAAGCCACAAGCCGCTGGGCGCCTACGACATCCTGGCGGTACTCAGCGAGCAGGATGGTCGACGCGCAGCACCACCGACCGTGTACCGGGCGCTGGATTTCCTGCTGGATAACGGCCTCGTGCACCGCATCTCGTCGTTGAACGCCTTCGTTGGCTGCAATCACCCGGAACACGCCCACCAGGGTCAGTTCCTGATCTGCCGCGAATGCCATGCCGCGATTGAACTTGAACAAAAATCCATCAGCGACGCGATTGTCTTCAGCGCCAAGGATGTCGGATTTGTTGTGGAGGCCCAGACCGTTGAAGTGGTCGGGCTCTGCTCGGGTTGCCAGGGGGCTTGATGAGCAACGCGCTGATCCGTCTCGAACAGGTTGCCGTCACGTTTGCCGGGCAAAACGTGCTGGAAAACATCGATCTGAGTGTCGAGCCAGGGCAGATCGTGACCCTGATCGGCCCCAACGGCGCTGGCAAAACCACTCTGGTGCGCGCCGTACTCGGCCTGTTGAAACCGGACAGCGGTAGCGTCTGGCGCAAGCCGAAACTGCGCGTTGGCTACATGCCGCAAAAACTTCACGTCGATCCAACCCTGCCGCTGTCGGTGCTGCGCTTCTTGCGCTTGGTGCCGGGAGTGGACCGTGCTCGTGCGTTGTCGGCACTCAAGGAAGTCGGCGCCGAGCATGTCATCGACAGCCCGGTACAAACGGTGTCTGGTGGCGAAATGCAGCGTGTGCTGCTGGCCCGGGCGCTGTTGCGTGAACCGGAACTGCTCGTGCTCGACGAACCGGTGCAAGGCGTCGATGTGGCCGGTCAGGCCGAGTTGTACAGCCTGATCACGCGTTTGCGTGACCGTCACGGCTGCGGCGTGCTGATGGTTTCCCACGATTTGCACCTGGTGATGAGCACCACTGATCAGGTGGTTTGCCTGAATCGCCACGTCTGTTGCTCCGGGCACCCGGAACACGTCAGCGGCGATCCAGCGTTCGTCGAGCTGTTCGGCAAGAACGCACAAAGCCTGGCGATTTATCACCACCATCACGACCATGCTCATGACCTGCATGGCTCGGTGGTCAGCGCGACCGCGTCGGCCCAACCCCACGTCCATGGAGATAGCTGCAAGCATGGCTGATTTTCTGCTCTACGCCCTGCTTGCAGGTCTGGCCCTGGCCGTGGTCGCGGGCCCGCTGGGTTCGTTCGTGGTCTGGCGCCGGATGGCCTACTTCGGCGATACCTTGTCCCACGCCGCGCTGCTGGGTGTAGCCCTGGGCTTTCTGTTGGACGTGAGCCCGACCGTGGCGGTGACCGTCGGTTGCCTGCTGCTGGCGGTGTTGCTGGTGACTTTGCAGCAGCGTCAGCCGCTGGCGTCTGACACGCTTTTGGGAATTCTCGCACCGAGCACGCTCTCGCTGGGCCTGGTGGTACTAAGCTTCATGCATGAAGTGCGGATCGACCTGATGGCCTATCTGTTCGGCGACCTGCTGGCGATCAGCCCGACCGATCTGGCCTGGATCCTCGGTGGCAGCGCGGCGGTACTGGCGTTGCTGGTGACGTTGTGGCGGCCATTGCTGGCGATCACCGTGCACGAAGAGTTGGCCACGGTGGAAGGTTTGCCGGTGGCAGCGTTGCGCCTGACGCTGATGTTGCTGATTGCCATAGTGATTGCCGTGGCGATGAAAATCGTCGGTGTGTTGCTGATTACTTCGTTGTTGATCATCCCGGCGGCTGCGGCACAACGTCACGCCCGCTCGCCGGAGCAGATGGCATTGGGCGCGAGCCTGCTGGGCATGCTCGCGGTGTGTGGCGGGTTGGCGTTGTCGTGGTTCAAGGACACCCCGGCGGGCCCATCGATTGTTGTGACGGCCGCCGCACTGTTTCTGCTGAGTTTTGTCCTGCCCCGTCGAGGGGTGTAGACTTGCTCGTTTTTTGCGCAAATAGAGAGTCGCAGGAATGAAGTCGTTCGCCTCCCGTTATCTGCTCCTTGTCGCATTTTCTCTGCTGCTGGGCGCTTGCCAAAGCACGCCACCGGCGGCCACTGAGGCCCCCGATGCACGGGCTGCGGCCATCGCACAACTGGAACAAAACCTGGCCAGCAGCGAGCTGGCCACCGCCGAAGATCAACTGGCTGCCTTGCAGGCCCAGTCGCCCGACGACCCAAGCCTTGTGCAGTACCAACGGCAACTGGCCGAAGCCTATCTGCAACGCAGCCAGATTGTGTTGCAAAAAGGCGATGTAAACGCTGCCGCGACCGCCCTGAGCCGTGCCCGGGCATTGATGCCCAAGGCCCCGGCGCTGACCGGCGGGGTTAACAACGCCATCGTCAATGCGCGCAAGGCTGAGCTGGACAAGGCTGAGGCAGCGCTCATGGCTGCTGAAGCCAAGCCGAAAGCCAAAGTTATCGACCCGACGGCGCAAAGCACCACGGTGGCGTTGAACCTCACCGATATGAGCAAACTGCGTCGTCAACTGGATGCTATCGCCGCCGATGTGGTGAATTATGAATGCGATGTGAGCATTCAGGCGCCGCGTACTCAGGATTACCCTTGGTTGGCGACGTTGCTGACCAACCGGGTGAAGAAGCTTGATTCGGATTTCGATTTGAAGATCGAGAAGCAGATCCTGCGCAATGTGCCGGCGCAGATGGTGTTGAGTCCGCGTAAGCCTTAAAAGCTTCGCGGGCAAGCCTCGCTCCTACAGGGGCACGTCGTTCACACTATTGGCGAACGACATAAAACCTGTAGGAGCGAGGCTTGCCCGCGAAGGCGCCCTCCCTAACGAAACACCTCTCTAGGCCGGAATCGCCTTGGCCTTAGGCTCCCTGTCCCACACCCGATGCTGCCCAATCGCGGCAAAAAACGCCTTGAACAGCTTGGCATCCGCGCCAACGATCAACCCCGCATCCGCCTCCAGTTTCAACACATCCAGCAATTGCCTGGCCTCGCCATACAACGCAATCGCCTTCAGGTGCTTGTAGGCCTCCAGCAAGTAATGCAACGCCACGCCATCACCGCTCAACGCCTTGATCGACGCGGCGCCACCCGGCACGAACACCGCATCGAACGCCACCGACGGCAGACCTTCCATCGACGCATCCACCGGCAGTGACTTGCCATTGGCAGTTGTTACCGGCGCCGAAGTCGGCCCAAGCAATTTGGCGTGAGCACCCTCGGCGGTCAGCGCTTTCTTTATCGCCTCAATCGCTGCACCATCGACGCCGTTGGCCGCAAGAATCGCCACTTTCCGGGTTTTGATGTTTTCTGGCAGTAAATTGGCCTGACTCAGCGCCGGGGAGTGATCCAGCGACGTTTTGCGCACAGCCACAGTCCCGGCTTTCGGCGCCGGCAGACCCAGGTTCTGCGCCACACGCTTGGCCAGTTCCAGATCGATATTGGCGAGGATCTCGTTAACTTGCCGCTCACGAATCCACAACCGTTCAACCTTGCCCAACTCGAAGCTGTAAGCCGAGATGATGTGTTCCTGCTCGTGCTTGCTCATGCTCTTGAAGAACAGCCGCGCCTGGGAAAAGTGATCGCTGAACGACTCGCTGCGCTGACGAATCTTGTTGGCGTCGATGCGTTCCGGATATGTCTCGAAGCCACCGTCCTTCGCCGCCGCGGGGGTTTCTTTCGGCCAACCGCCATCAATCGAGTTGGGCTCGTAGGACGCGCGACCCTTGTCGATGGTGGTTCGGTGCAAGGCATCGCGCTGGCCGTTGTGGAAGGGAGCGACCGGGCGGTTGATCGGGATTTCGTGAAAGTTTGGGCCGCCGAGTCGGCTGATTTGCGTGTCGGTGTAGGAAAACAACCGACCTTGCAGCAGTGGGTCGTTGGAGAAGTCGATGCCTGGGACGATGTGCCCAGGGCAAAACGCAACCTGCTCGGTTTCGGCGAAGAAGTTGTCCGGGTTGCGGTTCAACACCATTTTGCCCAGCGGCGTGATCGGGACGATTTCTTCCGGGATCAGTTTGGTCGGGTCGAGGATGTCGAAGTCGAAGCTGTGCTCGTTCTCTTCTTCGATAATTTGTACGCCAAGTTCCCATTCCGGGTAGTCCCCGGTCTCGATGGCCTCCCAGAGATCGCGACGGTGGAAGTCAGTGTCTTTACCGGCGAGTTTCTGCGCCTCATCCCACACCAGCGAGCAAGTGCCGGCGGTAGGGCGCCAGTGGAATTTGACGAAGCGCGATTTGCCTTCGGCATTGATCAGCCGAAAGGTGTGGATGCCGAAGCCCTGCATGCTGCGCAGGCTTTTCGGGATCGCCCGGTCGGACATCGTCCAGATGACCATGTGTGCCGACTCGGGTTGCAGGGACACGAAGTCCCAGAACGTGTCATGGGCCGAGCCGCCAGTCGGCATATCGTTGTGGGGCTCGGGTTTTACCGCGTGGACGAAGTCGGGAAACTTGATCGCGTCCTGAATGAAGAACACCGGCATGTTGTTGCCCACCAGGTCGAAGTTGCCTTCGTCGGTGAAGAACTTCACAGCGAAACCTCGTACGTCCCGCACAGTATCGCCTGACCCGCGCGGGCCTTGAACGGTAGAGAAACGGGTGAATACCGGGGTTTTCTTGCCCGGCTCCTGTAGGAAACCAGCCTTGGTCAGAGCGGAGTGGTTTTCGTAGGTCTGGAAGTAGCCATGGGCGCCGGTGCCTCGGGCATGAACGATGCGCTCCGGAATGCGTTCATGGTCAAAATGCGTGATCTTTTCACGCATGATGAAGTCTTCCAGCAGCGACGGCCCGCGGGCTCCGACCTTCAAGCTGTTCTGGTTGTCCGAAACCTTCACGCCTTGGTTGGTGCGCAATGCCTGTTCAGTGGCATCGGAGCGAAATTGTTCCAGGCTATCGAGCTTGGCGTTGGTGTTGCCGCGGTCCAGGGTGTCGGTCCCGGCCAATGCGCTTTTGGGAGCGCCAGGCTTCTTGGTACTCATCAGTCGTAAACTCCTCGTTGCGATTCCTGCCGTAGCCAGGATTCTTGTGCAATTCCCCAGGCACGGCACCGGGGGCGTTTTCGAGTTGCCTAATTAGTGACTGATGAGGTTTTTAGCCGTTCCTTTTTTATGACCTTTGATCGCGTTATTTCCAAATGAAAGGATGAATGCGGAATAAATGCTAATAACCTCTATACGGACAGGCTAAAATGCGCGCCCGGCTAACCGCTGATCCTTTTCCAACGCGCCCCACAAGGTTCGCTACGTGATCGAGTTTCAAAACGTCCATAAGACTTACCGCGTCGCCGGTAAGGATATTCCCGCCCTGCATCCGACCAGTCTGACGATTGAGAACGGTCAGGTCTTCGGCCTGATCGGTCATTCCGGTGCGGGAAAAAGTACCCTGCTGCGTCTGATCAATCGCCTGGAAGAGTCCAGTGGCGGCAAGATCTTCGTCGATGGCGAGGAAGTCACGGCGCTGGATGCCAATAGCCTGCGACGTTTCCGTCAGCAAGTCGGGATGATTTTCCAGCACTTCAACCTGCTGGCGTCCAAGACTGTGGCCGACAACGTCGCGCTGCCGCTGACCCTGGCCGGTGAGTTGTCCCGCGGCGAGATCGACCAGCGTGTGGCTGAACTGTTGGCCCGGGTAGGTTTGTCCGACCACGCCAGGAAGTACCCGGCGCAGTTGTCCGGTGGCCAGAAGCAGCGCGTCGGCATTGCCCGCGCCCTGGCGACCAAGCCGAAAATCCTGCTGTGCGACGAAGCCACCAGCGCCCTGGACCCACAGACCACCGCGTCGGTTCTGCAATTGCTGGCCGAGATCAATCGCGAGCTGAAGCTGACCATCGTGCTGATCACCCACGAGATGGACGTGATCCGCCGGGTCTGCGACCAAGTGGCGGTGATGGACGCTGGCGTGATCGTCGAGCAAGGCTCGGTGGCTGAGGTGTTCCTGCATCCCAAGCACCCGACCACCAAGCGTTTCGTGCAAGAAAGCGAGCAGATCGACGAAAGCGAACAGCGCGACGACTTCGCTCACGTGCCGGGCCGTATCGTGCGTCTGACCTTCCAGGGCGAAGCGACCTACGCGCCATTGCTCGGTACCGTCGCTCGGGAAACCGGCGTCGACTACAGCATCCTGGCCGGTCGTATCGACCGCATCAAAGACGTCCCTTACGGGCAACTGACCCTGGCCGTCACCGGCGGCGACATGGAAGCGGCGTTCGGCCTCTTCACCGCGGCTGACGTCCACATGGAGGTGCTGCGCTAATGGAAGCCCTGATGAGTTTCTTCGCCAATATCGACTGGCTCGAGATCTGGCTGGCCACCGGCGACACCCTGCTGATGCTCGGCGGTTCGCTGTTGTTCACGGTGTTGCTCGGCTTGCCGCTGGGCGTGTTGTTGTTCCTGTGCAGCCCGCGTCAGTTGCTCGAATCCAAAGGCATCTACGCTGTGTTGTCGCTGGCGGTGAACATCCTGCGTTCGCTGCCGTTCATCATTTTGCTGATTGTGATGATCCCGTTCACGGTGTTGATCACCGGTACTTCGCTCGGTGTTGCTGGCGCGATTCCACCGTTGGTGGTGGGCGCTACGCCGTTCTTCGCACGACTGGTGGAAACCGCCCTGCGTGAAGTCGATCGCGGCATCATCGAAGCGACCCAGGCCATGGGCGCGACTACCAAGCAGATCATCATCAACGCCCTGCTGCCAGAAGCCCGTCCGGGCATTTACGCGGCGATTACGGTGACGGCAATTACACTGGTGTCCTACACGGCAATGGCTGGTGTGGTCGGCGCCGGTGGCTTGGGCGACCTGGCCATCCGTTTCGGCTACCAGCGTTTCCAGACCGATGTAATGATCGTCACCGTGGTCCTGTTGCTGGTGCTGGTGCAGGTGCTGCAAATGGTTGGCGACAGGTTGGTCGTACACTTTTCCAGAAAATAAATGGTTCACATAACCAAGACATGAGCCGGCCATTCGCTGGCAGGCGCCACACGGGCGCCTCACAAGGAGTTAGCTGAATGAAAAAACTACTCGTCGCGTTCGCAGCCGTTGCCGCGTTCTCTGCCCAGGCTGCTGAAACCCTGACCGTCGCCGCGACGCCGGTTCCGCATGCGGAGATTCTGGAGTTCGTGAAACCGGCCCTGGCCAAAGAAGGCGTGGACCTGAAAGTCAAAGTCTTCACCGACTACATCCAGCCGAACGTGCAGGTCGCCGAGAAGCGTCTGGATGCCAACTTCTTCCAGCACCAGCCGTACCTGGATGAGTTCAACAAGGCCAAGGGTACCAACCTGGTTGCTGTTGCCGGCGTACACCTGGAACCACTGGGCGCTTACTCCAGCAAGTACAAAACCCTGGCTGAACTGCCTGGCGGCGCCAACGTGGTGATCCCGAACGACGCCACCAACGGCGGCCGTGCGCTGTTGCTGCTGCAGAAGGCTGGCCTGATCAAGTTGAAGGATGCGAACAACATCCTGTCGACCGTCAAGGACATCACCGAGAACTCCAAGGACCTGAAATTCCGCGAACTGGAAGCCGCGACCATCCCGCGCGTACTGACCCAGGTCGACCTGGCGCTGATCAACACCAACTACGCGCTGGAAGCCAAGCTTGATCCGTCCAAGGACGCACTGGTCATCGAAGGCAATGACTCGCCTTACGTGAACATCCTGGTGGCCCGTCCAGACGACAAGGACAGCGACGCGATGAAGAAACTGGTTGCTGCCCTGCACAGCCCGGAAGTGAAAGCGTTCATTCTCGAGAAGTACAAAGGCGCGGTATTGCCGGCGTTCTGATCTGCGGATGCAACGAAAAAAGGGCGCATTCAATGCGCCCCTTTTTTTGTGCCTGAAACACCGACCCTGTGGGAGCGGGCTTGCTCGCGAAAGCGGTGGGTCAGCCGACATATATGCTGAATGACACACCGTATTCGCGAGCAAGCCCGCTCCCACATTGGTGCTGTGTTAGCCCTAATCATTGACGTTTAAGCATCACCGGCAACTGCGCCACCAACTTCACGTTGTTCAGCGGTGCGCGAATGAACCCGCGCTGCGTCCCGTCCGGCCCGATCACCGCGAGGTTGCCGCTGTGGTCGACCGTGTAGTTAGGCTTGCTGGTGTCCGCCGGAATAAACGGAATGCTCACCGCGTTGGCGAGTTTCTGGATGTCTTCCACCGACGAGGCGGTCAGTCCCTGGAACTGCGGGTCGAAGTAACCCAAATACTGTTTGAGCTGCTTGGGCGTGTCGCGGTTCGGGTCGACGCTGACCAGGATGATCTGCAACTTGGCCGCCGCTTCTGGCGGCAGTTCGCTCTTGATCTGACGCAACTGGGCGAGGGTGGTCGGGCAGATGTCCGGGCAGAAGGTGTAGCCAAAGAACAGCAGACTCCACTTGTCTTTCAGCTCGTTGACCGCCACCGGTTTGCCGTCCTGGTCGGTCATCGTCACGCTCGGCAGGTTACGGCTTTGCGGCAGCAAGATGATCCCGGCGTCGATCAGTGCCGTCGGGTCACCCTGGCCCTTGCCGGACAGCACTTTGTTGACGGTCAGGCCCAGCACAAGCGCGATCAGGGCAACGAGGATGAAGACGGTTTTCTGAGTTCGAGTCATAGGTTCAACAGTAAGTAGTGGTCTACGAGCAGGGCGATAAACAGCAGGAACAAGTACCAAATAGAGTACTTGAACGTGTTGATCGCCGCGTGCGGCCGAGTGCCACGGTACAGCACCACGGCCCATTGCAGAAACCTCGCGCCCAGTCCCAAGGCACAAACGAGGTAGAGCACACCGCTCATGTGGATCACATAAGGCATCAGGCTGACTGCCAGCAGCGCGAAGGTGTAAAGCAGGATGTGGACTTTGGTGTAGTGCTCGCCGTGGGTCACCGGCAGCATCGGAATGTCGGCCTTGGCATATTCCTCTTTGCGGTGAATGGCCAGGGCCCAGAAGTGTGGCGGGGTCCAGGCGAAGATGATCAGCACCAGCAGCAATGGCTCGGCACCGATATGCCCGGTCGCGGCGGTCCAGCCGAGCAGCGGCGGGGCAGCGCCGGCGAGGCCGCCGATGACGATGTTCTGCGGCGTCGCGCGTTTCAGGAAACCGGTGTAGACCACTGCATAGCCGAGCAGGGAGGCAAGGGTCAGCCAAGCAGTCAGCGGATTGGTGAACGCCAGCAACAATGCCTGACCGAGCAGCGCCAGCACCAAGGCAAAGGTCAACGCCGCTGCGGGTGACACCCGGCCTTCAGCCAGCGGTCGCTTGTGAGTCCGCGCCATCACCGCATCGATCCGCCGGTCCACCACATGATTGACCGCCGCCGCGCCACCAGCACACAGGGCGATCCCCAGATTGCCGAACACCAGCACCGTCCACGGCACTCCGGCGCGGGTCGCGAGGAACATGCCCACCAAGGATGTGATGAGCATCAGCACCACCACTTTCGGCTTGGTCAGTTCCAGATAATCCCGCCAGATTGCCTGACTGTGACGTTCGCCGATCAGAGTCGCCATGGCATCTCTCCTTTTATTGTTATGGGCCCGGCGGAGTGTTTACGCAGGCTGAAACGCCAGCGCGCAGGGGATTGCTGCTTGACCCGAACCAGACTGGTTCGCGCGTGATAATTGACCAGCACCATCGTCAGCAACAACGTCGCACCGCCCGCGTTGTGGGCGACGGCAATCGGCAGCGGCAGGTGAAACAGCACGTTGCTGATGCCCAGGGTGATTTGTGCGCCGAGGGCGATCAACACAAGGCCTGCGAGACGAGTCATGCCGACCACTTTTAGCTGCCAGGCCAGGCCCAGCAGCACCAGCGTCACCAGTAGGGCGCCGATCCGGTGGGTCAGGTGAATCGCGGTGCGGGCATCGCTGTCCAGTTGCCCGCCGAGGTAATTGGGCCCGATGTGTTGGGTCAGGTGAAAACCGTTGGCGAAATCAGCTGGTGGCAGCCATTGGCCGTGGCAGGTCGGGAAGTCGATGCACGCCACTGCCGCGTAGTTGGAACTGACCCAGCCGCCGAGGGCGATTTGCAGGATCACCAGCAGCAAGCCGGCGGTCGCCCAGTACTGCAAGCGTTTTGGCACCGTTAGGGCCGGCAATACGCCGGACAGCCGTAGGGTCAGCAGAAACAACAAACTCAGGGTCGCGAACCCGCCAAGCAAATGCCCGGTGACCACTTGCGGCCAGAGCTTGAGCGTCACCGTCCACATGCCGAACGCCGCTTGGGCGAACACCACCGCCAACAGAAACAACGGCAATTTCACCGGTTGCCCCGGGTGACGACGATGAACCCAGGCACGACCGGCCAGCACCGAGATCAACAGCCCCAGCGTGCCGGCGAAGTAGCGGTGGATCATCTCGTTCCAGCCTTTGTGGGCAACGACCGGCGTATCGGGGAAATGCAGTTCGGCATGGGCTAACTGGGCTTCGCTTTTTGGCACGCTGATAAAGCCGTAGCAACCCGGCCAGTCCGGGCAGCCGAGGCCGGCGTGGGTCAGGCGAGTGTAGGCGCCGAGCAACACCACAATCAGTGCCAGCAAGGTGGCAAACAGCGCGAGGCGAAATCCAGGTTTGGCCATGACGATGCCCTTATCCGATGTTCGACAGTTTCAGCAGTTGACGCAGATCGTTCAGCAGGTCCTTGCCCTTGACCGTCGGGTCGTAGCGCAGCACCAGATTGCCGTGGGGGTCGATGATCCACAGCTGCGGCGCGGTCTTGTCCCCTGTTGTTTTACTGAACGTGGTCAAGTCCATGGGATAGCGCTGCAGTTGTGGATATTCGCGAGTCAGCTTGGCTTCATAGTCGGCGGTCAGCGGTTGCGCCGCTGCCAATGCATGACTGGCACGGGACGCATCGCGACCGAGGCCGATCTGGATTTGCCGCGCCAGGTACACCAGTTGCTGGCAGTCCACCAAGCAGTCCTTGGGCGCGGTCACCAGCATTTGCCAGCGATCCTCTTCGGCCTGCACGCCGAGGTCGGCGCGGGTCTGGCCGTTGCCGATCAGTTCGCCGTGATAACTGCGGCCGTCCGGCACCCAGAAATTCAGTTTGTACATGCCGGTGGCGAGGATCATCGGACCGATCACCCCGAGCAGGATCAGCAGCAGTTGCAAGCGACCCTTGCGCCGACTCGCCGGCGTTTTCGCCTCAGACATGCTGGGTGGATTCATGGCCGCTCCCATGGTGTTTCTCCTTTGCGTTGTGCCAGCCGAGGTAGATAAAAAGGCCGAGCAGGGCGATCGCCATGGCGAACCACTGCACGGCATAAGCGATGTGTTTTTCCGGTCCCATGGCCACCACCGGCCAATCGGCCTGGTAGGACGCGGGGCCGGTTTCTTCACGTAATTCGTAGGCAAAGCCTTCGCGATTGAGCGAGGCCCAGAGCTTGCCCGGTTCGACGGCGGTGATCAGCTTCGGCCAGGTCGATGTCGTTGGATCGGCGTGTAGTTGGAACGTCGCGCCGGGGGAAACGTAGACCCACGCGTCAATGCTCTGCGCTTCGGTGGGTGTCTTGAATTGCGGTGGGGTGCGGCGCTCCGGCCACGGCAACCAACCGCGATTGACCAGCAACCAAAGCCCGGTCGCTTGATCATGAAACGGTTGCAGCAACTCGACGCCAACCTTGCCGTTGCGCTGGCGGTTATCCAGCAACAAGCTGTGCTCGGCATCGAACTGGCCGTACAGGTGCACCCGGCGAAAGGCCGGGTCCTGGGTGTGTTGCAGCGCGGTGCTGGCCATCGGTTCGGCCGCCCTGCGCTCGGCGTAGCTTTGCAGCAGCGCGCTTTTCTCTGCGCCTCGGCTCAGTTGCCAGAAGCCGAGCGACACCAGCAGCGGCAACAACAGCGCCACTACAATCGTCGGCACGATGCCCGGCCGAAAGCGCTTCATGGCATCGCCAGAAAGTCGGTCATCGCGATAGCTATACTCAAATGCATCGCCTGTCCCCCGGAGTCTTACCATGCTCAAAGCAGCCATCGTCCTGATGCTGATTGCCACGGTTGTCAGCCTGTTCAGCGGCCTGTTTTTTCTGGTCAAGGACGACAGCAGCTCGAATCGCCTGGTGATCGCCTTGAGTGTTCGGGTTGCCTTGGCCGCCACCACCGTCGGCTTGATCGCCTGGGGTTTCTACAGCGGCCAGTTAGTGTCTACTGCGCCTTGGTAATGCCTCAAAGCACGTAGACGAAAACGAACAGCCCGATCCACACCACGTCGACGAAGTGCCAGTACCAACTCGCCGCTTCGAAGCCGAACTGGTGCTCGTTATCGAAGTGTCCGCGCATGATCCGCATCAGCATCACGAACAGGATGATGGTGCCGATGGTCACGTGGGCGCCGTGGAACCCGGTGAGCATGAAGAACGTTGCGCCGTAGACGCCCGAACCGAGGGTCAGCCCCAGTTCGTGGTAGGCGTGTGTGTATTCTTCGGCTTGCAGCGCGAGGAACCCGCAGCCCAGCAGCACGGTGATCGCCAGCCAGATTTTAAGCGCGCCGCGATGGCCTTTTTTCAAGGCGTGATGGGCGATGGTCACGGTGACGCTGGAGCTGACCAGCAAAATAGTGTTGATCAGCGGCAGGCCCCAGGGGCTGATGACTTCTTTAGGCGGCGGGAACAGTTTCGGGTCCGGGGTGTGCAGCAGCGGCCAGGCGAATTGAAAGTTCGGCCAGAGCATGTGGGCGATGCCCTTTGGGCCTTCGCCTCCCAGCGCCGGGCCAGAGATGTGCCGCACGTAAAACAGCGCACCGAAGAAGGCGATGAAGAACATCACCTCGGAGAAGATGAACCAACTCATGCCCCAGCGGAACGAGCGATCAAGCTGCGGGCTGTACAACCCCGCGCGGCTCTCCTTGATCACCGTGCCGAACCAGCCGAACAGCATGTAGGCCAGCAGCAGGCCGCCGACGAAAAAGATCAGCGGGCCGTGGGATTCCGGCCGTGCCGCTTTCAGGTCGTTGAACCAGGTGGCCAGGCCGTACACCGTGACCAGCATGCCGGCGGTGGCGATGATCGGCCATTTGCTCTGGGCGGGTACGTAATAGTGCTCATGAGTTGCCATTTATTGTTCTCCTTATCGGGCACGCTTCAACGCCTAGCCACCGGTGCTTGCAGCAGCCACGGGCGGATGACGTGCGGTGATATCGAACAGCGTGTAAGACAGCGTCAGGTGCTTCACATCCTTGGGCATGTCACGGTCAACGATGAAACGTACCGGCATCTCGATCCGTTGACCGGGCTGCAGCACTTGCTGGGTAAAGCAGAAACATTCGGTCTTGTGGAAGTACGCCGCCGCCTCGCTGGGCGCGATGCTCGGCACTGCCTGGGCGCTCATCGGGTGGTCGGTGGGGTTGTAGGCGACAAACAGCATTTCGCTCACCGCCCCGGGATAGGTGGTCAGTTCATTGCCCTTGGGATAGAACTCCCACGGCATGTCGGCGTTGTTCATCGACAGAAACTGCACGCGCACTTGCCGCGAGGTGTCGACCGTCTGTTCGCCTTCGTACTGCCCGGCGGTTTTGCCGTTGATGCCGAAGGCCTTGCACATCACGTCGTAGATCGGCACAAGGGCAAACCCGAATACAAACATCGCTACCACCACCATCAGCAGGCGCGTGACCAGTTTTTTCAGAGAAATTGAATCAGCCATGATGTCTGCCCTCACGCCCAAGCCCTGTGGGAGCGAGCCTTTGTGGCGAGGGAGCTTGCTCCCGTTGGGCTGCGAAGCGGCCCCAAAAGCTTTGCGTCTGCTTCGCAGCCGAGCGGGAGCAAGCTCCCTCGCCACACAAGTTCGCTCCCACATGGGTTACAGCGTTCATTTCACTTCCGGCGGGGTGGTGAAGGTGTGATACGGCGCCGGTGACGGCACGCTCCACTCCAGACCTTCAGCCCCTTCCCACGGTTTGGCCGGTGCTGGCGGGCCGCCGCGAATGGTCTTGATCACGATGAACAGGAAGAACAGCTGCGTGGTACCGAACATGAACGCGCCAATCGACGACACCATGTTGAAGTCGGCGAATTGCAGGTTGTAGTCCGGAATCCGTCGCGGCATGCCCGCCAGCCCGACGAAGTGCATCGGGAAAAAAGTCATGTTCATACCGATGAACGACAGCCAGAAATGCAGCTTGCCGAGGGTTTCGTCGTACATGTGGCCGGTCCATTTCGGCAGCCAGTAGTAGGCCGAGGCGAAGATCCCGAAGATCGCCCCCGGCACCAGCACGTAGTGGAAGTGCGCGACCACGAAGTAGGTGTCCTGGTACTGGAAGTCCGCCGGGGCGATGGCCAGCATCAGGCCGGAGAACCCGCCGATGGAGAACAGGATCACGAACGCCACGGCGAACAGCATCGGCGTTTCGAAGGTCAGCGAGCCTTGCCACATGGTGCTGGCCCAGTTGAACACTTTCACGCCGGTCGGCACCGCGATCAGCAGCGTGGCGTACATAAAGAACAACTCGCCCACCAGCGGAATACCAACCACGAACATGTGGTGCGCCCAGACGATAAACGACAGGAACGCGATGCTCGCCGTGGCGTAGACCATCGAGGTGTAGCCGAACAGTGGCTTGCGCGAGAAGGTCGGGATGATCGAGCTGACGGCACCGAAGGCCGGCAGGATCATGATGTACACCTCGGGGTGACCGAAGAACCAGAACACGTGCTGGAACAGCACCGGGTCCCCGCCACCGGCGGCACTGAAGAAACTGGTGCCGAAGTGGATGTCCATCAGCATCATCGTCACGCACCCGGCCAGCACCGGCATTACTGCGATCAGCAGGAACGCGGTGATCAGCCAGGTCCAGACGAACAGCGGCATTTTCATCAGCGTCATGCCAGGGGCGCGCAGGTTGAGGATGGTGGCGATCACGTTGATCGCGCCCATGATCGAGCTGATGCCCATCAGGTGGATGGCGAAGATGAAGTAGGTCACGCTTTCTGGCGCGTAGGTCGTGGAGAGCGGGGCGTAGAAGGTCCAGCCGAAGTTTGGCCCGCCGCCGGCGGTGAACAAGGTCGAGATCAACAGGATGAACGCCGCTGGCAGTAGCCAGAAGCTGAAGTTGTTCATCCGTGGCAGGGCCATGTCCGGCGCGCCGATCATCAACGGAATCATCCAGTTGGCGAGGCCGACGAAGGCTGGCATCACTGCACCGAAGACCATCACCAGGCCGTGCATGGTGGTCATCTGGTTGAAGAACGCCGGTTCGACGATTTGCAGCCCGGGCTGGAACAGCTCGGCACGAATCACCATGGCGAACGAGCCGCCAATCAGGAACATGGTGAACGCAAACCACAGGTACAGCGTGCCGATGTCCTTGTGGTTGGTGGTCAGCACCCAGCGCATCAGGCCCTTGGCGGGGCCGTGGGCATGGTCGGCGGCATGACCGTGGTCATCGATTACAGCGCTCATGGCCGTTCTCCCGAGAACGAATGGGCTGGGCAGGCCGGGGCGCGCTGCCCCGACCGGTTCCTTACGTACGCAATAGACCGGGTCATTTGCTTTCCGCCTGTTTCAACTCCAGCACTTCTTTAGGCGTGACCATGTCGCCTTTGTTGTTGCCCCAGGCGTTACGTTCGTAGGTCACGACCGCTGCGATATCGACTTCCGAGAGCTGCTTGCCGAACGCCGCCATGGCGGTGCCAGGTTTGCCGAAGTAAACGCGGTGCAGGTGGTCTGCTTTCGGTCCGGTAGCAATCGGCGAACCTTTGAGCGCCGGGAACATTGGCGGCAAGCCTTGCCCTTCGGCCTGGTGACAGGCCACGCAGGTGGTGTGATAGATCTTGTCACCGCGCTCTTTGAGTTCGTCGAGGGTCCACTCCTTGGTTGTCAGCTCTTTGAGCTGCAAGGCTTCTGCCTTGCGATCGGCCAGCCACTTGTCGTAATCGGCCTTTTCCTTGACCTCGACCACGATCGGCATAAAGCCGTGATCCTTGCCGCACAGCTCGGCACACTGGCCACGGTAAATGCCGGGCTTGTCGATCCGGGTCCAGGCTTCGTTGACGAACCCCGGAATCGCATCGCGCTTGACCGCAAAGGCCGGCACCCACCAGGAGTGGATAACGTCGGCGGAAGTCACCAGGAAGCGCACCTTGGCCCCGATCGGCAGCACCAACGGTTTGTCGACCTCGAGCAAGTAGTGCTCGCCCTTGGCTTCCTTGTTGTGGATTTGATCCTGGGGGGTGGCCAGGTTGCTGAAGAACTCGACGTCCTGGCCCAAGTATTTGTAGTGCCACTTCCACTGATAGCCGGTGATCTGGATATCGATATCCGGCTCACTGGAGTCATACATCTTGATCAGGGTGGCTGTCGCGGGAACCGCCATGGCCACCAGAATGATGAAGGGCACGACAGTCCAGAGAATTTCTACGGTGGTACTTTCATGAAATTTTGCGGCCACCTGCCCGGTCGAGCGGCGGTGGACCATCATCGACCAGAACATGGCGCCGAAGACGATGATGCCGATCACTACACAGATCCAGAAAATGGTCATGTGCAGGTCAAATACTGCGTGACTGATTTCAGTCGCTCCAGGCGCCATATTCACAGTCCAGGCGGCTTGCGCCTGGCTGAAAATCGACCACAACAGGAGGCCCATCCAGACATGTGGATGTCGCATCATTGCGGGTTCCCCTTATCGTTCTTGTTATCCCGCCGGCTTTCACCTGCGGCAAGGGAGCGGCTTTTTCAGACTACGAACTTGAATCGCCGAGCCTTGCTGCATATGCAGTCGGGCGTCATCAGCTAACTCCATTCAAAACCGAGTATAGACAGCGACCGCGACCTCGCAACGCGATGGCGTAAATCAGCTGAAACAGCTTGTACTTGCGTTCCAGGGCACGAATGGAGAAGGATGCAGACGAGTGGTGGCAAATCGATATAACTGCAATGTCTCAAGGATGAAATAATTATGACAAATGCGTCTTAGCATTTTTCATAAGCCAGCTAAGTTATGTTCTCCCTATTTCATTGCCTTTGTTTCCTGGAGTTTTCATGAGCACCGCCGCATTGCGCGAGCAGATCCAAAAAGCCCAACAACATGAGGCCGAGACCGGCCTGTTAACTCGTCAACTGGAAACTCAACTGCCGCACCTGCATTCCGCCATCCAGCTACCGGATGTCGACGCCAAGGGCGTGATGACCCGTTTTGTGGCCGCTTATATAGAGCAAGTGCCGGACCTGTTGGACGCAGCCAATGATGTCGCTCGGGAAGCGGGCATCGAATCACAGATCAAACCGGTGCTGAAAATCGCCGAGCAGTTCTTCCTCAAGCCGCCGGCGATCATGACCGGGCATATCGGCCTGGACAGCCTGCTGGACGAAGCTTATCTGGCGCACCGGTTGGTCGAAGAGGTCAATGACCTGTACATCAAGCATTTTGGCCAGCCACTGATCCCATTGGACATGACTGTCGCCAACCTGATTGCCCACCAATTGATCGGCGAAGAATTTGCCAACCAACTGGATGAGGCGGTGCATCACGCCGTGGACGAGATGCTTAACGAAGACAGTTTCGCGCTGGAGTCGGTGGAAGCCTACCGCGAGAAACTCAACAGCCCGGACACCGGCACCGCGTGGAAACGCTGGCCGTGTCTGTCGCGCCAGTTGGGCGTGGGCCTGGAGCTGGATCAACCGGCTGCTTGATCCATAGATCAACACAATCCCCTGTGGGAGCGAGCTTGCTCGCGATTGCGGTGGGTCAGTCAACATAGATGTTGGATGTTATGGCCCCATCGCGAGCAAGCTCGCTCCCACAGTGTTGTTTTACCCTGTCGAACCCACTCCGGATGTGGTCCGCAACCGTCCTTCCAACCTGCGCTTCAACCCCCGCGCCTCAATCAGCAACTTCGAACCCTTGGCCGCATTCGCCCGGCCCCACTCCTCAAGCAGTTCCAGACACGAATGGTCGATGTAGCTCAGGTTATTGAGCGGTACATGCACCGTCGTGCCGGCCGGAATGGTGCCCAGCACCTGGGTCAACGCCGGTACCTTGAGAAAGGTCGCCGCGCCGATCAGCCGCAACTCCATTTCGCCGTCCTTGGGCAGGTCGATCAGGCTGATCTTCAGCCGTGAAGCCTTCCAGGCCAGTTTCGCCAGGGTCAGGCCGAAGCCGATCAGCACGCCAGTCAGCAGGTCGGTGAAGATGATCGCCAGGGCAGTCGCCGCATAGGTGAACATCGGCATCCGGCCATAACGCCCCAAGCCGCGAAAGGCCTTGACGTCCACCAGTTTGAAACCGGTGTAGACCAAAACACCGGCCAGGCTCGCCACCGGAATGCTTTGCAGCACGCTGGACAGCAACAGCACGAACGCCAGCAACCACAGACCATGGAAGATCGCCGACATTCGTGTGGTCGCGCCGGCCTGGACGTTAGCCGAGCTGCGCACGATTACCCCGGTCATTGGCAATGCACCGAGCAAACCGCAGAGCATGTTGCCCACGCCTTGCGCCGACAACTCCCGGTCGAAGTCCGAACGCTGGCCGCTGTGCATGCGGTCGACGGCGGCGGCCGAGAGCAGGGTTTCGGCGCTGGCGATGAAGGCCACGGCAAACGCGGCGATCAGCAGCGTCGGGTCAGCCAGGTTGAGCAAGTCCGCGGGTTTGAGCCAGTCGATGGCTTCAGCCAGGTTGGCCGGGACCTCCACGCGTTTGACCTGCAAGGCGAGCATCAGGCTGGCAACCGTCGCCAGACCGACACCAAGCAAGGCACCGGGAATGAATCGTAGCGAGTGCGGGCGGAATTTTTCCCACAGCCACATCACCGCAATCGTCGACAGTCCAAGCAAACCGGCCTGCCAGCCCAAGGATGGCAAGGCCTGAGCCACGGCGGCAGGGAACGCTGCGAGGTTATCCAGCCCTGACGGTTTGGGCACGGCGTCGAGCATCACATGCACTTGTGACAGCACGATCAACACGCCAATCCCGGCGAGCATGCCGTAGACCACCGCTGGCGCCGTCACCCGAAACCAGCAGCCCAGTTTCAAACGACCGGCCACCAGTTGCAGAAAACCGGCCAGCAGCAAAATCGGCCCGAGCATGGCGATACCGTGTTGGCGCACCAGCTCGAATACCAACACGGCCAGGCCCGCCGCCGGGCCGCTGACTTGCAACGGTGAGCCGGCAATCCAGCCCACCACCAAGCCACCGATGATCCCGGTGATCAGGCCTTTGGCCGGCGGCAAACCCGAGGCGATGGCGATGCCCATGCACAAGGGCAGGGCCACCAGAAACACCACCACCGAAGCCAGCAGCTCCCGTGGCAAAACAGCTTTTAGTTGCGCAGCACGCATAGGGATTCTCCCGAAGTTTTTTCAGGCATGGCGAAGCCAGGCTGCTCAATCGGCAGCCTCGGCTAAACCACACAACGATTTAGGAGGTTTTTAGAAGCGCGCTTTGGGCGTCGCCACCGGAATCGGATGGCTGCCATCGAGCGGCAGGAAACGACCCTGATCCGCGTCGTACGCTTTGATTTCGCTGGTTTCGATGCTGTAGACCCAGCCATGGATAAACAGCTGACCGTTGGCCATGCGCGAGGCCACCGATGGGTGTGTGCGCAGATGCTGCAACTGGGCGATCACATTCTCTTCGGTGAGGATGTGCATGCTTTCGTTTTCGTCAGCGCAATGGCAGTTTTCCTGGACCATGGTTTTCGCCACTTCGGCATGCCGCAGCCAGGCTTTGACCGTGGGCATTTTTTCCAGGCTCTGCGGGTTGAGTACCGCGCGCATGGCGCCGCAATCGGAATGGCCGCAAATGATGATGTGTTGCACGCCGAGGGCCAGCACCGCGTATTCGATCGCGGTGGAAACGCCGCCGTTCATTTGCCCATAAGGTGGCACAACGTTGCCGACGTTACGGGTCACGAACAGATCGCCAGGGGCGCTTTGGGTGATCAGTTCAGGAACGATGCGCGAATCGGCGCAGGCGATGAACATCGCTCTCGGGCTCTGGGCTGTGGCGAGTTTTTTGAAGAGCTCTTCCTGCTGTGGAAAGACCTCGTGATGAAAATGCAAAAAGCCGTCAACGATATGCTTCAGCGCTGCATCGGCGGACTCCGCCTCGGGGTGGGCTGAAACCGACGCAGCCAACGGCTGTTTATCCTTGTCACTCATGATTCATCCTCTTTGACGGAGATTGGGAAGTGTCCCGTTTTGTCCGATATGAAGCCAGTGGCTGTTTAAAAAAAATCCAGGTCGCAGATCTCGACCCGTCAGTCACTCGATGAACAAGGTAGCCGGCGAAACTTAACTCAAACTGAATAAACCGCTCTAGAACGCACGTTCCAGGTCGCAAAAAACGTGACCGGTAATGACGGCGGCGGGTGTTTCCACTACTCAACCATAGGCCAATTGTCCTCAAATCAATGACATTTGGCGACCCGGTGGACAGAAGGCGTCGCAGTCCAGATTAAACCCTTCACGACGATTGAGCCCCAAGCGTTTGATGGTTTTGGCAAAGCGTTGCGCCAACAGGTCGGCGAATGGCCCTTCACCGCGCATCCGCGCACCAAACCGGCTGTCGTAGAGCTCGCCGCCACGACTCTGCCGAATCAGGCTCAACACATGAGCCGCGCGCTGCGGGTAGTGGGCGGCCAGCCATTCTTCGAACAACGGCGCCACTTCCAGGGGCAAGCGCAACATCATGTAGGCCGCGCTCTGGGCACCGGCCGCGTGGGCCTCGGTGAGCAGGCTTTCGAGTTCGCTGTCATTGATCATTGGAATCATCGGCGAGCACAAAACCCCCACCGGAATCCCGGCTTCGCGCATCACCCGAATGGCTCGTAATCGGGCCTTGGGCGCAGCGGCCCGGGGTTCGAGGATGCGTTTGAGTTCGTCGTCGAGTGTGGTGAGGCTGATCATCACGGCCACCAGGTTTTGCCGGGCGAGTTCAACCAGCAGATCCAGATCACGAAGAATCAGCGAACCTTTAGTGATGATGGTCACCGGATGACGGTAACGCAGCAGCACTTCCAGGGTTTGGCGGGTGATTTTGTGTTCGCGTTCGATGGGCTGATACGGATCGGTGTTGGAACCCAGGTTGATCGGCGCGCATTGATAGCCGCGCTTGGAGAGTTGCTCCTCCAGCACGTCTGCAGCGTTGGTCTTGGCGATCAGTTTGGTTTCGAAATCCAGCCCCGGCGACATGTCCCAATAGGCGTGACTGGGCCGCGCGTAGCAATAGATGCAACCGTGCTCGCAGCCGCGATAAGGATTGATCGAGCGGTCGAAGGGCAAGTCCGGCGAGGTGTTGCGGGTGATGATGGTTTTCGCCGTCTCGATGCGCACTTCGGTGCCTTGGGTGACCGGCGCTTCCTGGTACCAGCCATCGTCCTCGGCCACCGAACGGTTCGGTGCGAAGCGGTTGTGCGGGTTGGTCGCGGTGCCGCGACCGCGTGGCGGAAGAGGAGTGGACATGAAAACGCCTCGATACTGGTTTTATATACAGTAACGAGGCGTCGTTCATCTGGCTAGTGCCGCTGGGCGATCAGTTCTTCTGGGTGACCTGCCCCAAATCGTCGCCCGAGGTGGTTTTCATATCGTCCTTGCGCAGATCGGCCACGGTGCTTGCCTTGACGGGCTCGCCCTTGTTACCCCAACTGCTGCGAATGAAACTGACCACATCCGCCACTTCCTGATCCGACAACCGCCAGGCAAACGCTGGCATGGTGAAGGTCGACGGTGCCGTGTGAGTCGCCGGCAAGGTGCCGCCCTTGAGCACAACGTTAATCAGCGACGTCGGGTCTTGCGACTGCAACACCGGATTGCCCGCCAGCGCCGGGAACACTCGCGTGTAACCATGCCCGTCGGTACGGTGACAGGCCGCACAGTTGTCGATGTACACCGAGGCGCCAGGCTTGCTGTCATCACCCTTCCACAGCGCTTGGGCGACTTGTTTGTCGTACTGATGTGGCTGGTCGTTGGGGTCATTGGCCGGCAGGGACTTGAGGTAACGGGCAATCGCGGTCAGGTCGGCGTCGGTCATGTATTGCATGCTGTGGGTCACCACATCGCTCATGCCACCGAATACCGCACTGCGGTCGCTGCGCCCGGTCTTGAGGAATTGCACCAGTTGCGCCTCGCTCCAGCTGCCGAGGCCGTCCTTGTGGTCGCCGCGCAGGCTTTTCGCGATCCAGCCTTCCAGCGGCGCGCTGCCTGACAGAAAGGTGCTGCCATCGCCGGCATTCAGGGATTTTTCCTGCATGGTCAGGGCTCTTGGCGTATGGCATGCGCCGCAATGTCCCAGGCCTTCCACCAGATAAGCCCCACGGCTGACTACCGCATCAGCGCCCGGTGCGGCTTTGTAATCCGCCACGGCCGGGGCAAACATCCAGCGCCAGCCCATCAGCGGCCAACGCATGCTCAAAGGCCAGGGAATGTCGCTGGCCTTGTTCTCCTGGGCGACCGGCGCCACGCCGTGCATGAAGTAGGCGTACAAGGCCTGCATGTCGGGTTCGGTGACGCTGGCGTAGGACGGATACGGCATCGCCGGGTACAAGGTGCTGCCGTTTTTGGCGACACCGTGGCGTACGGCTTTGTCGAAATCTTCGAAGCTGTAGTCGCCGAGGCCGGTTTTATCCGGAGTGATGTTGGTCGAGTAGATCGTCCCGATTGGCGTTTCCATCGGCAGACCGCCGGCGAACGGCTTGCCGTCCTTGGCGGTGTGACAAGCGACACAGTCACCGGCCCGGGCAAGGTATTCGCCTTGTTTGATCAGGTTTTGATCAACTTCTGCGGCGTTGATCGAGGCACTGCCGAGCAGGGCGAAGGTCGCGATAACGAGTGCTTTCATGGTTATCGCTCCTTAAGCCTGAACCAGCGGGCCGGGGTTTTTCAGGTACTGCTCGCGGATCGCCCGCGCCGACCAGTAGGTCAACGCAGCCACCAGGCCTGTAGGGTTGTAACCCAAGCCTTGTGGGAAAGCCGACGCCCCAGGGACGAACACGTTGTGCACGTCCCAGCTCTGCAAGTAACGGTTCAGGGCGCTGGTTTTCGGGTTCGTGCCCATGATCGCGCCACCGTTGAGGTGGGTGGTCTGGTAGGCCGCGGTGTTGAAGTGATCACCGACCTGCTTGCCGATCACGGCGATAGCTTTGGGGCCCATCGCTTCGGCGATCTTGCCCATTTTTTCGACCATGAAGCGGTTCATCTTGATGTCGTTTTCCTGCCAGTCGAAGGTCATCCGCAGCAGCGGCAAGCCGTAGGCATCGCGGTATACCGGGTCGAGATCCAGGTAGTTGCCGCGGTAGGACTGATGCGCGCCGTGTGAGTCCATCGACACCTGGTGGGTGTAGTAATCGGCGGTGGCGCGTTTCCACGCACTGCCCCAGGCCGGCGTGCCCGGCGGGTTCGAGGTCCCGGAGATTGGGCGGCTGCCGGCCTGGTTGACCCACATCGGCGAGCCGCCGACGAAGCCATGCGGCCCGTGGTCGAAGTTGTCGGCGTTGAAGTCATCGATCGCCACGCCGTTGCCGCCAGCCCCGATGAAGTTGTTGGTGTGGGTGTCCTTGTCGAAGAATGCCTTGATCGTGGCCATGTTCTGGTAGGCGAAGTTCTTGCCGACCACGCCTTCACCGCTGATCGGGTCGTAAGGCTTGCCGATGCCGGAGAGCAACATCAACCGCACGTTGTGGAACTGGAACGCGCCGAGGATCACCAGATCGGCCGGCTGCTCGATCTCCCGGCCCTGGCCATCGATGTAGGTCACGCCGGTGGCTTTGGTCTTGGTGCTGTCGAGGTTGACCCGCAACACGTGGGAATTGGGCCGCAGTTCGAAATTCGGCAGCGGCTTGAGCGCCGGCAGAATGTTCACGTTGGGCGATGCCTTGGAGTACATGTAGCAAACGTAACCGCTGCAAAAACCGCAGAAGTTACACGGGCCCATTTGGGCGCCGTAGGGGTTGGTGTACGGGCCTGAGGTATTGGCCGACGGCAGGTTGTAGGGTTTGTAACCCACGGCTGTGGCCGCTTTCTGGAACAGCTGTGCGGAGACCGTATTTTTCTGGGATTCCAGCGGGAACGGGTTCGTGCGATCCGGTGCATAAGGGTTGCCGCCCTTGCCTTCGCCGACCCGTTGGCCGTTCACCGTCCAGGCTTGACCCGACGTACCGAACACCTTTTCGGCGTAATCGAAGAACGGCTCCAGCTCTTCATAGCTGACGCCGAAGTCCTGGATGGTCATGTCCTTGGGAATGAAGTGTTTGCCGTAGCGTTCTTCGTAATGGCTGCGCATCCGCAGCTCAATCGGGTCGACCCGAAAGTGCACGCCCGACCAATGCAGCCCCGCGCCGCCGACACCGTTACCGGGCAGGAAAGCGCCGAGTTGGCGGTTCGGCAGTGCGATGTCATTCACGCTATGGCGAATGGTCACGGTCTCTTTGGAGATGTCCTGGAAGAGTTTCTTGCGAACGCTGTAGGTAAGTTCGTCGATCACCTGGGGATAGTTGCCGTCGGGGTAGGTGTCCTGCATCGGTCCGCGCTCCAGCGCCAACACGTTCAGGCCTGCTTCTGTCAGTTCTTTGGCCATGATCGCGCCGGTCCAGCCAAAACCGACGATGACTGCGTCGACCTTCTTCATAACTGTTGCCATGCTTATGCCCTCTCGCCGCGAATCGAAACTGCCGGGAAGGGGTATTGCTCGTTGCGTTCCACCCAGTCCATGAAATCGGCGCGGGCGCCGGGGAAGCCGATCATGGTCCAGCCGACCATGCCTTTGTTGCCGCCGTGGATCGGGTCGCAGAAGAACCCTTCCTTGGTGTTTTGCAGCAGCAGGTTGAAGAAAATCGTCGACGGAACGCTGTCGAAGTCAGGTTTTCCGGCTTCGAGTTGCTTCAGTAAATCGTCTCGGGTAGCGCTATCTTGGTCAGCAAATACTTTTCCGTTGACGGTTTTCGACCAGGAATCCGTGGCGGCAATGCCCAAGCGATAGATCTCTTTAGGGACGAGTTTGCTCTGCCAGCCCATTTCCGGCGGGGCGTCGGCGTTGAACGGCCCTTGCATGAACCACAGCGCGCCGGCGGCGTACGGCGTGTTCATTTGCCGGTCGATGTATTCCGGCACGCCGGCTTCGAGTGCGCCTGGCCCTTGGGCATCGTTCGGGATCAGTTGAGCGACGGCTGCCTTGATGAACGTCCATTCTTCGGCGGTGAAGTAGCTGGGTTCATAGACGCTGGTGCTGGCAGGGGTTTTGCCGGGACTGGACGGCGCCGCTTCAGGCGCTGCGAGCAGGACGGAACTGCCCAGCGCGGTGCTGGCGACGGTGACCACCGGGATCAAGGTCAGGGATTTGCGCAAAAACTCACGCCGCGGGTTGTCTCGATCTTGATCAGACATGGGGGTGCACCTCATCAGGCATTGATGGTTTTCAGCCGTTTCAATGAACGGCTTTTCGTTTTGGCAGTGATACGGGTGGACGATCAGTGAAAATGGCCACGTAACTGCAAACTTTGGTAACAAATGGTAGCAGGCTAAGAATCAGGATGAAGCGATTCAGCATAAATAAACCGGGGTTTTGCGACGAAAGTAGCCTTTGGGTCGATCGATTCACGATTCTTTGACAGTCGGCTCACAGCCCTTTGACTGGTCAAGGTTGAAGCTAGCGTTATTCATCCGCATCTTTTTCACGGTCGCCCAGCATGTCTAAAACCCGTCTTATCCCTGCGATGTGCCTGTCGTTGGTAGCCTTTTTCAATGTGTCGCTGGCCCTGGCTGACGACACGGCACCTGCGCGGCCTGCCGAATGGGCACAGTCGGTGGAGTCGAAATATAACCTCTACCAAATGTCCCCGACGCTCTACCGCAGCGCATTGCCGGACAGCGGCGCGGTGCCGCTACTGGAAAAACTCAAGGTTGGAACCGTTATCAACTTCCTGCCTGAGTCGGACAAGAGCTGGTTGTCGACGCCTGGCATCGACCAGGTGCAGCTGCCTTACCGCACCAATCATGTGGATGACGCTGATGTGCTCAAGGCGCTTCGCGCCATTCAGACCGCCGAGGCCAAAGGCCCGGTATTGATGCATTGCAAGCACGGCTCTGACCGCACCGGCCTGATGGCGGCCATGTATCGGGTGGTCGTGCAGGGCTGGAGCAAAGAAGACGCCTTGAATGAAATGACCCAAGGCGGTTTTGGCGACAGTACCCACTTCAAGGACGGCGTTCGCTACATGATGCAGGCCGATGTCGACAAACTGCGCACGGCTCTGGCCAATGGTGATTGCAGCACCAGCCCGTTCGCCATGTGCTCGATGAAGAGCTGGTTCAAATCGGCAAACGTCGAGAAGTAGGATAAAGGCAGGAGTGTCACCTTCCACACCATTGCGGCGTGGAAGGTTGTGTTCACTCAGAATTGCTCGTCAGGCTTTTTCTTCAGCTTCGGGTTCGGGAAGAATTGCACCGCCTGAACCTTGGCGTCCGGCACTTTCAGCGCCGAAACGTTGACCCGCGTGCCCAATTCCTTGGGCACTGACAGACCTTGCTCATTGAGCGTGTCGGAGTAACCGCAGGCCACGCACTCACGGTGCGGGACCTCGTCTTCGTTCCACATCATCAATTTGTCCGGCTCGCTGCAGGCCGGGCAAACTGCCCCGGCGATAAAGCGTTTTTTTGTGATCACAGGCCCCTCGCTCATGCTGCTGCGTCCTCACTCAGGCCGCTGTGGCGCAAGAGTGCGTCAATCGATGGCGCCCGGCCACGGAAGTCGACGAACAGCACCATCGGTTCCTGAGAACCGCCGCGAGCGAGGATCGCTTCACGGAAGGCGCGGCCGGTCTCGGCATTGAGCACGCCGTCTTCTTCGAACTTCGAGAAAGCATCGGCGGACAGCACTTCAGCCCATTTGTAGCTGTAGTAACCCGCCGCGTAACCGCCGGCGAAGATATGCGCGAAGCTGTTCGGGAAGCGGTTGTAGGCCGGCGGACGCATGACCGAAACCTCGTCGCGCACGCCTTCGAGCACTTGCAGCACGCTGCGGCCGTCGCCATGGGTGGCGTGCAGTTCGAAGTCGAACAACGAGAACTCGAGTTGGCGGACCATCATCAGGCCGGACTGGAAGTTTTTCGCCGCGAGCATTTTTCCCAGCAGGTCCTGAGGCAGCGGTTCGCCGGTTTCGTAGTGACCGGAGATCAGCGCCAGGCCTTCGGGCTCCCAGCACCAGTTTTCCATGAACTGACTTGGCAGTTCGACCGCATCCCAGGCCACGCCGTTGATGCCGGACACGCCAGCATGTTCGACGCGGGTCAGCAGGTGATGCAAACCATGGCCAAATTCGTGGAACAGGGTGGTGACTTCATCGTGGGTCAGCAACGCAGGCTTGCCGCTGTCGGCCGGAGTGAAGTTGCACACCAGGTTCGCCACCGGGCTTTGCAGCACGCCTTCAGCGGTGCGGCGACGGTCACGAGCGCCGTCCATCCAGGCCCCGCCGCGTTTGTTGGCGCGGGCGTAGAGGTCGAAGAAGAAGCGGCCGACGTGTTGGCCGTTTTCCTTGATTTCGAACAGGCGAACATCCGGGTGCCAAGTGTCGAAGCCTTTCTGCTCGGCGATTTCGATGCCGTACAGGCGCTGAACGATAGCGAACAAGCCGCCGAGCACTTTGTCGATCGGGAAGTAGGCGCGAAGGGCTTCTTGCGCGACGCTGTAGCGCTGCTCGCGAAGTTTTTCACCGTAGAAACCACTGTCCCAGCTTTGCAGATCCGGGCAGCCCTGTTCGGCGGCGTAGGCCTTGAGTTGTTCCAGGTCCTGAGCCGCGAACGGTTTGCTGCGCTTGGCCAGGTCACGTAGGAAACTGAGTACCTGATCGCTGGATTCAGCCATTTTGGTCGCCAGACTCAGCTCCGAGAAGCTGGCGAAACCCAGTAGCTTGGCCAGCTCCTGACGCAGGTCGAGAATTTCTACCATCACCGGGCCGTTATCGTTCTGACCGGCATTCGGGCCTTGGTCCGACGCACGGGTGCAGTAGGCGGCGTAGACTTCTTCGCGCAGGGCGCGGTCGTGGGCGTAGGTCATCACCGCGTAGTAGCTCGGGAATTCCAGGCTGATCAACCAACCGTCCAGGCCTTTGGCCTGTGCAGCGGCCGCCATTTGCGCCTTGGCCGAATCGGTCAGGCCGGCGAGGGTGGCTTCATCGGTAACGTGCTTGGTCCAGGCCTGAGTGGCGTCGAGCAACTGGTTGGAGAAGCGGCTGCCCAGCTCGGACAGTTTGCTTTGCACTTCGGCGTATCGCTTCTGCTCAGCTTCCGGCAGGTCGATACCCGACAGACGGAAGTCACGCAGTGAGTGTTCCAGAATGGTTTTTTGCGCGACGTCGAAACCGGCGGCTTCGGGGCTGTTGGCCAGGGCTTCGAATGCCTGGAACAGTTCGCGGTTCTGGCCCATCTCGGTGGAGTAGGCGCTCAGGGCCGGCAGGCAGGACTCGTAGGCTTCGCGCAGTTCGGCGCTGTTGCATACGGCATTCAGGTGGCTGACCGGGCTCCAGGCGGCGCCCAGGCGATCATTGAGTTCGTCCATTGCCAGTACCAGGCCGGCCCAGGTCGGTTGTTTGCCCTGGGTTTTGAGGATCTCGATAATCGCGGCGCGGTTGTCAGCCAGGATCTGTTCAATGGCCGGTTGCACGTGTTCGGCACGAATCGCCGAGAACGGCGGCAGGTCGTAGGACTGCAAAAGAGGGTTGTTCACGCTCACGGTTGGCACCTTGGCTGGAAGAAACATGCGGCCATCTTAATTACAATCGACGCTCACCGCAGCTATCAGCGACAGAGAGAGAACCTATCGTGACCCTTCGCAAGTATCTGAACCACACGCCGCTACTGGGCAAAGGCGCTTTTGTCGACGGCTCGGCGGTGGTAATCGGCGACGTCGAAATCGGCGAAGACAGCTCCGTCTGGCCGCTGACGGTGATCCGCGGCGACATGCACCGCATCCGCATCGGTGCGCGCACCAGCGTTCAGGACGGCTGCGTGCTGCACATCACCCACGCAGGGCCGTTCAATCCCGATGGCTTTCCCTGCTTGATCGGGGACGACGTGACCATCGCTCACAAAGTCATGCTCCACGGCTGCTCGGTGGGTAACCGGGTTCTGATCGGCATGGGCAGCATCGTCATGGACGGCGCGGTGGTGGAGGACGATGTGATCATCGGCGCCGGCAGCCTGGTGCCACCGGGCAAGCGCCTGGAAAGCGGTTTTCTGTATGTCGGCAGCCCGGTGAAACAGATCCGGCCGCTGACTGACAAGGAAAAAGCCTTTTTCACCTACAGCGCGGCGAACTACGTGAAGCTCAAGGACCTGCATCTGGCCGAAGGCTACGACCAGCTCTAAGCCTTCTCACTATTGCCCAGGAATTTTCATGCATTACCAAACTGTTTTGTTCGACCTCGATGGCACTTTGACCGACCCGCGTGAGGGGATTACCCGCTCGATCCAGTTCGCCCTGGCCAAACTGGGTATCGACGAGCCCGACCTGACCAAGCTCGAACACTTCATCGGCCCGCCGCTGTTGCAGGCGTTCATGCAGTTTTACGAGTTCGACGAGCCCAAGGCCTGGGAAGCGGTGAATTTCTATCGCGAGCGTTTCAAAGTCACCGGCCTGTACGAGAACCGCGTGTTCGACGGTGTCACACCGCTATTGGAAACCTTGAGCGGGCAAGGTCGACAGCTGTACATCGCTACCTCCAAGCCCTGGGTGTTCGCCCGGGAAATCGCCCGGCACTTCGACTTCGCCAAGCACTTCAAAGTGATTTACGGCAGTGAGCTGGATGGCACCCGGACCAACAAAGTCGAACTGATCGCCCATTTGATCGCCGAAGAAGGCCTCGACCCGGCCAACACCCTGATGATCGGCGACCGCAAACACGACTTGATCGGCGCGCGCAGCAACGGGCTTGATGCGGCGGCGGTGGGTTATGGTTTTGGCAGCCACGAAGAGCTGAGCGCCGAAGCACCGGCGTATCACTTTGAAACGCTGGAGGAGATGCATCAGGCGTTTCTGCGAGGCTGACACCGAACTGTGGCGAGGGAGCTTGCTCCCGTTTGGCTGCGCAGCAGTCGTGATTGGTCCGGAAATTATGGGGCCACTTCGCGGCCCAACGGGAGCGAGCTCCCTCGCCACAGGGTTATTTGCCGGCCAACGTTTGCAGCGCAGCTTTACGTTGCTTGCTCGGCAACCCACCCAGGCTCTCCACGGCCGCATAAAACTTCACCCAATCCCCACCCTCCTGCCTGAACAGCGCCGCAAACGCCGGCACCCATTGGTCGTACAAACCAAACGGCAGCAACTTGGCATTGTTCATCGGCGCATTGATCCAGGCGTCGTAGCGTTTATCCCCGGCCCATACGTTGTCACGCATCGTCCGATAGTCGCGACGCAGCCGTTCGAACTCGGCGGCTTTGCGTTGGCGCATCTGCTCGGCGGGCAAGGGCTGGGCGTACAGCCGTTCAAGTCGAGCGCGACTGTCCAGAACCAGTTGAGTGAACTGATCACGTTGCTGCATCTGCGCGCCGGTGTCTGGGGCGAGTCCACGGCTGGCGCGCCATTGGCGGGTGCCTTCCTGCTCGACAAACGTGGCGAAAGACTCGTTGAACTCAGTGTCGTCCTTCACATAAAACCGCTGATGGCCCAGCTCATGAAAGATCAGCGTGGCCAACCGTTCATCGCCCCAACTCATCATCGAGCTGAGGATCGGGTCATTGAACCAGCCCAGGGTCGAGTAGGCCTCGACCCCGCCGATCGACACGTCCATGCCGTTGAGTCGTTGCATGGCCGCTTCACCCCGGGCCGCGCTCTGGCTGTAGTAACCGCGGTAAGCGACGCAGCCGGCGATGGGGAAGCAATGGTTCTGCGGCGTCAGGGAAAATTCCGGCGTGGCGAAGACATTCCAGACCACATACGGCCGACCAATGTCGGCGTACAGGCGATAGCTCTGGTTATCCGGCAGGTGCAGATGCTGGCTGGCGAACACCCTAGCCTTTTGTGATTGGGCCAGATGCGCACGCAATTGTGGATCGCGCTGTGGGTCGGCAATCACCTCGGCAACCGGCTCCCGGGCCCGCAGCAATTGCAGCTGACCACTGGCTAATTGACCGTAGTAGCTGACGCTGGCGCAACCGTTGAGCAACAAAAACAACACGCCCGGAAACAAAACGCGCAAAACGCGATCAAGTAACCCAAGGCTTGGAAGCGGCCTGATCAAAATAAAATCATCCTCGGAGAGTCTGCCCGCAAGACTATCCCGCCTGACTGGAGCTCCGCTATGCGCATGTTGATGCTGACAGGAGGCCTGCTGACGCTGGCCGGTTGTGCCGGGTTCGGAATGCCCGCCCCGGACCCCGCCCAAGCCTGGATCGATCTCGGTCCAAAGCCGCAAGACACCGCGTTGCAAGCGTTGAAGGTCGATGACAAGGCGACCACCGACAAACGCTTCTTTGAAGTGCAGCCCGGCAGCCATGAATTGAAGGTGCGTTACCAGTTTGCGGTCCAGCCCACCAACATTGGCCCGGACAGTGAGCCGTTGTGGCGCGATTGTCAGTTGAGTGTGAAATTCAAGGATTTCAACGCCGGTGAGCGCTATGAGTTGCAAGCGGGAAACATCGGATTCCATCCGTGGGCAAAGCTCTATGATCAGCAGCGAAAAGTCATTGGGCACGGCACACCGGCAGGCTGCCAACGCACGTGATCGGCGTTATGCTGAATGACCAATCATCAGGACATTCATCATGCGCAGGTTATTGCTGTTGCTCACGGCAAGCGTCATTTCCGGTTGCCTGAGCCCGATGCCGGCGGTCAATCCGCAGATGGCCTGGGTCGACATGTCTACACCGACCCCCGGTGGGAAATTAATGATGGCCGAACGCCTGGATAACCAGCGATTGACCGACGGGCGTTTCTTTCAGGTCACCCCCGGCAGTCATGAGTTGATGGTGCGTTTCGACTTTGAGGTGTTCAGTGGCGGTTTTGGAATGATGAACGATCCCGCTGAGCGCCTCTGCTACCTGACCATCCGCTACGACCATTTCGAGGCCGGCCAGCGTTATATGCTTGAAGGTCGCTCATTGTCGTTCACGCCCAGCGCCCGGCTGTATAACGCCAAGCGTGAGATCGTGGCCGAAGACCGGACGGTCGACTGCGCCATTTGAGGCCAATCAACGATCGTTTTTTTGGTAGATGATCTTCTTCGTGCCGTTTTCACAGGAGCCAACGACCATTGCGGCATCGTGCTTGTCGGCTTCTTTTTTCGTGACTATTTCCAGGGTGTAGGAGGGTATGGCTTTAGCCTGAATTTTTATTTCAATTTCCTTCTTGAGCTCTTCGCAGTCTTTGGTCGCGGCCAGGGCCGAAGTCGCCAGTGCACCGCAGATAACCGCCAAGACAAAACGTTTCATGGTTGAAGCTCCCTTGAGGCAGCGCGCATGTCTATGCGCTGAAGCTGCTGTCATTTATTCGACCACAGTTTTGCAAAGCGAGTTCTGACTTCGCTCACAAACTGCATGTTCAACCATGGATTGTGTCGTTCATGAGATTGCCTTCGCGAGCAAGCCCGCTCCCACAGTTGAAATGCATTCCAATTGTGGGAGCGGGCTTGCTCGCGAAGGCGTCAGCGCAATCAACGCCTGATTAAAGCCTTGCGCAAATCAGCTAACCAACGATGCCTCCAGGCTGATTTTCGCATTCAGCACTTTGGATACCGGGCAACCTTCTTTGGCCTTGTTACTCAGTTCCTCGAACTGTGCCTGAGTTGCCCCAGGGATTTTCGCCTTGAGGATCAGTTTCACCGCCGTGATCGCAAATCCGCCCTCCACCTGGTCCAGGGTGACCTCAGCGTTGGTATCAATGCTGTCAGCCTTTAGGCCGGCGTCGCCGAGAATCATCGAAAACGCCATGGAGAAGCAGCCTGCGTGGGCCGCGCCGATCAGCTCTTCCGGATTGGTGCCTTTGCCGCCCTCGAAACGGGCCTTGAAGCCGTAGGGCGCTTCTCTGAGTACGCCGGTTTCCGTGGAAATCGAACCGATGCCGGTTTTCAGATCGCCTGCCCAATGAGCCGATGCTTTCTTCGTGATAGCCATGTCTGCCTCCTCAAGATCGGCGCGAAACGTCGCGCCTTCGTGGTTTTCGCTTGGTAAGGGTTCTGAGGATAGAAGACTTGGCAAAGTTCACCCTGTCGGATCAAACCGCTTATCTGGTAGGCAAATTCATGTCTGCTATTGAAACTCGGGTATATGCCCTCATTGCATAGGGAACGCTTTCAGACTCGGCAGGTTTTCGTTCGTGAAAAAACCTGCGCCCCCATTGGAGAAGCAGGTTTATGAAACGACTGTCCGATATCAAGTTTTCGACCCTCGATCTGGTGCCCGTACGGGAGAACGGTAGCGCGGCCCAGTCACTGCGCAATTCCCTGGACTTGGCCCAGCACGTCGAAAAGTTTGGCTACAACCGCTTTTGGGTGGCCGAACACCACAACATGGACGGCATCGCCAGTTCCGCGACGTCGGTATTACTCGGTTACCTGGCCGGGGGCACCTCGACTATTCGTGTCGGCTCCGGCGGCGTGATGCTCCCCAACCATGCGCCATTGGTGATCGCCGAACAGTTCGGCACCCTCGAAAGCCTGTATCCCGGCCGTATCGACCTCGGTCTGGGCCGCGCGCCCGGTTCCGATCAGATGACCGCCCGCGCACTGCGCCGAGAACGCTCCGGCAGTGCGGACGAATTCCCGGAAGACGTTGCAGAGCTGATGCGCTACCTCGGCCCACGCACGCCGGACCAGCGAATTATCGCGATGCCCGGAACAGGCACCAATGTCCCGGTCTGGCTGCTGGGTTCCAGTCTGTTCAGCGCGCAACTGGCCGGCGAACGCGGTTTGCCCTACGCCTTCGCCTCGCATTTCGCACCGCGTTTCATGCACGAGGCGATTCGCGTCTATCGCAATCACTTCAAACCTTCAGCGGTATTGGACAAGCCCTACGTGATGCTCGGCGTGCCACTGGTGGCGGCCGATACCGACGAACAGGCTGATTACCTGGCGACGTCGGTCTACCAGCGAATCCTCGCCCTGATGCGTGGCCAGAGCCTGGTGCAACGTCCGCCGGTGAAAACCATGGACGGCCTGTGGCTGCCGCATGAGAAGGAAGCGGTCGGCGATTTCCTGGGGCTGGCCATGGTCGGCAGCCCGCAGAAAATCCGCGCCAAACTGGAAGTGCTGATCGAGCAGACCCAGGCCGATGAACTGATTTTCACCTGCGACCTCTACGAGCACGCGGATCGCGTGCATTCCTATGAGTTGCTGGCGCAGGTCATGAAGGGCTGATCCCGGAACGACGCGCATAAAAAAGCCGACGCCATTGCGTCGGCTTTTTCATTGAGGGTGGTAACAATCTACTTTTTGTAGACGATCACTTTACTGCCGGCTTCGCACTTGCCGACGACTTTCCCGCCAGCGGCAGCGCCTTTGTCGACAATCTCCAGCGAATAGCCCGCGACATGCTTGGCATCAAGTTTCGCTGCGATTTCGCCTTTCAGGTCTTCGCACGACTTACCGCCAGCAAGGGCTGTTCCCGCGATGCTCAATAAACCTACCGCCAAAATAAACTTCTTCATCGGTCGCATTCCCTGGTCGGATCAAATGGGGAGCATCCAGCAGTAGCCAGATGCGCTCAAGTAGCGCTTTGCCATTCCCTATGGCACTCGGCCAGCGCGCAAGTTCAGAAGACTAGCTCAAACTCAGCTACTGGCAATCCTGAACCCGACTTTCAGTGTCACCTGGAAGTGGGCAGCCTTGCCGTCCTTGATGTGGCCGCGGGTTTCGGTCACTTCAAACCATTCCAGATGCTTGAGGCTTTTGCTGGCTTCGGCCAGCGCATTGTTGATGGCGTCTTCGATGCTGGTAGGGGACGAGCCGACCAGCTCGACTTTCTTGTAGGTGTGATGGTCAGTCATGGCGTTCTCCTTGGGGTATGAAATACAGCCTAGCAGTGATTTTTCGTATTACTTCTGTCGGCCAATCGGGCACCGCCGTTCAGATTTACTGCACTTTCTCAAACCCCTGAAGTCCCAACCAACACACGCTACTCATCACCAATGAAGGAGAGCCACCATGGCCAATACCTCTTTACGTAAAGCCTCATTGCAAAGCATGGAAGCCGAGATCGAGAGTCTTCTCAAATCGCTGGAAAACCTTAAGGACGACGCCTCGGACGAGTCGCGTAAAACCCTCAAGGCCCTGAAAAGCAACGCCGAGAGCGCGCTGAAACATTCGCGCCACCTGCTCGCCGATGCCTATGAAGAAGTGAAAGTGAAAACCCGCGAAACCGGGATCGCCACCCGGGACTACGCCCAGGAACACCCTTGGACTACAGCGGGTGTCGCTGTCGGTGCACTCGGTCTACTCGCGGCTTATCTGTTGTGCAAACGCGGCGACTAATCCGCTTGGCGCAGCTCGTTTTTGAGCCACTGCGCCAACTGCCGAGCGCGGCCATCCGCGGCACGCTTGGGTAGCCACAACGCCAGTTGCGCCGGGGTTTCACAGAAACCCCACGGCGCAACCAGGCGACCTGCTTTCAAGTCCTCGGCCACCAGCGGCTCAGGGGCAATCGCCACACCCAACCCCGCCACCGCGGCTTCCAGCAAATAATACAAATGCTCGAAACCCTGCCCCAACTTCAACGCCTTGGCGTCGAGGCCGCTTTGCTGTGCCCAGCTCGGCCACGCCTGAGGACGCGATGTGGTGTGCAGCAGCGGCTCGCTCAGCAGCGCGCTGACCGGCGCCTGTTGCAGCCGTTCGTAGCCGGCGAAGCGTGGGCTCAGGACCGGGCCGATGCGTTCGCTGGCCAGTTCATAGACTTGCATGTCCGCCGGCCAGGGTGGCTCGGCGAACACCAGCAAAGCGTCCAGTCCAGGCCGCCGTGGGTCGAGATCGCCTTCCCCGGCTGACAGGTGCAGGCGCAGGTCCGGCAGATCCGCATTCAAGCGTCCAAGGCGCGGAATGAACCAGCGTGCGAGCAAGCTGCCGGAGCAGCCGAGCACGAAGGGCGCGTCGGCGGTGCTTTGGGTCAATTCGGCACAAACGGTGCGCAATCGCTCAAACGCGTCGCTGCTGGCATCGCGCAAACGAACGCCGGCATCTGTGAGTTTAAGGCCACGCCCGTCCTTGACGAACAGACTAACGCCGAGGTGTTCTTCCAGCACCTTGAGTTGTCGGCTAACCGCACCATGAGTGACGTGTAGCTGTTCGGCAGCCTGACTGACGCTGTTCAGGCGGGCAGTGGCTTCGAAGGCCCGAAGGGCGTTCAGCGGAGGAAGGTCATGGCTCATGGGATATGTGAGTTTTCCTGACAGGTTGTGGCGATCTTATCGGTTTTCAGGTCGGAACGTCAGGGGTAGAGTGGTCGTCATTGTCATCACACGAATCCAACTGGAGCGACCCATGACCCAGACTAATCTGCGCAACGGCCCCGATGCCAACGGCCTGTTTGGCTCGTTCGGCGGCCGTTACGTCGCTGAAACCCTGATGCCGTTGATCCTCGACCTGGCCCGTGAATACGAACTGGCCAAGGAAGATTCGGCATTCAAAGAAGAACTGGCCTACTTCCAGCGTGACTACGTCGGTCGTCCAAGCCCACTGTATTTCGCTGAACGCCTGACCGAATTCTGCGGCGGCGCGAAGATTTACCTCAAGCGCGAAGAGTTGAACCACACCGGCGCGCACAAGATCAACAACTGCATCGGCCAGATCCTGCTGGCGCGGCGCATGGGCAAAAAACGCATCATCGCCGAGACCGGCGCCGGCATGCACGGCGTGGCGACCGCTACCGTGGCCGCGCGTTTTGGTCTGGATTGCGTGATCTACATGGGCACCACTGACATCGAACGTCAGCAGGCCAACGTGTTCCGCATGAAGCTGCTGGGCGCCGAGGTGATCCCGGTGGTGGCCGGCACCGGCACCCTGAAAGACGCGATGAACGAAGCCCTGCGTGACTGGGTGACCAACGTCGACAGCACCTTCTACCTGATCGGCACCGTGGCCGGCCCGCACCCTTACCCGGCGATGGTTCGCGACTTCCAGTCGGTGATCGGCAAGGAAACCCGTACTCAACTGCAAGATCAGGAAGGTCGCCTGCCGGACAGCCTGGTGGCGTGCATCGGCGGTGGCTCCAACGCCATGGGCCTGTTCCACCCGTTCCTGGATGACAAGAGCGTCGAGATCATCGGCGTTGAAGCCGCCGGCTACGGCATCGAAACCGGCAAGCACGCGGCCAGTCTGAATGGCGGCGTACCGGGTGTGTTGCACGGCAACCGCACCTTCCTGCTGCAGGACGACGACGGCCAGATCATTGACGCTCACTCGATCTCCGCCGGCCTCGACTACCCGGGCATCGGCCCTGAACACGCCTGGTTGCATGACATCGGCCGCGTCCAGTACACCTCGGTCACCGACGACGAAGCCCTCGACGCATTCCATAAATGCTGCCGCCTGGAAGGGATTATTCCTGCACTGGAAAGCGCCCATGCCCTGGCCGAAGTGTTCAAACGCGCACCGAACCTGCCGAAAGATCACCTGATGGTGGTCAACCTGTCCGGTCGTGGCGACAAAGACATGCAAACCGTGATGCACCACATGGAACAATCTAAGCAGGAGAAACACTGATGAGCCGCCTGCAAACGCGTTTTGCCGAACTCAAGGAACAGAATCGCGCCGCCCTGGTGACCTTCGTCACCGCTGGCGACCCGAGCTATGACACCTCGCTGGCGATCCTCAAAGGCTTGCCGGGTGCTGGCGCCGACGTGATCGAATTGGGCATGCCCTTCACCGACCCGATGGCCGACGGCCCGGCGATCCAGCTGGCGAACATCCGCGCTTTGGGCGCCAAACAGAACCTGGCGAAAACCCTGCAGATGGTTCGCGAGTTCCGCGAAGGCAACACCGAGACGCCGTTGGTGTTGATGGGTTACTTCAACCCGATCCACATGTACGGCGTGCCGCGCTTCATCGCGGACGCTAAAGAGGCCGGCGTTGACGGTCTGATCGTGGTTGACCTGCCGCCGGAACATAACGGCGAACTGTGCGACCCGGCTCAGGCTGCGGGTCTGGACTTCATTCGTCTGACCACGCCGACCACCGACGATGTGCGCCTGCCGACCGTTCTGAACGGCAGCTCCGGCTTCGTTTATTACGTGTCGGTTGCCGGTGTGACGGGCGCGGGTGCGGCAACGCTGGAACACGTCGAAGAAGCAGTTGCTCGTTTGCGTCGTCACACCGACCTGCCGATCAGCATCGGTTTCGGTATCCGTACACCGGAGCAAGCGGCGGCTATCGCTCGTCTGGCGGACGGCGTGGTGGTGGGTTCGGCATTGATCGATCACATCGCGAATGCGTCGACACCGGATCAGGCGATCGACGGTGTATTGAGTC
>Ga0209862_1000036_pt1 | contig 43280 bp, 33 predicted proteins | sample OrgsoiDNA_201061_FD_185809 | JGI IMG/M metagenome (GOLD analysis project Ga0209862, IMG submission 185809) | Permafrost soil microbial communities from the Arctic, to analyse light accelerated degradation of dissolved organic matter (DOM) -... | ecosystem: Environmental > Terrestrial > Soil >... | reverse complement strand
GCCGTAGAAATGAAAAGCTGAGTTGAGAGCGCAGTACCTTGGCCCCTGTGGATGGTTGTCCTCAGGGGCTTTTTTTATTTGCGCATGCCGTAACCCACAGTTGCGGCCAATTACAGGGTTGCGAGGTTGCTTCACGCCTTGCTGATCAAATTCCCGGCATGCAGCCCGCATTCTTTCTGGGTGGCTTCTTCCCACCACCAGCGGCCTTCGCGCTCGTGCTGGTTGGGCAGCACGGGACGGGTGCAGGGTTCGCAGCCGATGCTGATGAAACCGCGCTCATGCAGGCTGTTGTACGGCAGCTCCAGCATGCGGATGTAACCCCAGACTTCTTCGCTGGTCATCTGTGCCAGTGGGTTGAACTTGTACAGGGTGCGCTCGGGCGTGGAGAACGCGCTGTCCACTTCCAGCACCGCGACGTTGCTGCGGGTGCCGGGGCTCTGGTCGCGGCGCTGACCGGTGGCCCAGGCGGTGACGCCAGCCAGCTTGCGGCGCAGGGGCTCGATCTTGCGGATGCCGCAGCATTCGCCATGGCCGTCCTTATAGAAGCTGAACAGGCCTTTTTCCTTCACGAACGGTTCAAGTTTCGTGTAGTCCGGCGACACCAGTTCGATGTCGATCTTATAGTGCTCGCGCACTTGATCGATGAAACGGTAGGTCTCGGGGTGCAAGCGCCCGGTATCGAGGCTGAACACTTTGACGTTCTTGTTCAGCTTCCAGGCCATGTCCACCAGCACCACGTCTTCGGCGCCGCTGAAAGATATCCACAGGTCATCGCCAAACTCGGCGAACGCGAGCTTCAGGATGTCCTGCGCGGATTTGTTGGCATAGGTCGTGGCGAGTTCCACGACGTCGAACGTTGGGCTCATCAGGGCGGCTTCCTACAGGTCAGTGGCGCTTGGCGCTCTATATGGACCAGATGGTACCAAAATCCTACAGCCGCTGGCGCCCCCTCTGCGTTGCGCAGGCTGGCCCGAGTCGCTAGAGTTCGGCAATCTTTTTGCTCGCTCGACTCAATAATCAATACAAATGGGAGTGTCTTGTGGAAATTGCCTGTCTGGATCTTGAAGGTGTGCTGGTCCCGGAAATCTGGATCGCCTTCGCCGAAAAAACCGGAATCGAATCCCTCCGGGCCACCACCCGGGACATTCCCGATTACGACGTGCTGATGAAGCAGCGCCTGCGAATCCTCGACGAGCATGGCCTGAAGCTCTCCGACATCCAGGAAGTGATCGCCACGCTGCAGCCGCTGGACGGCGCCATCGAGTTCGTCAACTGGCTGCGCGAGCGCTTCCAGGTGGTGATTCTGTCGGACACGTTCTACGAGTTTTCCCAGCCGCTGATGCGTCAACTGGGCTTCCCGACCTTGCTTTGCCATCGTCTGATTACCGACGATGCCGGGCGGGTGACGAGCTATCAGTTGCGTCAGAAAGATCCCAAGCGTCAGTCGGTTTTGGCTTTCAAGAGTCTTTACTACCGGGTGATCGCGGCGGGTGATTCCTACAATGACACCACGATGCTGGGCGAGGCGGATGCCGGGATTCTGTTCCATGCGCCGGACAATGTGATTCGCGAGTTCCCGCAGTTCCCGGTGGTGCATACCTTTGCGGAGTTGAAGCAGGAATTCATCAAGGCCTCGAATCGGGCGTTGAGTTTGTAAACACAACATTGTGGCGAGGGAGCTTGCTCCCGTTCGGCTGCGAAGCAGTCGCGAGGATTTTTGGGGCGCTTCGCACCCCAGTGGGAGCAAGCTCCCTCGCCGCAAAAAGCTAAAGGTTTTGCAGGGTATCGAGCAACACCTTCACCTTGGTTATCGATTCCTGATACTCAGCCTGCCACTCCGAATCAGCAACAATCCCGCCGCCGCCCCAGCAACACACCTGCCCATCCTTGACCAGCAAACTGCGAATGGCGATGGAGCTGTCCATCTCGCCGCGCACGTCCAGGTAAACCAACGAACCGCAGTACAACCCACGCCGGGTCGGCTCCAGTTCATCAATGATCTGCATCGCGCGGATTTTCGGCGCGCCGGTAATCGAACCGCCGGGGAAGCTGCCGGCGATCAGGTCCAATGCGTCCTTGTCTTGCGCCAGTTCACCGGTAACGCTGCTCACCAGGTGATGCACGTTCGGATAGCTTTCCAGGCTGAACAACTCCGGCACCCGCACCGAACCGATGCGACAGGTGCGACCGAGATCGTTGCGCAGCAGGTCGACGATCATCAGGTTTTCCGCGCGATCCTTGGGACTGGCCAAGAGTTCGGCGGCGTTTGCGGCGTCTTCGGCAGGTGTCAGACCGCGAGGGCGGGTGCCTTTGATCGGGCGGGTTTCCACCTGACGCTCACTGACTTTGACGAAACGCTCCGGTGACAGGCTCAGCACCGCACCGCCGTCAGGCAGGCTCTGGAAACCGGAAAACGGCGTCGGGCAGGCCGCCCGCAGCGCGCAATACGCGGTCCATGGGTCACCCTGGCATTGCGCGCGAAAGCGCTGGGCGAAGTTGACCTGATAGCAGTCGCCGGCCTGGATGTACTGCTGGATCCGTTCAAGGGCCTGGCGATAATCGTCGGCGCTGAGATCGGCACTCATTGGGGCTTTCAGCTTGAACGGTTCGGCCGGTTCAGAGGCTGGCTGGCTGAACAGCGCGATCAAACGTTGCCGCTCGCTTTCGATCAGCGTCGGGTGGAACACCAACTGACTTGTAATCAGTTGGTGATCGCTGATCAGCGCCCAGTCATACAGACCGAAACGCGCATCCGGCAAGTGCAGGTCGTCTTGCGCCTGGCTCGGCAGATTCTCCAGATGACGGCCGAAGTCGTAACTCAGGTAGCCAATCAAACCGCCAGCGAAAGGCAGGTCATTCGGGACTGACGCTTTACCCAGTCGTGTCAGATTGTCCCGAAGACGTTGCAGGAAATCGCCGCCGCTTTCGTTCGGCAACACGGCTAACTGCGCCAACGGCCAAGCGCTGAGCAGGTCAAAACGACCGCGATCAGCCGTTGGCCGGCCACTGTCGAGCAGCACGGCGCCGGGGGCATGACGAATCGCCGCGAAGTACTCGGCGGGGTTGGCGCGATAGGGCAGCGGGTGTACGGAACAGGTCAACATGGGCGGGGCAGATCAGCCATCGAGGCGGGGTGGCGATTGTAGTCCCCTGCAGGATTTGCTCCTAGAGGGGATGTCGGGAAGAGACACATCCATAGCGGCTGGCAAGAAACCTGTGGCGAGGGAGCTTGCTCCCGCTGGGCTGCGAAGCGGCCCCAAAACCATTCACCTCAACAGTGTCAGGCAGGCCGAGTCGGACGGTTTTACGACTGCTGCGCAGCCGAGCGGGAGCAAGCTCCCTCGCCACAAAAGAATGTGTGTAACCACAAAGGATCAACCCTCAACCGGCGGAATATGCCCAAACATCTCCTGAACAAACGCCACCCGTTCCTGCGCGGTCTCGCTAATCCCGCGAGCCTTCAATTCTTCCAGCCGCGCCTCGACCGCATGGGTACGCAACGTCAGCCCACAATCGTTGGCAATCTGAATGTTCAACCCCGGCCGGGCGTTCAGCTCAAGAATCAGCGGGCCTTTCTCCTGGTCGAGCACCATGTCCACGCCGATGTAACCCAGCCCGCACAGCTCATAGCAACCGGCGGCGAGTTTCATGAAGCCGTCCCAGTAGGGCAATTGCACGCCGTCCACTGCGTTGGTGGTGTCCGGGTGTTTGGCGATGATGTTGTTCAACCAGGTGCCGCGCAGGGTCAGGCCGGTTGCCAGGTCGACACCGACGCCGATGGCGCCCTGGTGCAGGTTAGCCTTGCCGCCAGACTGGCGAGTCGGCAGGCGTAGCATGGCCATCACCGGGTAACCCATCAGCACGATAATGCGAATGTCCGGCACGCCTTCGTAGCTGATGCTCTTGAAAATCTGGTCCGGGGTCACGCGGTATTCGATCAGCGCCCGGTCACGGTGGCCGCCCAGGGAATACAGGCCGGTGAGGATGCTGGAGATATGGTGCTCGAGTTCCTCATGGCTGAGGATCTTTCCGGACACCGTGCGATAACGGCCCTCGAAACGGTCGGCCACCACAATAATGCCGTCACCGCCCGCGCCCTGGGCCGGTTTGATCACGAAGTCGTTACGCCCTCCGATGATCTGGTCGAGGTTGTCGATTTCTTTCTCGGTGGAAATGATCCCGTACAACTCCGGCACGTTAATCCCGGCGGCAATCGCGCGTTCCTTGGTGATGATCTTGTCATCGACAATCGGGTACAGGCTGCGCTTGTTGTACTTGAGCACGTAGTCTGCGTTACGCCGATTGATCCCCATGATGCCCCGGGCTTCCAGGGCCTTCCAGGTCTTCCAGAAACCGAACATTACGAGTCAGCCTTGAGAAACGCTTTGAAGCGGATCAGCTCGGTCAGGCGGTAGCCGCGATAGCGACCCATGGCCAGCATGAAGCCCACCAGAATGAACAGGATCGCCGGGAAGGTGAACACGAAGTAGACCAGTTCCGGAACGCTCATGATCAGGTGCGCCAGGGAGGCGGCGAACAGCGTACCGATTGCCACTTTCAGGGCATGCCCGGAGCCGCGTTCTTCCCAGGTGATCGATAGGCGTTCGATGGTCATGGTCAGAATCACCATCGGGAACAGCGCCACCGATAACCCGCGCTCCAGCCCAAGTTTATGGCTGAACAGACTGATCGCCGCGATCAGTACCACGACAAAGGTCAGCACCACCGACAGCCTCGGCAGCATTTGCAGCTTCAAGTGTTCAAGGTAGGAACGCAGCGACAGCCCCAGTGCGGTAATGATCGTAAACAGCACAATCCCGAAGCCCAGCTGCGTCTCGCGGAAGGCCAGGGCAATCAGCACCGGGGTAAAGGTGCCGAGGGTCTGCAGGCCGATCAGGTTGCGCAGGATCAGGATCACCAGCACGCCAATCGGGATCATCACCATGATCATGAACGTCTGCTGGGTTTGCAGCGGCAGGCCGTACAGCGAGTATTCGAGGAAGTTGGCGTCGGTGTTTTCGTCGGTCAGCTTGGCCAGGCGAATGGCGTTCATTTCGCTGTTGTTCAGGCTGAAGGTTACGTTGGCTTTCTTGCCGCCATCAACGGTGATCAGGTTTTCGTCGCCGGTCCACCACAGCAGGCGGTCGGTCGGCATGCCCTGTTCGCCGGTTTCCGGGTTGAAGTACAGCCAATCGGTGCCGTTGAAGCTGCGCAACCAGAGTTCAGGGATTTGCGGTTGGTCGGCCACCAGACGGATGGTGTGGACCTTCTCCACTGGCACGTGGGCGATGGACAGCACCAGCTCGACGATCCGGGCTTTGTTCGCGGTGGAAGGATCACCGCCGAGCAACAGCTTCACGTTGTCGTCGTTGAGATTGTTGACGCGCTTGATCGCTTCGCCGACGAAGGTTTCGACGTCGGCCGAGTGCTGGCGAATCGGCGCGAGCAGGGCTTCGGCGGCGACTTTTTCCGCACCTTCGACGGCGATGCTGTCGCGGAAGGTCGGGCCTTTGATCTTGGATTTTTCGCCGGAATAACGTTTGGTCAGCACCAGGCGGTAATAAAGGGTCTGGTTGCCCTTGGCCCGACGTGCCGACCACGTGACCTTGCGGTTGCCATCGATCCGGTTCACCGCCACGCCGTAGTTATTGGAGATAAAGCTTTCGTTCAGGCTCACAAAGTCGCGGCTCAGCGGCGGCACGAACATCTGGATCTTGACCGGGTCCTTGGCACTGGCGACGAACTCGACCTTGGCGTCGATGTTCCACAAGTCGTCAGTGGCGTCTTCGGTCACGGGAATCCCGAGCACGAAGATCTGATAGGCCGTAACTGAAATGCCCAGCACCACCAGAATGGCGATCAGGATTTTCAGGTGGAGGTTAAGAGAGCGCATTGGAATTACTCTGCGGTATGAGCGTCGGTGGCGCAGGCGGGTTTGCCAGCAGCGTATTTAAGACTGGGGTCGACCAGCGCATCGAAGCGTTTAAGTGCTTCGGAGCCGATCAGGAGCGGGTATTGGAAGGCGCTGCGGTCGGTCAGGTTCACTTCGATGCTGCGCGATGCCGAACCCATGCAGATATCCAGCTCGATCACCGGGCGGGCGGTGTATTTCTTGCCTTCTTCCGGGTCGTAGTCGCCGGCGCGGCGCTTGATTTTGCTGACCCGGGCCAATGGCCGTTCGATCGGGTGCGAATGCGCGGCGTCGATGGCCAGGTAGAAACGCACCCAGGATTCGCCATTGCGTTTGAAACGTTTGATGTCCCGTGCGCTTAAGGAAGCGGTTTTCGCCCCGGTGTCGAGTTTGGCCGCGACTTCCAGGTCAATGCCATCCAGCGAGGCGTACTCGTTGAGGCCGTACACAGTCTTTTCCCCTGCCGCAGCAACACCGGGCAGGCAAAGAAGATAAAGGAATGTGGGGAAGGGCTTGAGTCTCATAAATCCTGGTGCGCAGCGGTCCGTACTTCGATTCAAGGCCCTGGCATCGCTGCGCAAGCTCCCTCGTATGCCTATCAGCTATTTATGACAAGCCGTGCAGATGCAGATGACAAGCAAATGCGGGCGGCATTCTAGCACGGTGGTTTTATGGCGCCAGCGCTGGCAGGCGGCTATAAACAGGTGTGCTGCGTTGTTATGGTGCAAGCGGTTATTAGACGATTGTCGACAATACCTATTTATCCTTTGACTGTTCGGCCTGTATTCGCTAGTTTTTGCCGCATTAGCTTACAAGGTGTCGACAATATGTTGGGTCAACTCGATCCCCCCGTCGCAGTGCAGGACGATTCGGAGACACTCTCCGAGAACGTCTTCCGGCGTATCCAGGCGGCCATCGTCAAAGGCGAGATCGCCCCGGGCAGCAAAATCTCCGAGCCTGAGTTGGCGCGCACCTATGGCATCAGCCGCGGACCGCTGCGCGAAGCGATCCATCGCCTGGAAGGCCAGCGCCTGCTGGTTCGCATACCGCACGTCGGCGCGCGGGTAGTGTCGCTGAGTCATGCCGAGCTGCTGGAACTCTACGAAATCCGCGAATCCCTGGAAGGCATGGCCTGTCGCCTGGCCGCCGAGCGCATGACCGTCGAAGAAATCGACGAGCTGCGCCGGGTGCTCGAAACCCACGAGCGCGACGCGGCGTTTCAGGCCGGCGTCGGCTACTACCAGCAGGAAGGCGATTTCGACTTTCATTACCGAATCATTCAGGGCAGCGGCAACCGCACGCTGACCCAGATGCTCTGCGGCGAGCTGTATCAACTGGTGCGCATGTACCGCATCCAGTTTTCCACCACGCCCAATCGGCCGCGCCAGGCCTTTGCCGAGCACCACCGGATTCTCGATGCCATCGCCGACCGTGACGGTGAACTGGCCGAGTTGTTGATGCGCCGCCACATCGGCGCCTCCAAACGCAATATCGCCCGTCACTACCAGGACGGCGCCAATAAGACAGCCACTGAACGAGGTGAGTCATGAGTTCCAACAAGAGCACTCCAGGCCAGCGTTTCCGCGATGCGGTCGCCAGCGAGCATCCGCTGCAAGTGGTCGGCGCGATCAACGCCAACCACGCGCTGCTGGCCAAGCGCGCCGGTTTCAAGGCGATTTACCTGTCGGGTGGCGGGGTGGCTGCTGGCTCCCTCGGCCTGCCGGACCTGGGCATCACCGGTCTGGACGACGTGCTGACTGACGTGCGTCGCATCACCGACGTGTGCGACCTGCCGCTGCTGGTGGACGTGGACACCGGTTTCGGTTCTTCGGCGTTCAACGTGGCGCGCACCGTCAAGTCGATGATCAAGTTCGGCGCAGCGGCGATTCACATCGAGGATCAGGTCGGCGCCAAGCGCTGCGGTCACCGTCCTAATAAAGAGATCGTCTCGCTGCAGGAAATGGTCGACCGCATCAAAGCGGCTGTTGATGCTCGTACCGACGACAGCTTCGTGATCATGGCCCGCACCGATGCACTGGCGGTGGAAGGTCTGGAATCTGCCCTGGATCGCGCCGCGGCGTGCATCGAGGCTGGCGCCGACATGATCTTCCCGGAAGCCATCACCGAACTGGACATGTACAAGCTGTTCGCCAACCGCGTGAAAGCGCCGATCCTGGCCAATATCACCGAATTCGGCGCGACGCCGCTGTACACCACCGAGCAACTCGCCGCTGCCGACGTGTCGCTGGTGCTGTACCCGCTGTCGGCCTTCCGCGCGATGAACAAAGCGGCGGAAAACGTCTACACCGCGATCCGCCGCGACGGCACGCAACAGAACGTGATCGACACCATGCAGACCCGCATGGAGCTTTACGACCGCATCGACTACCACACCTTCGAGCAGAAGCTCGATGCGTTGTTTGCTGCGAAGAAGTAATGAAAGCCCTGTAGGAGCGAAGCTTGCTCGCGAAGACGTACTGACATTCACCATAAATGTCACCTGAGACAACGCCTTCGCGAGCAAGCTTCGCTCCTACACGTTTCCCTAACAAACTCAAAAAACTGGAGACAGCAATGGCCGAAGCAAAAGTACTCAGTGGCGCCGGGCTCCGTGGCCAGGTTGCCGGGCAAACCGCACTGTCCACCGTGGGCCAGTCGGGCGCAGGCCTGACCTATCGTGGCTACGACGTTCGTGAACTGGCGGCTGACGCGCAATTCGAAGAAGTCGCTTACCTGCTGCTGTACGGCGAACTGCCAACCAAAGCGCAACTCGCTGCTTACGTCGACAAACTGAGCAAGCTGCGCGATCTGCCGCAAGCGCTGAAAGAAGTACTGGAACGCATCCCCGCCGACGCCCACCCGATGGACGTGATGCGCACTGGCTGCTCGTTCCTGGGCAACCTCGAACCAGAAAAAGACTTCAGCGCACAACACGACGTCACCGACCGCCTGCTGGCCGCGTTCCCGGCGATCATGTGCTACTGGTATCGCTTCAGCCACGACGGCAAACGCATCAATTGCGTGACTGACGAGGCGTCCATCGGCGGCCACTTCCTGCACCTGCTGCATGACAGGAAGCCGAGCGAGTTGCACGTCAAAGTGATGAACGTGTCGCTGATCCTTTACGCGGAGCACGAGTTCAACGCCTCGACGTTCACCGCCCGTGTTTGCGCCTCGACCCTGTCGGACATGTATTCCTGCGTCACCGCTGCCATCGGTTCCCTGCGTGGTCCGCTGCACGGCGGCGCCAACGAAGCGGCGATGGAAATGATCGAGCGCTTCAAGTCGCCGGAAGAGGCGATCAAAGGCACCCTCGGCATGCTTGAGCGCAAGGACAAGATCATGGGCTTCGGTCACGCGATCTATAAGGACAACGATCCGCGTAACGAGGTGATCAAGGGCTGGTCGAAAAAACTCGCTGACGAAGTGGGCGACACTGTGTTGTTCCCGGTTTCCGAAGCCATCGACAAGACCATGTGGGAGCAAAAGAAACTGTTCCCGAACGCCGACTTCTACCATGCGTCGACGTACCACTTCATGGGCATCCCGACCAAGTTGTTCACCCCGATTTTCGTCTGCTCGCGCCTGACAGGCTGGGCGGCGCATGTGTTCGAACAACGAGCCAACAACCGCATCATCCGCCCGAGTGCCGAATACATCGGCGTCGAACAGCGCAAGTTCGTGCCAATCGAACAACGCTGACCGGTGGAGGCGCTAGCACCGGCAACTGAAGGAACCGAGAACCCCTGTGGGAACGGGCTTGCTCGCGAAGACGGACTGACATTCAACAGTGATGTCGACTGATACACCGCTTTCGCGAGCAAGCCCGCTCCCACATTTGATCCGGTTTCAGTTCAGCAGCGGTGCCAGGCCCCACCCTTTGTAATTACCGTGACCGAGTCCTGACGATGAACACAGAATTTCGCAAACCGCTGCCCGGCAGTCATCTGGATTACTTCGACGTCCGTGCGGCTGTCGAAGCCATCCAGCCTGGCGCCTACGACACTCTGCCGTACACCTCCCGCGTACTCGCGGAAAACCTGGTGCGCCGCTGCGACCCGGCCACGCTCACCGATTCCCTGAAGCAGTTCATCGAACGCAAGCGTGACCTCGATTTTCCGTGGTTCCCGGCGCGCGTGGTCTGCCATGACATTCTCGGCCAGACCGCGCTGGTGGACCTCGCCGGCCTGCGCGACGCCATCGCCCTGCAAGGTGGCGACCCGGCGCAAGTGAACCCGGTAGTGCCGACCCAATTGATCGTCGACCACTCCCTGGCCGTCGAGCGTGGTGGCTTTGATCCAGAGGCGTTCGAGAAGAACCGCGCCATCGAAGACCGTCGCAACGAAGACCGTTTTCACTTCATCAACTGGACCAAAAAAGCCTTCAAGAACGTCGACGTGATCCCGCCGGGCAACGGGATCATGCACCAGATCAACCTGGAGAAAATGTCTCCGGTGATTCAGGTGCGCGACGGCGTTGCGTTCCCCGACACCTGCGTCGGCACCGACAGCCACACTCCGCACGTCGATGCCTTGGGCGTGATCGCCATCGGCGTTGGTGGCCTGGAAGCCGAGAGCGTGATGCTCGGTCGCGCCTCGTGGATGCGTCTGCCGGAAAGCGTCGGCGTCGAACTGACCGGCAAGTTGCAACCGGGCATCACCGCCACCGACATGGTGCTGGCGTTGACCGAGTTCCTGCGCAAACAGAAAGTCGTCGGCGCATGGCTGGAATTCTTCGGTGAAGGCGCCTCCGCGCTGACCCTCGGCGACCGCGCAACCATTTCCAACATGGCCCCGGAATACGGCGCCACCGCGGCGATGTTCTACATCGACCAGCAAACCATCGACTACCTGAAACTCACCGGCCGTGAAGACGAACAGGTGCAACTGGTCGAGAACTACGCCAAAACCACCGGCCTCTGGGCTGACAGCTTGAAGCATGCACAATACGAGCGCGGGTTGACGTTCAACCTGTCCTCGGTAGTGCGTAACATGGCCGGCCCGAGCAACCCGCACGCTCGCGTCGCGACCTCGGATCTCGCCGCCCAAGGCATCTCCGGCCAGTGGGATGAAGTGCCGGGCCAGATGCCGGACGGTGCGGTGATCATCGCCGCCATCACCAGTTGCACCAACACCAGCAACCCGCGCAACGTCATCGCTGCCGGCCTGCTGGCGCGCAACGCCAACCAGCTCGGGCTGACCCGCAAGCCGTGGGTCAAATCGTCCCTGGCGCCGGGCTCGAAAACCGTCGCGCTGTACCTCGACGAAGCCGGCCTGACCAGCGAACTGGAGCAACTCGGTTTCGGCATCGTTGCCTTCGCCTGCACCACCTGCAACGGCATGTCCGGCGCACTCGATCCGGTGATCCAGCAAGAGATCATCGACCGCGATCTGTACGCCACGGCTGTGCTGTCCGGCAACCGTAACTTCGACGGGCGGATTCACCCGTACGCCAAGCAAGCATTCCTCGCGTCGCCGCCGCTGGTGGTCGCATACGCCATCGCCGGGACCATCCGTTTCGACATCGAAAAAGATGTGCTGGGCGTGGTCGACGGCAAGGAAATCCGCCTGAAAGACATCTGGCCAAGCGACGAAGAAATCGACGCAGTGGTGAAAGCCTCGGTGAAGCCGGAGCAGTTCCGCCAGGTCTACATCCCGATGTTCGCCATCCACGAAGACACCGGCCCGAAAGTCACGCCGCTGTACGACTGGCGGGAGATGAGCACCTACATCCGCCGTCCGCCGTACTGGGAAGGCGCGCTAGCCGGCGCGCGTCCGCTCAAGGGCATGCGCCCGCTGGCGGTGCTGCCGGACAACATCACCACCGATCACCTGTCGCCGTCGAACGCGATCATGCTCGACAGCGCCGCCGGCGAATACCTGGCGAAAATGGGCTTGCCGGAAGAGGACTTCAACTCGTACGCGACCCACCGTGGTGACCACTTGACCGCGCAACGCGCAACCTTCGCCAACCCGAAACTGTTCAACGAAATGGTCCAGGAAAACGGCAAGGTCAAGCAGGGTTCGCTGGCCCGCGTCGAGCCGGAAGGCCAAGTGATGCGCATGTGGGAAGCCATCGAAACCTACATGGAGCGCAAGCAGCCGCTGATCATCATCGCCGGCGCCGACTACGGTCAGGGTTCGTCCCGGGACTGGGCGGCCAAAGGCGTGCGTCTGGCCGGTGTGGAGGCGATTGCCGCGGAAGGTTTCGAGCGCATTCACCGCACCAACCTGGTGGGCATGGGCGTGTTGCCGCTGGAATTCCTGCCGGGCACTGATCGCCACACATTGGCCATCGACGGCAGCGAAACCTACGACGTGATCGGCGACCGCACCCCGCGTGCGCAACTGACGCTGGTGATCAACCGCCTCAACGGCGAACGCGTCGAAGTGCCGGTAACTTGCCGCCTCGACACCGCCGAAGAAGTGTCGATCTATGAGGCCGGTGGCGTGTTGCAGCGTTTCGCTCAGGACTTCCTTGAATCGGCAGTCGCCGTTTAAAACGCAGAGCCACAGGGGATTCAAATCCCCTGTTGGCCAATAGAGGAATGACATGTCTCACGCACCTCAAATCAAAATCCCTGCCACCTACATGCGTGGCGGCACCAGCAAAGGCGTGTTCTTCAGCCTGCAAGACCTGCCCGAAGCGGCACAGATTCCCGGCCCGGCCCGCGATGCCTTGTTGCTGCGAGTGATCGGCAGCCCCGACCCGTACGACAAGCAAATCGACGGCATGGGTGGCGCGACGTCCAGCACCAGCAAAACCGTGATCCTGTCGAAAAGCATCAAGGCTGATCACGACGTCGATTACCTGTTTGGTCAGGTGTCCATCGACAAGCCTTTTGTGGACTGGAGCGGCAACTGCGGCAACTTGTCGGCGGCGGTCGGTTCGTTCGCGATCAGCAATGGTTTGGTAGATGCCAGCCGCATTCCGCAAAACGGTGTGGCGGTGGTTCGTGTGTGGCAGGCCAACATCGGCAAGACCATCATCGCCCACGTGCCGATCACCAACGGTGAAGTGCAGGAAACCGGTGATTTTGAACTCGACGGCGTGACCTTTCCGGCGGCCGAAGTGCAGGTCGAATTCATGGACCCGGCCGCAGAAGAAGAGGGCGGCGGTGGTTCGATGTTCCCCACGGGTAACCTGGTTGATGACCTGGAAGTGCCCGGCGTCGGGACCTTCAAGGCGACCATGATCAATGCCGGCATTCCGACGATTTTCGTCAATGCCGAAGACATCGGCTACACCGGTACCGAGTTGCAAGGCGCGATCAACAGCGACCCGAAAGCCCTGGCGATGTTCGAGACCATCCGCGCTTACGGCGCGCTGCGCATGGGCCTGATCAAGGACCTGGACGAAGCGGCCAAGCGGCAGCACACGCCGAAAGTTGCGTTCGTGGCCAAACCGGCGGCTTACGTGGCATCCAGCGGCAAGGCGATTGCGGCGGGTGATGTCGACCTGCTGGTGCGCGCGTTGTCCATGGGCAAGTTGCACCACGCGATGATGGGCACGGCGGCGGTGGCGATTGGTACGGCGGCGGCGATTTCCGGGACGTTGGTGAACCTGGCGGCGGGCGGGATCGACCGCAATGCGGTGCGCTTTGGGCATCCGTCCGGCACGTTGCGCGTCGGCGCGGAGGCCAGTCAGGTGAACGGCGAATGGACCGTAAACAAAGCCATCATGAGCCGCAGTGCGCGGGTGTTGATGGAAGGCTTTGTGCGCGTGCCGGGCGACTCGTTCTGATCCAACACATGAACCCATGTGGGAGCGGGCTTGCTCGCGAATACGGACTGACATTCAACATTGATGTCGACTGATATACCGCTTTCGCGAGCAAGCCCGCTCCCACATTTTTGATTGCATTACCAAAAAAAGAACGCTGTAACTAACCTGAGATTACCCCTGAACCGAGGTCCCATTAACGAACCACTTCAAGAGTGAATCGAACATGAGCGCCAACGTCGACCTGAACAACCGTCCCGACTACGACACCGTCCTGCAGGACATCGCTGACTACGTCCTCACCTTCAAAATCCAATCCCAAGAAGCTTTGGACACCGCCCGCAACTGCCTGATGGACACCCTCGGCTGCGGCCTGCTGGCCCTGCGCTTTCCCGAATGCACCAAACACCTGGGCCCGATCGTCGAAGGCACCGTCGTCCCGTTCGGTGCCCGCGTGCCCGGTACCAGCTACCGCCTCGACCCAGTGAAAGCCGCGTGGGACATCGGTTGCATCGTCCGCTGGCTCGATTACAACGACACCTGGCTCGCCGCCGAGTGGGGCCATCCGTCCGATAACCTCGGCGGAATTCTCGCGATAGCCGATCACCTTTCGCAAAAACGCCTGGCCAACGGCGAAGCACCGCTGACGATTCGCGCGGTGCTCGAAGCGATGATCATGGCCCACGAGATTCAGGGTGTGATTGCCCTGGAAAACTCCTTCAATCGCGTAGGCCTTGATCACGTGCTGCTGGTGAAAGTCGCCTCAACCGCCGTCACCGCCAAACTGATGGGCGCCAACCGCGAGCAACTGTTATCGGCGTTGTCCCACGCCTTTGCCGACGGTCAGGCGCTGCGCACTTATCGCCATGCGCCGAACGCCGGGTCGCGAAAATCCTGGGCCGCAGGCGATGCCTCCAGCCGAGGCGTGCGGCTGGCGGATATTGCGATGCGCGGCGAGATGGGCATTCCCGGCGTACTGACGGCCAAACAGTGGGGCTTCTACGACGTGTTGTTCAGTCACACCAACAACGATTTGGCGCTGAAACCGGAAGACAAACGCACGTTCAGCTTCTCCCGCCAGTACGGCAGCTATGTGATGGAAAACGTGCTGTTCAAAATCAGCTTCCCCGCCGAGTTCCACGCGCAAACCGCTTGCGAGGCTGCCGTCACCTTGCATCCGCAAGTCCGGAATCGCCTGCACGACATCGACAAAATCGTCATCACCACCCACGAATCGGCGATCCGAATCATCTCCAAAGTCGGCCCGCTGGCGAATGCCGCTGACCGCGACCATTGCATTCAGTACATGACCGCCGTGCCGCTGGCCTTCGGCAATCTGGTGGCCGAGCAGTACGAAGATGAGTTCCATGCCGCGCACCCGATCATCGACGTGCTACGCGAGAAAATGGTCATCGTCGAAGACCCGCGCTTCACTCGCGAATACCTGGAAGCCGACAAACGCTCCATCGCCAACGCGATCCAGGTGTTTTTCAAGGACGGCTCCAGCACTGAGAACGTGGTGGTCGAGTACCCGATCGGCCATCGCCGCCGCCGTACCGATGGGATTCCGCTGCTGGAAGACAAGTTCAAGACCAACCTGGCGACACGCTTCACCGGTCAGCGCAGTGCCGAGATTTTTGCGTTGTGCAAGGATCAGGCAGCGCTGGAGGCAACGCCGGTGAACCGGTTTGTCGATCTATTCGTGATCTGATCGGCTGCACGCAATCCCTGTAGGAGCCAGGCTTGCCGGCGAAGTCGGATTCAAGGACGCGTTCGCCGGCAAGCCTGGCTCCTATGAGGGCTGGGGCGTATTCAGGATTTTAGCCATTTCTCGACGGGCAATTTGGTGATCGCAAACCCCGTCAGCAGCACCGCCGAATACATCATCAGCTCCCGCGAAATACTTTGCCCCTCGTACCACGCGCCAATCACCACCGCGAACACCGGAAAAATAATGAACACGAACGACAGAATGATCGGGCTCAGTCGTTTCAGCAGCAAAAAATAAACGATAAACCCGCCCACTGACGCCACCAGCCCCAGATAGAGCAGGGCGCCCCACGAGCGCGTTGTAATGTCGCCAAACACCGGCGCTTCAAAGCGCAATCCCGCGACAAACAACATCAACCCGGCCAGGCCGATGGGCAGCGTGTTGTAGGTAATCACGCTGATCGCGCTGCCTTGCTTCTTGGTAATCACGTAACACAGCGCATGCATCACCGCCGCAGCGAGAATCGCCAGTACGCCGAAGAACTCGGCGTGGTCCAGGTGCAGCCCCTGGCTGCGGATAATCATGAACAGGCTGCCGAAACCGATAGCGATGCCGACGACTTGCGAGGGGTAGATTTTCTCCCGCAGAAACATCGCGGAAAAAATCAGGATAAACACCGGCATGCAGCTGAACAGCAGGGCAGTCAGGCCGGATGACACGTGCATCTCGCCGTAGTTGAGCAAGTAATACGGCAGGCTGAAATACGACAGCGTCACGAACACGAAAAACCAGCGACTTTGCCTTGGAAACAGCAACGGTTCGCGCCGCAGCAGGGCGAAGCTCAAAAACAACGGAAACGCGATCAGAAAGCGCAGGCCGGCGGCGGTCAGTGGCGGCACGCTTTCGACGGCAATTTTGATCCCCAGCCATGTCGTACCCCAGCTCAGGCAAACGATCAGAAACAACGTGCTGGTGACCAACCCGGCCAACCACGGTTTTCGAAGACTGGAAGAGGCGCTGAGGGCGACGGACATGATCGAGTTCCTTTCGTTGTTGGAATTGACCTGGATGCTGAATAGGTCTATCCCTGATTGAACCTGTTTTCAGCACGCTATTCGGGATGGAAATGACTGTCAAAGTAAGTATTGCCACGGTGTCAATCCTGCGCGAGGGCCTGGCTCAAGGACGTGGCGTCAAGTACAAGCGTTTGGCCGAGGCTCTGGAAAAAAGCATCGGCGAAGGCTTGATCGAGCCGGGCAGCAAGTTGCCGCCCCATCGACTGCTGGCCGACAGTTTGGGCGTGACCATCGGCACCATCAGCCGCGCCTATGGCGAACTGGAGCGGGTCGGGTTGGTGGTGGCCCGTGTAGGAGACGGTACTTATGTGCGTCAGCGCGGGATGGAACGCTCGCGCGATGGTGGCTTTCGCAACGTCAGTGATGAGCCGCAAGCGCTGTTCGACATGAGTCGGAACCAGCCAATTCCGGGGCAGGAGGCGATCTTGCTGAGTCAGGGCCTGCAAGCCTTGGCCAGCGACCCGCAGACCTTGCAACACATTGCCGGCTACACCGCCGATGCCGGGTTACTGCGCCACCGTGCAGCGGGTGCCGAGTGGTTGCGGCACAAGGCTTTTACGCCGAGTGCCGATCAGATTGTTTGCGTCAATGGCGGCCAGCACGGCTTGTTGTGCGTGCTGATGGGGTTGCTCAAGGCCGGCGATACCTTGGTGACCGAGCATTTGACCTACCCGGGGTTGATCAGCGTCGCACGCATGCTCGGGATAAAACTGATCGGTGTCGGGATGGATGACGAAGGACTGCTGCCCGAGGCGCTGTCGGATGTTTGCCAGAATCATCGAGTGTCAGCGTTGTACTGCACACCGACGATCCAGAATCCTACGGCGGCAGTGATGTCAGTCCCACGGCGCGAGGCGATTGCCGAGATCTGTCGTCAGCACAATTTGCTGATCATCGAGGACGAGGCCCACGCCGTGCTGGCGCAGCAGCGGCCATTGCCCTTGAGTCACTTTGCCCCGGAGCGTTCGGTGTTGATCGGCAGTTTGAGCAAAGCCGTTTCGGCCGGTTTGAGGGTTGGTTACCTGCACGCGCCGCAACCGTTGATCGGACGTTTGAGCGCCGCAGTGCGCGGGACGTGCTGGATGGCCAGTCCGTTGTCGATGGCATTGGCGAGTGAATGGGTCGAAAACGGCATCGCCGGGCAGTTGCTGGGGCAGCAGATAGCCGAAATCAGCCGCCGCAAGCAGTTGGTCAGCGCCGTGTTAGAAGATGTCGGATACAAGACCCATCCCAATAGCCCACACTTCTGGATCGAAGTGCCCGAGCCGTGGCGGGCGTCGCAGATTGCGGCGGAGCTCAGGGAGAACAATTATTTGGTGGCGACTGCCGAGGCCTTTGCGGTCGGGCATGGGGCGGTGCCGCAGTTTATTCGGGCGAGTGTGTGTAATTCGGCGGGGGATGATGGGTTGTTGCTGGGTGGGTTTGAGGCGTTGGTGGGGGCACTCATGGAAACCGTGTAATCGTTCTTCGCGAGCAAGCCCACTCCCATATTTGATCGTTTTCGTACACAAATATTGTGTTCGCTGAAGATCCAATGTGGGAGCGGGCTTGCTCGCGAAGGCGGTTTTAAAGTCGCCGACAACCTACTTGAACCGCCGCTCCACACCTTTCTCCACCAGAATTTTGGCCGAGATTTCTTCCACCGAAAAATGCGTGGAATTGATGTGCGCAATGTTCTCGCGGCGGAACAGATTCTCCACCTCGCGTACTTCAAACTCGCACTGGGCATAGCTCGAATAGCGGCTGTTGGGTTTGCGCTCGTTGCGGATCGCGGTGAGGCGGTCCGGGTCGATGGTCAGGCCGAACAGCTTGTGCTGGTGGGCGCGCAGGGCGCTCGGCAGGGTCAGGCGCTCCATGTCGTCTTCGGTCAGCGGGTAGTTGGCCGCGCGGATCCCGAATTGCATGGCCATGTACAGACACGTCGGCGTCTTACCACAACGCGACACACCCACTAGGATCAAGTCGGCCTTGTCGTAATAATGCGTGCGCGCACCGTCATCGTTGTCGAGGGCGAAGTTCACCGCCTCGATTCGCTCCATATAATTGGAGTTACCACCGATGGAGTGGGACTTGCCGACTGTGTAGGAAGAATGCTCGGTCAATTCCTGTTCAAGCGGTGCCAGGAACGTCGAGAAAATGTCGATCATGAAACCATTGGAGGTCGCGAGGATCTCACGGATGTCCTGATTGACGATGGTGTCGAAGATGATCGGCCGAAAGCCGTCGGTTTCGGCGGCCTTGTTGATTTGTTGTACCATGGCCCGCGCTTTATCGACGTTGTCGATGTACGGACGTGTGAATTTGCTGAAGGTAATGTTTTCGAACTGCGCCAACAGGCTTTGACCGAGGGTCTCGGCGGTAATACCCGTGCCATCGGAGATGAAGAAAGCAGATCGTTTCATTTGCACCTTGGGCCTTAAGCTAGTGAAGATTTCTGGATATGATAGGCGCGATTTGCCGGCCGCCAGTGGCCCGCATTCTCACTTATTTTCCAGGTCCAGGCCATACAGTCGGCAAACGCTCCCCCGAGCCGCCGGCTTCTGAGCTTTTCCAACACAGTTAGTGGAGAGATCACCTTGGTAGAGTACGTAGTTTCCCTCGATAAGCTCGGCGTCCATGATGTAGAGCATGTGGGGGGCAAGAACGCATCCCTGGGCGAGATGATCAGTAACCTTGCAGGTGCCGGTGTATCGGTGCCCGGTGGCTTCGCCACGACAGCTCAGGCTTATCGTGATTTTCTGGAACTGAGCGGCCTGAACGATCAGATCCATGCCGCCCTCGACGCGTTGGACGTCGATGATGTCAACGCCCTGGCCAAGACCGGTGCCCAGATCCGCAAGTGGATCATGGAAGCCGAGTTCCCCGAGAAGCTCAACGCCGAGATCCGCACTGCGTTCGCCACGCTGTCGGCCGGCAACCCTGACATGGCCGTGGCCGTGCGCTCTTCCGCTACCGCCGAAGACTTGCCGGACGCTTCCTTCGCCGGTCAGCAAGAAACCTTCCTGAACATCCGTGGCGTCGAAAACGTCATTCGCGCCGCCAAAGAGGTGTTTGCCTCCCTCTTCAACGACCGCGCCATTTCCTACCGTGTTCACCAGGGCTTCGACCACAAGCTGGTCGCCCTGTCGGCCGGCGTGCAGCGCATGGTCCGCTCCGAAACCGGCACGGCCGGCGTGATGTTCACCCTCGATACAGAATCGGGCTTCCGTGACGTGGTGTTCATCACCGGCGCCTACGGCCTGGGTGAAACCGTCGTACAAGGCGCGGTGAACCCGGACGAATTCTACGTCCACAAACAAACGCTTGAAGCCGGTCGCCCGGCCATCCTGCGCCGTAACCTGGGCAGCAAAGCCATCAAGATGATCTACGGCGAAGTGGCCACGGCCGGCAAGTCGGTCAAGACCATCGACGTGGACAAGGCTGATCGTGCGCGTTTCTGCCTCAGCGACGCCGAAGTCAACGAGCTGGCCAAGCAAGCGATGATCATCGAAAAGCACTACAAGTGCCCGATGGACATCGAATGGGCCAAAGACGGCGACGACGGCAAGCTCTACATCGTTCAGGCCCGTCCTGAAACCGTGAAGAGCCGTACCCAGGCCAACGTCATGGAACGTTACCTGTTGAAAGAAACCGGCACCGTGCTGGTTGAAGGTCGCGCCATCGGCCAGCGCATCGGCGCCGGCAAGGTTCGCATCATCAAGGACGTGTCCGAGATGGACAAAGTCCAGCCCGGCGATGTACTGGTTTCCGACATGACCGACCCGGACTGGGAACCGGTCATGAAGCGCGCCAGCGCCATCGTCACCAACCGTGGCGGCCGTACTTGCCACGCGGCGATCATCGCTCGCGAACTGGGGATCCCGGCCGTAGTCGGTTGCGGCAACGCCACCCAGCTGTTGAAAGACGGCCAGGGCGTGACGGTTTCCTGCGCGGAAGGCGACACCGGTTACATCTTCGAAGGCGAACTGGGCTTCGACATCAAGAAAAACTCCGTTGATGCCATGCCTGATCTGCCGTTCAAGATCATGATGAACGTCGGCAACCCGGACCGTGCATTCGACTTCGCGCAACTGCCGAACGCCGGTGTGGGCCTGGCCCGCCTGGAATTCATCATCAACCGCATGATCGGCGTGCACCCTAAAGCACTGTTGAACTACGACGGTCTGCCCCAGGACATCAAGGACAGCGTCGACAAGCGCATTGCCGGTTACGACGATCCGGTTGGCTTCTATGTCGATAAGCTGGTCGAAGGCATCAGTACCCTGGCCGCTGCGTTCACCCCGAAAAAGGTCATCGTGCGTCTGTCGGACTTCAAGTCCAACGAATACGCGAACCTGATCGGCGGCAAGCTCTACGAGCCGGAAGAAGAAAACCCTATGCTGGGCTTCCGTGGTGCTTCGCGTTACATCAGCGAAGCGTTCCGTGACTGCTTCGAACTCGAATGCCGCGCGCTCAAACGCGTACGCAACGAGATGGGCCTGACCAACGTTGAAATCATGGTGCCGTTCGTCCGTACTCTGGGCGAAGCGAGCCAGGTTATCGATCTGCTGGCCGAAAATGGCCTGGCCCGCGGCGAGAACGGTCTGCGCATCATCATGATGTGCGAACTGCCGTCCAACGCGATCCTGGCTGAAGAGTTCCTCGAATTCTTCGACGGCTTCTCCATCGGTTCCAACGACCTGACCCAGCTGACTCTGGGTCTGGACCGCGACTCCGGGATCATCGCTCACTTGTTCGACGAGCGTAATCCGGCCGTCAAGAAGCTGCTGGCCAACGCGATTCAGGCCTGTAACAAGGCTGGCAAGTACATCGGCATCTGCGGTCAGGGTCCTTCGGACCACCCGGACCTCGCCAAATGGCTGATGGAGCAGGGCATCGAAAGCGTTTCGCTGAACCCCGATTCCGTACTGGAAACCTGGTTCTTCCTGGCTGAAGGTCAAGCGCAGGCTTGATCGGTGAGTGAAGAGGCCGGTCACTGACCGGCCTCTTTTGATTCAAGTAGGGCGAGCTCCTCCGGATGCCGCCCTTTTTTGTGCAAGAGCATTATGCAAAGCAGCAGCAACCTATTTCCTGTCGCCCTGATCAGCGCCGAGCGGCGCGGCGATCTGAGCGAAGACGTGTATCGATTGAAACCCGCCAATAGCCCTGACGGTACTGTCGAGCTGGCGGTAACGCGCCTCGGCATGGCGGATGGCACGGATGCGCGCGGCGTACCGGTCATTTTGCTTCATGGCAGCTTTTCCAATCGCCGGTTCTGGTATTCGCCCAAAGGCTTGGGTTTGGGGGCGTATCTGGCGCGGCTCGGGTTCGATGTGTGGATCCCGGAGATGCGCGGTCACGGCCTGTCCCAGCGCAACCAGAACTACCGCAAGAACCGCGTCGCCGACTACGCCCGTTACGATCTGCCGGCCATCGGTGCGTTCGTGCGCGAGCAAAGTGGCCAGGTCCCGCACTGGATCGGTCACTCGCTGGGCGGCATTACCTTGGCCGCCGCGTTGGGTGGTCAATACATCGGCGAGCCGGTGGTGGCTTCGGCGGCGTTTTTCGGCACGCAGGTCAGCCGCACCTATTGGCCGCTGAAAATCCCGCCGGTCGAGTGGAGCGGGCGCTTTATTCTCAAGCGTTTTGCCCAGTTGTCCGGTTCACGGCTCAAGCGCGGCCCGGAGGACGAGCCGATTGGCCTGGCCCTGGAAAGCATGCGCTGGTACGGCCTGTTCGGGCGCTTTGGCGATGCCGACAAGGACTGGTGGGCCGGTTTGGCCGAAGTTCAATTGCCGGTACTGGCCGTGAGCGCGGCTGGCGATCATCAGGACCCGGCCTGGGCCTGCCGTAAACTGTTCGATCAGCTCGGCTCCGAGCACAAGCAGTTCATCAATCTGGGGCGCGAGCAGGGCTTTGCTGACAATTTCGGTCATGTTGAAATGCTAGTCAGCAAAGCGGCCCAGGCTGAAACCTGGCCATTGGTGGCTCGCTGGTTGGCCGATCAACAGACGCCATTGCTGGGCGAAAAGCCGGATTTGGCCACGGCGGTCTGAGCCCGATGCTCTAACAAGGGCATTTCGCTCTGGTCGGCTTGCGGCTAAGATATGACGCATTGCGCTTTTTCGGTCACTTTGCGACATCCTCGATTGTCTTCCTCTTTACAGGAGTTTCTCGATGAACCATTACGTTACGCCTGACCTGTGCGACGCCTATCCGGAGCTGGTGCAGGTGCTGGAACCGATGTTCAGCAATTTCGGCGGCCGTGATTCGTTCGGCGGCGAAATCGTGACCATCAAATGTTTCGAAGACAACTCGCGGGTCAAGGAGCAGGTCGAGCTCAAGGGTGATGGCAAGGTGCTGGTGGTCGACGGTGGCGGTTCCCTGCGCCATGCGTTGTTGGGCGACATGCTGGCTGAAAAAGCCGCGAAAAACGGCTGGGAAGGGCTGGTGATCTACGGTTGTATCCGCGACGTCGATATCATCGCGCAGACCGATCTGGGCGTGCAGGCCCTCGCGAGTCACCCGAGGAAGTCCGACAGGCGCGGGCTCGGCGACCTTAACGTTTCAGTGACCTTCGCCGGCGTGACGTTCCATCCAGGTCATTACATTTATGCGGACAACAACGGCGTGATTATCTCGCCAAGCCCGCTGAAGATGCCTGAATAAAGCATCGATGCGAATTTTCGTGGCAAAAACGGGGTGAGGATGTTCGAGGAAGAAAACGCGCAGTGGGGGCTGGTGCATGCCCTGGTGCTGGACGGTAAAGGCGGTGCGCGTTCGATAGCCCGAACTGAGCTCGATGACTTGCAGTTGCAGGCCCATGAAAGCCTGTGGCTGCACTGGGATCGCAGTCATCCGCAAACCCAGACCTGGCTGCGTAAATCCAGCGGTCTGACTGAGTTCAGCTGTGACCTGTTGCTCGAAGAAAACACCCGACCTCGGCTTTTACAGCTTTCCGACAGCGAGCTGCTGCTATTTTTACGCGGGATCAACATGAACCCCGGTGCCGAGCCGGAAGACATGGTCTCGGTGCGCATTTTTGCCGCGGCCCAGCGGGTTATTTCGCTGCGTTTGCGCCCGTTGCGCGCCACCGACGAATTGCTGGTGCAGCTTACGGAAGGCAAGGGACCGAAAACCGCCTCCGAACTCATCCTTTATATGGCTCAGTACCTGACCAATAAGGTCCAGGATCTGATCACTTGCCTCTCGGAAATCGTCGATGAGGAAGAAGAAAAACTGGATGCCGACGAACGGTATACACCCGAACACGGCGCCATTTTGCAGATCCGTCGCAGGGCAGCCGGGCTGAAACGTTTCCTTGCACCTCAGCGGGATATTTTTGGTCAGCTGACGCGTATAAAACTACCCTGGTTCGTCGAAGACGACGGTGATTACTGGAACGAATTGAACAACAGCCTGACCCGATATCTCGAAGAGCTGGAATTGACCCGCGAGCGAGTGGGGCTGGTCCTCGAGACCGAAGACCGGCGTTTGAGCGTGCGCATGAACCGCACGATGTACCGCTTCGGGATCATCACCGGGATCTTTTTGCCGATGAGTTTTCTGACCGGTCTTTTGGGTATCAACGTTGGCGGTATTCCGTTCTCCGGCAACCCGTATGGCTTCTTGATTGCCTGCCTGATGATGGTCTCGGTGGCGGTCGGTCAGTGGTGGTTATTCCGACGTTTGCGCTGGGTGTGATGATGAGCCATGTGACCCCGGCAAATTTGATCGCGTCTTTCACAGACATCACGAGAGGTGCGTATGCACGATCCGTTTGAACAGTCTTTACGTGACATGCTCAAGGCATCTCCGTCCACTCGGGACGACGATGCGTGCCTTGGCCGTGTACTGAAAACCGCCAACCGCCAGGTCGGCGCTGGCGATCTGTTCAGCCTGCTGGGCCGCTGGTTGCCCGCGCTGATGATTGCCGTGAACAATGGATCGGCCCACGTCACGCCGGTTTCCCGTCACCGTAAACCTACCGTTCGTACTGCTGATAAGGCTGATTGAATATGGAACTTGATCTCTGGACTCAGAGCCTCGTCACTGCAATGACCGCGTTGTGGACCAAGGTTGCGAATTTCATTCCGAACCTGTTCGGCGCACTGGTTGTGCTGCTGTTGGGTTTTGTCGTGGCCAAGCTGCTGGACACCTTGCTGTCCAAATTGCTCGCCAAGTTGGGCCTTGATCGCCTGATGGGCGGTACCGGTTTGACCAAATTACTGTCCCGTGCCGGCCTTCAAGTGCCGATTTCGACCCTGATCGGCAAAATCGTCTATTGGTTCGTTTTGCTGATTTTCCTGGTGTCCGCCGCAGAATCCCTTGGACTTGAGAGAGTTTCAGCTACGCTGGATATGCTTGCGCTGTATTTGCCGAAGGTATTTGGCGCCGCGCTGGTGTTGCTGGTGGGTGTTTTGCTGGCGCAACTGGCCAACGGGCTGGTGCGCGGTGCAGCAGAGGGCGTAGGGCTGGATTACGCTTCGGGCCTGGGGCGAATTGCCCAGGGCCTGGTGATTATTATCAGTTTGTCGGTTGCGATCAGCCAGTTGGAGGTCAAGACTGACCTGCTGAACCATGTAATTGTGATCGTATTGATTACCGTTGGTCTGGCGGTTGCGCTGGCAATGGGATTGGGAAGCAGGGAAATTGCCGGTCAGATTCTTGCGGGAATCTATGTGCGAGAGTTGTATCAGGTTGGGCAACAAGTGCGTGTTGGCGAGGTCGAAGGCCAGATCGAAGAGATCGGCACGGTTAAAACCACATTGCTGACCGATGAGGGTGAGCTAGTCTCTCTCTCCAATCGGATTCTCCTGGAGCAGCATGTGAGTAGCCGCTAACCCGGCAAACCCTGCTAATGTATGCCGCCGCAAAATGCCCTGAAAGGGCTGCGGCGGACATTGACCTGACTGTCGGCCCGACTTGTTTTGAATAAAGCTCAATCGCTCTCCACGCGCTACGACCCCCGCGAGCTCTCTGATGAGGAGTTGGTCGCGCGCTCGCATACCGAGCTGTTTCACGTAACACGCGCCTATGAAGAACTGATGCGGCGTTACCAACGAACATTATTTAACGTTTGTGCACGATATCTTGGGAACGATCGCGACGCAGATGATGTCTGTCAGGAAGTGATGTTGAAGGTGTTGTACGGCCTGAAGAATTTCGAGGGGAAATCGAAGTTCAAGACATGGCTCTATAGCATCACGTACAACGAATGCATCACGCAGTATCGGAAAGAACGGCGAAAGCGTCGCTTGATGGACGCTTTGAGTCTGGACCCCCTCGAGGAAGCGTCTGAAGAAAAGACGCCGAAACCAGAGGACAAGGGTGGACTCGATCGCTGGCTGGTGTATGTGAACCCGATTGACCGTGAAATTCTGGTGCTACGATTTGTCGCAGAGCTGGAATTTCAGGAGATCGCAGACATCATGCACATGGGTTTGAGTGCTACAAAAATGCGGTACAAACGCGCTCTAGATAAATTACGTGAGAAATTTGCAGGCGTTGCTGAAACTTAGTTCAGCGCAAATATCTCTTACGTGTAGGCAAGTTCTGATAGACTTGCCGCCGAGTTGTCCCCCGGTTTGAGGGACTGCTTTACAATCACCAGATGGGGATTTAACGGATGAAACTGAAAAACACCTTGGGCTTGGCCATTGGTTCTCTTATTGCCGCTACTTCGTTCGGCGTTCTGGCACAAGGCCAAGGCGCAGTTGAAGGCGAGCTTAACTACAAGAAGCAGTATAACGACAGTGTTGACCACGTCGAAAACGGCTTCAACCCAGGCGCCAAAATCGGTTACTTCCTGACCGACGACGTGTCGATTAACCTCGGCTACGACACCAACAACCACACCCGTTCGAACGACGGCACTGGCAGCCAGAAAATCAAAGGCGACAACTTTGGTCTGACCGCTCAGTACCACTTCAACAACGCTGGTGACGCTCTGCGCCCATACGTTGAAGGCGGCGTTAAACACGGCAGCCTGACCAACGTAGCCGCTGACGGCCACACCGGTCGCGACCAGTCGACTTTCCTGACTGCTGGCGCTGGCGTTAAGTACTACTTCGCCGAAAACTTCTTCGCCCGTGCTGGCGTTGAAGCTGACTACAAACTGGACAACGGCCGTTGGGACTACGCTCCTTCCGTTGGTCTGGGCGTGAACTTCGGTGGCGGCAACAAGCCTGCTGCTGCTCCAGTTCCAGCTCCAGCTGAAGTCTGCACCGACAGCGACAACGATGGCGTTTGCGACAACGTTGACAAGTGCCCGAACACCCCAGCCAACGTAACTGTTGACGCTGATGGCTGCCCTGCAGTTGCTGAAGTTGTTCGTGTTGAGCTGGACGTTAAGTTCGACTTCAACAAGTCGGTCGTTAAGCCTAACAGCTACGCTGACATCAAGAACCTCGCTGACTTCATGAAGCAGTACCCATCCACCACCACTACTGTTGAAGGTCACACTGACTCCGTCGGTCCTGACGCTTACAACCAGAAACTGTCCGAGCGTCGTGCAAGCGCCGTTAAACAAGTTCTGACCAACCAGTACGGTGTTTCGCCATCCCGCGTTCAGTCTGTTGGCTACGGCAAATCCCGCCCAGTTGCTGACAACAAAACTGAAGCTGGTCGCGCTGTTAACCGTCGCGTAGAAGCGAAGGTTGAAGCTCAAGCTAAGTAATTAGTTTGTAGCGCTGAAAAGCCCGGCTTAGGCCGGGCTTTTCTTTGTCTGCGATTTGGTATTTCAGTCTGGATTGAGCGGTGTTCCGAACGGATCGCAGCCTTCGGCAGCTCCTACAGAGCCGTATACCGATCCAATGTAGGAGCTGCAGCAGGCTGCGATCTTTTGATCTCATCGCGAGCCGCCACCGCTCCAATCACCAAAATCGCCGGGCTCTTGAGTTCGACGCTGTGGGCATCGGCTTCCATGGCTGTCAGGTCGCTGCGGCACTCCCGCTGATGTGGCAGTGAAGCGTTTTCAATCATCGCCACTGGCGTATCCATCGCCATTCCGCCCGCCAGCAATTGCTCGCGGATCTCACTCAGCTTCGCCACCCCCATGTAAATCACCAGCGTCGTGCCACCCTGGGCCAAGGCTCGCCAGTTCAGGCTGCTATCGTCCTGAGTGTGGGCGGTGACCAGCGTCACACCGCGTGCCACACCGCGCAAAGTCAACGGGATATCGCATTGCGTTGCGCCAGCCAGTCCGGCGGTGATGCCATTGACCAATTCCACCTCGACCCCATGCTCGCGCAGCCACTGCGCCTCTTCGCCGCCGCGACCAAAAATGCACGGATCACCTCCCTTCAGTCGCACCACACATTTGCCATGGCGGGCATAACGCAGCATCAACCGATGAATGAAGGCTTGAGGTGTGGAACGACAGCCGCCGCGCTTGCCGACGGGAATGATTCGGGCATCAGGACAATGCTCCAGAACCGCGTCGTTGACCAAGTCATCGATCAGCACCACATCCGCTTCCCTCAGCGCTCGAACAGCTTTGAGGGTCAGCAATTCCGGGTCGCCGGGACCCGCACCCACCAGCCAGACTTTTGCGCTCATCGTATTTTCCTCACGAGATGACGGCGGCTGGCTGCGCAGTGGCGGCCAGCAAACGCTTGATTTCCGGGACGCAGGAGCCGCATTGCGTACCGCAGCCCAGTTCTTGTTTCAGACCCTGCAAATCCAGGCCACGGCTGATGCCGGCGCAGACCGCGCTTTGGCTGACGTTTTTGCAGTTACACAGGATTTTGTTGCCGGCGGCTGGCGTGTCGACGTTGCCCGGTGGTGCGCTCAATGGCGCCAGCAGCCAGCGCCGCAATTGGTCGTCGGCGCGGCCTTCGAGCCATAGGCTTTGCAACCAGTGTTGGGCGAGGGTTTCACCGGCCAGGCGAATCGCGGTGATCCGGCCGTTTTCGATACGTACCCGTTTGCCAATAGCGCGCCGCGGGTCGTCGTAGGCCAATACCGGGCCATCGTTAAGCCCCAGGCATTGATCGATATCACGCAGTAATTGCGCCTCGGGTGGCGTGGCGCTGGCAGCGCGTATCAGCAGCGCGGGGCGTTCACGCCCTGTCAGGCTGAGGCTAACGTAGGAAAACGCCTCGCAGAGTGGTCGTAGAGTCTCAACATGTCGTTGAACATCACCCTCGATCAAGGCGAAAAGGTGCCAAGGCAGTTGCACCGGTTCCAGGCGCACGCCGCTGTGTTTGAGTTCCGGTTGTTTCGACAGCGGGTCGAATGCCGGTTGGGTAATCGTATTGACGCCGCCCTTGAGAAAACGATCACCCCAATGCATCGGCAGAAAGGCTTGGCCGGGACGCACGCTGTCGTCGCTGCCGACGGCCACAATCACCGCGCCGCGACGACTTTTCAGGTTGACCAGGTCGCCCGGTTGCAGCCGATGCCGGCGCAGTTCATCCGGGTGCAGGCTCAACACCGCTTCGCTGACGTGACCGAACAACTGGGCGGCGGTGCCGGTGCGGCTCATGCCGTGCCATTGATCGCGCAAGCGGCCGGTGATCAAGGTCAGTGGGAACCGAGCGTCCCGTTGTTCCTTGGCTGCACGGTACGGGTCGGCGACGAATTGCGCGCGGCCGCTGGCGGTCGGGAAGATCCCGTCCAGGTACAACCGCGCCGTGCCTTCGTTGGCGCCGGTGGGGAAGGGCCATTGCTGCGGGCCGATCCGGTCAAGCAAGGCATGACTGATACCGGACAGGTCCAGATCCCGACCCAGGGTCAGTTGCTTGTATTCGTCGAAGACCTGCGCCGCTGTGTCAAAGGCAAACAGGCTGGGCAGTGCCGGGCGCAGACGTTTTTCCAGGCGTTGTGCGAAATCCACTGTGATCGCCCAATCAGATCGCGCCTCACCCGGTGCGCTAATGGCCTGGCGGACGTGGGAAATTCGCCGTTCGGAGTTGGTCACCGTGCCGTCCTTTTCACCCCAACTTGCGGCTGGCAGCAGCAGGTCGGCGAACGCTGCGGTTTCGGTGGTGCGAAAGGCCTCTTGCAAGATCACAAACGGGCAGGCCTCCAGGGCGGCGCGCACATTGTTTTGATCCGGCAAAGACTGCGCGGGGTTGGTGCAGGCAATCCACAGCGCTTTGATCTGCCCGCTACGCACCTGTTCGAACAGCTCGATGGTTGTAAGCCCGGTGTTTGCCGGCAGTTGCTCAACACCCCAGTAAGCCGCTACTTCGGCGCGATGCTCGGCATTGGCGGCGTCGCGATGACCGGGCAGCAGGTTCGACAAACTGCCGGTTTCCCTCCCACCCATGGCATTTGGCTGACCGGTCAGGGAGAAAGGTCCTGCGCCGGGGCGACCGATTTGCCCGGTGGCCAGGTGCAGATTGATCAGTGCGCTGTTCTTCGCGCTGCCGGCGGTGGACTGGTTCAGCCCCATGCACCACAGCGACAGAAAACTCGGTGAAGTGCCAACCCATTCAGCGCACTGCTGCAGTTGCTCGACGCCAATCCCGCACAGCTGCGAAACCATCTGCGGGGTGTAATCGCGCACCAGGGTTTTCAGCTCGGCCAGGCCTTCGGTGTGGGCCTCGATGAAGTCGCGGTCGATCCAGTCTTCCCACAGCAGCAGGTGCAAAATCCCATGGAATAACGCGACATCGGTGCCCGGAAGAATCGCCAAGTGCAGGTCGGCCAAATCGCAGGTGTCGGTACGACGTGGGTCGATGACGATGACTTTCATCTGCGGGCGGTGGGATTTGGCCTCCTCCAGACGACGAAAAAGTACTGGGTGGGCGTAGGCCATATTACTGCCGACGATCATCACGCAATCGCTCAGTTCCAAGTCTTCATAACTGCACGGTGGCGCGTCGGCGCCCAGGCTGCGTTTGTAGCCGACCACCGCCGACGACATGCACAGCCGGGAATTGCTGTCGATGTTGTTGGTGCCCACCAGCGCCCGCGCCAGTTTGTTGAAGGCGTAGTAGTCCTCGGTCAGCAATTGCCCGGAGATATAGAACGCCACGCTGTCCGGGCCGTGTTCAGCGATGGTGTCGGCAAAAACGTTGGCGGCGTGGTCGAGTGCGGTATCCCAATCGGTGCGGCTGCGGGCCAGGCCTTTGCCCAGACGCAATTCCGGGTACAGCGCCCGGGCGGCAAGGTCGCCGGTCAGATGCAGGGTCGAACCCTTGCTGCACAGTTTGCCGAAGTTGGCCGGGTGGGCCGGATCGCCGCTGACGCCGAGAATGCGCTCGCCGTCATGCTCTATCAGCACGCCGCAGCCGACCCCGCAGTAGCAGCAGGTGGAGGCGGTGACCTGGCGGTCCATCAGCCTGCTTCCCGCAGGGCCAGCAACACCCGGCCATTCTCGACCCGCGCCGTATGGTGGTGAGCGCAACCGATGTCCGGGGCCTGGGCTTCGCCGGTTTGCAGGTCGATCTGCCAGTTGTGCAGCGGGCAGGCAACGCGTTTGCCGTAGATCAGGCCTTGGGACAGTGGCCCACCCTTATGCGGGCAGCGGTCATCGAGTGCGAAAACTTCGTCGTCGCTGGTACGAAAAATCGCGATGTCACCTTTCGGGCCGGCGATGATCCGCGAGCCGAGGGCGTTGATTTCTTCCAGTGCGCAGATATCCAGCCAGTTCATGCCAGCACCTCCAGGTTCTTCACGGGAATGACGTCGAATTCTTTCTTCAGCAGCGGCTGTTCCAGGCGCTCTTTCCACGGGTCCTGTTCGAACGACAGGGAAAATTGCAGGCGATCGTTGAGTGCCTTGCGGCGTTCCGGATCTTCCAGCACGGCTTTCTTGATGTGTTCCATGCCGACCCGTTGCAGGTAGTGCACGGTGCGTTCGAGGTAGAAGGCTTCTTCGCGGTACAGCTGTAGGAAAGCGCCGTTGTATTCGCGGACTTCTTCGGCGGTTTTCAGCTTGACGAAGAACTCGGCGACTTCGGTTTTAATCCCGCCGTTGCCGCCGATGTACATCTCCCAACCGGAGTCCACGCCGATAATTCCGACATCCTTGATGCCCGCTTCCGAACAGTTGCGTGGGCATCCGGAGACCGCCAGTTTCACTTTGTGCGGCGACCACATGTTGAACAGGTCGTGCTCCAGTTCGATGCCCAGTTGCGTCGAATTCTGCGTGCCAAAGCGGCAGAACTCACTGCCGACGCAGGTCTTCACGGTGCGGATGGATTTGCCGTAGGCGTGGCCGGACGGCATGTCCAGATCTTTCCAGACCCCCGGCAGGTCCTGTTTCTTGATCCCCAGCAAGTCGATGCGCTGGCCGCCGGTGACCTTGACCATCGGCACGTTGTACTTGTCGGCGACGTCGGCAATGCGCCGCAACTCCGACGGGTTGGTCACGCCGCCCCACATCCGCGGGACGACAGAGTACGTGCCGTCTTTCTGAATGTTGGCGTGGGCGCGTTCGTTGATCAGCCGTGATTGCGGATCGTCCTTGGCTTCGCCGGGCCAGGTCGAAATCAGGTAGTAGTTGAGCGCCGGGCGGCATGTGGCGCAGCCGTTGGGCGTGCGCCAGTTCAGGTAACCCAGGGTGTCGGCGATGGTCAGCAGATGTTGCTCGCGAATGGCTTGGCGGATCTGCCCGTGATTAAGGTCGCTGCAACCGCAGATGGCTTTTTCGCTTTTCGGTTTGACGTCAGCTGCGCCGCCCACGGTGTTAATCAGGATTTGCTCGACCAGCCCGGCACAGGAGCCGCAGGAGCTGGCAGCCTTGGTGTGCTTCTTCACGTCGTCGACGCTGAACAGCCCGTGCTCCTGAATCGCCTTGACGATGGTGCCTTTGCACACGCCGTTGCAGCCGCAGACCTCGGCGGTGTCGGCCATGCTCATGGCTTTGTCCTGGCCCTGATGTCCTACGTCGCCCAAGGCGTTTTCGCCGAACATCAGGTGATCGCGGATCTCGCCGATGGCGTGATTCTCACGGATCTGTCGGAAATACCAACCGCCATCTGCCGTATCGCCGTACAGACAGGCACCGACCAGCACGTCATCCTTGATCACCAGTTTTTTGTAGACCCCACCGATCGGGTCGGAAAGGGTGATGGTCTCGGTGCCTTCGCCGCCCATGAAGTCGCCGGCGGAGAACAGGTCAATGCCGGTGACCTTCAGCTTGGTCGACGTCACCGAGCCCTTGTAGGTGGCGAAGCCCAGTTGCGCGAGGTGGTTGGCGCAGACCTTGGCCTGTTCGAACAACGGCGCCACCAGTCCGTAGGCGATACCCCGGTGGCTGGCACATTCGCCGATGGCATAGATGCGAGGGTCGTAGGTTTGCAGGGTGTCGTTGACCAGGATCCCGCGATTGCACGGGATGCCGGACTTTTCCGCGAGTTCGGTGTTGGGACGAATGCCGGCGGCCATCACCACCAGGTCGGCGGGGATGATGTCGCCGTTCTTGAACTGGACCGAGCCAACCCGGCCATTGCCGCCGTCGTGCAGGGCCTGGGTCTGTTCGCAGAGGCGAAAGTGCAGGCCCCGGGCTTCGAGAGCGGTTTGCAGCAACTGGCCGCTGGTTTTGTCCAGTTGCCTTTCCAGCAGCCATTCGCCGATGTGCACCACGGTGACGTGCATGCCGCGCAGCATCAGGCCGTTGGCGGCTTCGAGGCCCAGCAGGCCGCCGCCAATCACCACCGCGTGCTTGTGGGTTTTTGCGGTGTTGATCATCACCTGGGTGTCGGCGATGTCGCGGTAGCCGATCACGCCGTGCAAGGTGTTGCCGGGGATCGGCAGGATAAACGGAGTCGAGCCGGTCGCGATCAGCAGGCGATCGTACTCGGCTTCGGTGCCGTCCTCGGCGATCACGCGGCGCTTGATCCGGTCGATCTCCACCACTTTGCGGTTAAGCTGCAATTTGATGTTGTTGCTCAGGTACCAGTCCAGGTCGTTGAGCACGATCTCTTCGAAAGTCTGCTCCCCGGCCAGTACCGGCGAGAGCAGGATGCGGTTGTAGTTGGTGTGGGGTTCGGCGCCGAAGACGGTGATGTCGTATAGCTCGTTGCTCAGCTTGAGCAGCTCTTCCAGGGTGCGAACCCCGGCCATGCCGTTGCCGATCATCACCAGTTTTAGTTTTTTCATCAGGTTCTCCGGGGAGCTCAGACTCGCCTCATCAGGGCTTTCAGGTCGTGCTCGACAAATTTTGCGCAAACAAAAAAAGGCGTCCCGCTAGTTGCCTAGCGAGGACGCCTTTGTCCTGGTCCCGTTCTCTCGGGAAGCCCAGCCTTCGTCGTTGAAGGCTGGGCTTTATGTGTGGTGGGTAAGGTAATGCAGTGGTTGTGCCAAGTCGTTCAAGGCTTGGTTTTACCGGGCTCATGGTGGGTGTTCAGGATCAAATTCAGTGTTTGTGCACTGATTCGAGGCGAATCGCCCGGTCCTGGGGCATATGAACCGTGTGGCGAGGGAGCTTGCTCCCGCTGGGCTGCGAAGCAGGCCCCGAAATCAGCGAGCGCTGCGCACTCGAACGGGAGCAAGCTCCCTCGCCACATTGGATCGTGATCGAATCAGAATGAGTGAAATGCTAGAACCAGCAATAGAAGATTCACCACCAACGACACCAGCGCCAATGTCCGCCAAACCTTCAGCGGCTCGCGCTCCAGCAGCGGTTTGGGTCTCACACTCAAACTACGTCGCTCGCCCTGTTCCAGTAGCAACAACCATTCTTCCGCTGTTTCAAAACGCTGCTGCGGATCAACCGCAACCGAGCGCTCCAGGCTTAACGCCAGCCACTCAGGCAAATCGGGACGATAGCGATTGGCACTGACTGGCACACCAAAGCGTGGTCGTTGAAACGCTTCGATTTCGCCGTAGGGATAGTGCCCGGTCAGCAGGAAAAACAGCGTCACGCCGGCCGCGTACAAATCCTGTTGCGGCGTCGGCGCTTCTCCGTGAAAGGCTTCCGGGGCGATATAGCTTGGCGTGCCGGGCAGGGCGCAGGGCTGGTCTTCGGACAGGCCAGGGCAATAGGCGAGACCAAAATCGAGCAGCCGCAACTCACCGTCGTCCCCCAGCAGCAAGTTCTCCGGTTTGATGTCGCGATGCAGGATTTGTCGTCGGTGCAACATGCCCACCGCCCGCAGCAGGCGTTCGGCCAATTCCTGCCATTGCGCCAGTGGCAGCGGTCCGGTTCGGGCCTGCAATTCGGCCAGGGTCTGTCCCGAATATTCGCGCATCACGTAGTACAAATGCTGACGCTGGCTGGCGGCATGGACTTCAGGGAAATGCCGCCCGGCCACCCGTTTGAGAAACCATTCTTCCGATAACAATGCCTGTGCGGCCAAGTGATCGTTATACAAATGTCCGGGCAAGGTTTTCAGTAGCCAGGGTTGTTGTTGCGAATCGCGCACCCGATAGAGCAGTGATTGCTGGCTCTGGCCGAGGACTCCCTCGACCTGCCAGCCTTCGAACGTCTGCCCCGGTTTCAGCGCGGGCGGCAGTGGCCACTGCTGCAAATGAATCAACGCATCGCCAATGTTTGTTTCGCCGAGGGCATCGACGCGCACCAGCAGGGCGCTGGCATTGTCCTGACTGCCGGCCAGGTGCGCGGCGATGACCAGCGTTTGCGCAGCACTTTGCAGATCAGGCTGGTCGCGCAAGATCCCGGCAATGGCGGTGTCGCCCAACACCGCCCAGATCCCGTCGCTGAGCAGCACGAAACTTTCATTGAGGCGTAATTCGCCATCAAGGAAATCCAGCACCAGATGCTGATCCAGCCCGAGGGCGCGTTTGAGCACATGTTGCATGCCCGGTTGGTCCCAAACGTGATCCTCGCTGACCCGCTGCAACTGATCGGCGTGCCAGCGATAAACCCGGCAATCGCCGACATGGGCCAGGGTAAAACGCCTGCCGCGCATGACCAAAGCACTGACAGTGGTGAGCAGCGGTTGCCCACCGCCATTGGCCTGAAGCCAGCGATTCTGCGCTGACAGCAGGCGATCCAAGGCTTGGGCGACTGCCCAGGTTTCCGGGGTGGCGTAATAGTCCAGCGCCAGTGCCTGCAAGGTCGAACGGGCGGCGAGCCCGCCATCGGCGCACTGGCTGACGCCGTCGGCAATGGCGAACAGGTAACCCTTGCTCGCCGCCAGCGCCGGGGCCGGGGTGACCAGGCGCAAAGCGTCCTGATTTTCCTCGCGCGGGCCGATGGCGCTGGCTTCGGCGAAACTCAGTTGCAGACTCATTGAGGTTTCAGACCCGCGCCGCCGTCACTGCGGCCGAACCCCAGGTGGTTCTCCAGCGACGTTTCACGCCGTGCAGGCCAAACCAGGCGAGCACGCCAAGGCTGGCGAACAACCACAAAGCCAGTTGATAGCTGCCGGTGCTTTGCTTGATTGCGCCCATGCCCGCCGCGAGGGCGAAGCCACCGATGCCGCCAGCCATACCGATCAACCCGGTCATCACGCCGATCTCGCGACGAAAACGCTGCGGCACCAGTTGGAAAACCGCGCCGTTACCGGCCCCCAAACCGAGCATGGTGCAGACGAAAAGTGCTAGTGCCGCGTAGGAACTCGGCAGGTTGAAACCCACTGCCGCGATACAAATCGCTGCCACTGTGTACATCCCGAGCAAGGTGCGGATGCCGCCAAAACGATCCGCCAGGGCGCCGCCCAACGGACGCATCAGGCTGCCGCCGAACACGCAGGCGGCGGTGTAGTAACCGGCGGTCACCGGACTCAGGCCATATTGATCGTTGAAATAGCCGGGCAGGGCGCTGGCCAGGCCGATGAAGCCACCGAAGGTCACGCTGTAGAAAAACATGAACCACCAACTGTCGCGATCACCCAAGGCCTTCAGGTAGTCGGCCATGGATTTGGCTTTCGGCCGTTGCGGGGCGTTTTTGGCCAGCCAGGCGAAGACGATCAGGGTCAGGATCAGCGGGATCAGGGCAAAACCGAACACGTTGCTCCAGCCGAAGGACGCCGCCAACACCGGGGCAATCAGCGCCGCGAGGACCGTGCCCGAGTTACCGGCACCGGCGATGCCCATGGCTTTGCCCTGATGCTGCGGCGGATACCATTGCGAGGCCAGCGGCAGGGCGACGGCGAAGGACGCCCCGGCCATGCCCAGGAACAGGCCCAGCACCAGCGCCTGTTCGTAACTGTGGATGCCGAGTTTCCAGGCGCCGAACAATGCGCAGATGACGATGACCTGGCCGATGATCCCGGCGGTTTTTGGCGACAGGCGATCCGCCAGCAGGCCCATCGCAAAACGTAATACCGCGCCGGCCAGAATCGGCGCGGCCACCACCATCCCGCGTTGTTGAGTGGTCAGGTGCAGGTCGGCGGCGATCTGCACTGCCAGCGGCCCGAGCAGGTACCAGACCATAAAGCTCAGGTCGAAATAGAGGAAGGCCGCGAACAATGTCGGGGTATGGCCGGATTTCCAGAAGCTTGAATTCATCGCGCACCTCAGCTGTAGGGAGTCTCGAGAAGGAGTCATGAGCTAGCAGGTGGGGCGCCGCCACGGCCGCACCACCGGCCCCGGTCACTGGGGCCAAAACGAAAAAACGCCGCTACCGGATCCGCCATGGGGCGAGCGAGGTGAGCGACGTCTTTGTCGTTGGTGGGGCAACCGCCGTTGGTTACCTGTGTGGATTACTTAGCGAGATCTGTGCCAACAGCCGGTTTTTGTGGCGAGGGGGCTTGCCCCCGTTGGGTGGCGAAGCCGCCCATGCATTCTTTCAGGCAAACCTTGCACACAGATTTTGCGACGGCTTCGCCGCCGAACGGGGGCAAGCCCCCTCGCCACAGTGATCGATTACCCAAGCAACTCACTCATGGCAATAATCTGCTCAGCCACTTGAATCAGCTTCTGCTGGCGGCTCATGGCCTGGCGGCGCATCAGGGTGTAGGCCTCTTCCTCGTTGCAGTTTTTCATCTTCATCAACAACCCCTTGGCCAGCTCAATGCGCTTGCGCTCCGCCAGTTGCTGGTCCCGGGCATGGAGTTGGGCGCGCAGGGCCTGGTCGCTTTCGAAGCGGGCCATGGCCACGTCGAGAATCGGCTGCAAGCGTTGTGCGTGAATGCCTTCGACGATGTAGGCACTGACCCCGGACTTGATCGCCTGGCGCATCACGCCGGGGTCGTGCTCGTCGGTGAACATCACGATCGGCCGTGGCTGATCACGCGTCACCAATACCACTTGCTCCATCACATCACGGCTCGGTGACTCGGTATCGATCAGAATCACGTCCGGGCGCACCGTTTCGACGCGTGCGGGCAGGTCGATGGTCAGGCCGGATTCGTCGATCACTTCGAACCCGGCTTCGGTCAGGGCGGCTTTCAAGCGCCCGACTTTCTTTGCGGTGTCGTTGATCAGCAGGATACGCAACATATTCGCGGGCTCCTGTCAGCGGCTGGCGAGAAGCGGCGAGCTGTTGCTCATGGCGTGCAATTTGAAGCTTCGTGCATAGCTGGCCGGGTCTGAGCCGTCCCAGATTTTGCCGTCGATCAACTGACCGCTGCGCATTTCCTGGCCCCAGGCGGAGACGCCGACGGCAGTGGCGGCGTCGCGGTACAGGTCCAATTGCTGAACCTGACGGGCTACACCGAGGTAATCCGGGTCTTCGCGCAGCAAACCCCAGCGGCGGAACTGGGTCATGAACCACATGCCATCGGACAGATACGGCAAATTGACCTCGCCACCACCGTGAAAACGCAAGGCGTGCGGGTCCTGCCAGCGATTGCCGAGGCCGTCGGCGTAATCGCCGAGCAGGCGCGGCTCGATGCAGTCCAGCGGTGCATCGAGATATTCGGGTGCACTCAACAACTGCGCGGTGCTGCAACGGTTTTCCGGGCTTTCTTCGATGAAGCGGCTGGCTTCGAGGATCGCCATCACCAGCGCCCGGGCAGTATTGGGGTATTGCTCGACAAAGGCGCGGGTGCAGCCGAGGACTTTTTCCGGGTGATCGGGCCAGATGGTTTGAGTGGTCGCCATGGTAAAGCCGAGGTTCTGTTTCACCGCGCTGGCAGACCACGGTTCGCCAACACAGAAACCGTCGATGCGCCCGGCCTGCAGGTGCGCGACCATTTGCGGCGGCGGCACCACCACGCTGTCGACGTCTTGCAGCGGATGGATGCCCTGACTCGCCAGCCAGTAATACAACCACATGGCGTGGGTGCCGGTCGGAAACGTCTGGGCGAAAGTCAGTTTTGGGCGAGTTTGGTGCACATGCCGGTCCAGTGCTTCAGGACTGGTCACGCCCAGCGCTTGCAAACCGTGGGACAGGTTGATGCTTTGGCCGTTCTGGTTCAGACCCATCAGCACCGCCATGTCGGTGGGCGCAATGCCGCCGATGCCCAGGTGCACCGCGTAAATCAGGCCGTAGAGACTGTGGGCGGCGTCGAGTTCGCCGCTGACCAGTTTGTCCCGCAGGTTGGCCCAGGAGGATTGGCGCTTGAGGTTCAGGGTCAAGCCGTAGGGTTGGGCAAAGCCCTGGGTGGCGGCGACCACCACCGAAGCGCAGTCGCTCAGGGCCATGAAGCCTACGTCGATAACGGACTTTTCCGGGGCATCGCTGCCGTTGACCCAGGCCAGCGGGCCGACTGTGGTTTCATTCATCGGATAAACACCTTCCAAAAAAAAGCGTCGTCCCAGGTCCCCGCATGAGCAGAACCGGGTGACGACGCCATTGTCCGTCGACTCATCCCGCCGTTGGCATGAGTGCTGATGCCTATGCCGGTGCAAGGCATATGCCATCGAACGCTGATTTACGTGTGCGCCTCGCTTGCGACCCCGATGCCCGGCTATAATCGCCGCCTCATTTCGCCGTCATTCGAGTCAAACCCGCCCATGTACACCCTGGCCCGTCAGCTGTTGTTCAAACTTTCCCCGGAAACCTCCCACGATCTGTCCCTGGACCTGATCGGCGCGGGCGGGCGTTTGGGCCTCAACGGCTTGCTGTGCAAGGCCCCGGCGAAAATGCCGGTGAAGGTCATGGGCCTGGAGTTTCCGAATCCGGTGGGTCTGGCGGCCGGTCTGGACAAGAACGGCGCGGCCATCGACGGTTTTGCCCAGTTGGGTTTCGGCTTCGTTGAAATCGGCACCATCACCCCGCGTCCGCAGCCAGGTAACCCGAAACCACGGATTTTCCGCTTGCCGGAAGCCGAGGCGATCATCAACCGCATGGGTTTCAACAACCTCGGTGTCGATCACCTGCTGGCTCGTGTTGCAGCGGCCAAGTACAAGGGCGTGCTGGGCATCAACATCGGCAAGAATTTTGATACGCCGGTTGAGCGTGCAGTCGACGACTACCTGATCTGCCTGGACAAGGTCTACGCCCACGCCAGCTACGTGACGGTCAACGTCAGCTCGCCGAACACCCCGGGCCTGCGCAGCCTGCAGTTCGGTGATTCACTCAAGCAATTGCTCGCCGACCTGGCCCAGCGCCGGGCCGAACTGGCCTTGCGCCACGGCAAGCATGTTCCGCTGGCGATCAAGATCGCTCCGGACATGACCGACGAAGAAACCGCCCAGGTCGCGCAAGCGCTGATTGAAACCGGGATGGACGCGGTGATTGCCACCAACACCACCCTGAGCCGGGTCGGCGTCGAAGGCATGGAACATGGCGACGAGGCGGGCGGTCTGTCCGGCGCGCCGGTTCGCGACAAGAGCACCAACACCGTCAGGGTCCTGGCAGCAGAATTGGCCGGCCGTTTGCCGATCATCGCCGTGGGTGGCATCACTGAAGGCAAGCACGCGGCTGAGAAAATCGCTGCAGGTGCGAGTTTGGTGCAGCTGTATTCGGGCTTCATCTATAAGGGCCCGGCGCTCATCCGTGAATCGGTCGACGCCATAGCGGCCTTGCGCTAAACCCCGTAGGAGTGGGCTTTTGTGGCGAGGGGGCTTGCCCCCGTTGGGCAGCGAAGCGGCCCCAAGCCAGCCAACCCGGTGTGTCAGATGAAACATGGTGGCAGGGTTTACGACTGCTTCGCAGTCGAACGGGGGCAAGCCCCCTCGCCACAATGGTCTCACCGTAGATTTTGCGGGCATAAAAAAGGGCACCTCGAAGGTGCCCCTGGGCCGGAGCCCGCCGTCCGGATGGGACGTGCGTGGTTAATGCGTTATGTATTCAGATTGTTGTGTTGCAGTGTCTGGCCCTTTGTTAGCCAACGGCGTGAAGTTCGTTGAGTCTATGGATTCCCGCAGTGCCGGTCATACCGTCCCAGTTGTCGCCGCGTCCTTCGCGCCAGCCGTTAATCCAGGCTTGGCGTACCGACGGTAGAGTAAATGGGCAAAGCTCACGGGATTTGCCACCAACGCCATATTGATATCCGCGCAAAAATGCTCTTTCCAACGGATCACGCTTAAGTCTTCTCATAGGGTGTTGCCCTCACTTGTTGACTGTATTTATCGCGTCGACCTCAATCGAGGTCTGGCAGAAAAATTCTGCCGTTGGTGGCTCGCTGCCGGCGTCGCGAGCCAAGGTGTTGACGCCGTTGCGACGTCAACCTGTGTTGAGTTCTAACCAATGCGTCACATCGAGGGAATGATCGTTTTGTCATAAGGACGTAACGATAAAGATGCTATGGCCATAAGTAACAAGGCGTTTGTAACGTGTTTGTTGCTCAAAGCCCCGGTATGATCGGCCCCGCGCTAGATGACGGGGTTAATCCTTTAGTGAGAATGGCCCACCGTTGCACTGGGGTACTATTCGACGAAGGGTCGAGTTATGACATTTTGTTGCATCAACTTTTTTCTCTGCCCTGGCATCTAAGCTCTTTTAACCCGAGCAGTCAGGGTGGGACGGCACACCTTCGTGCCACGCGGGCGCTCTTTTAGAAAAGCGCCTGATTGAAAACCGGACCGGCAATGCGTTGTCGGTTCACTCAGCCAAAGGCTTTGAAACTCCAATGTCCGATCAATTCGAAATCTTCCTCACTTGCCCCAAAGGCCTTGAAGGCCTGCTCATCGAGGAAGCCGTCGGGCTTGGCCTTGAAGAAGCGCGTGAACACACCTCGGCCGTGCGCGGCATGGCCACCATGGAAACCGCTTATCGCCTGTGCCTGTGGTCGCGTCTGGCGAACCGGGTGCTGCTGGTGCTCAAGCGTTTCCCGATGAAGGACGCCGAAGACCTGTACCACGGCGTGCTCGACATCGAGTGGCAAGACCATATGCTCAACGACGGCACGCTGGCCGTTGAGTTCAGCGGTCACGGCTCGGGCATCGACAACACCCACTTCGGCGCCTTGAAGGTCAAGGACGCTATCGTCGACAAACTGCGCACCCCGCAGGGCGACCGTCCGTCCATCGACAAACTCAACCCGGACCTGCGCATTCACCTGCGCCTGGACCGTGGCGAAGCGATCCTTTCCCTCGACCTGTCCGGCCACAGCCTGCACCAGCGTGGTTATCGCTTGCAGCAGGGCGCGGCACCGCTGAAGGAAAACCTCGCGGCCGCGATCCTGATCCGTTCCGGCTGGCCACGCATTGCAGCCGAAGGCGGCGCGCTGGCTGACCCAATGTGCGGTGTCGGCACGTTCCTGGTAGAAGCCGCCATGATCGCCGCCGATATGGCGCCGAACCTGCGTCGCGAGCAGTGGGGCTTTACGGCCTGGCTCGGTCACGTTCCGGCGCTGTGGAAAAAACTCCACGAAGAAGCCACCGAGCGTTGCGCTGCCGGTCTGGCCAAGCCACCGCTGTGGATTCGCGGTTACGAAGCTGACCCACGCCTGATTCAACCGGGCCGCAACAACGTTGAACGTGCAGGCCTGAGCGAGTGGATCAAGATCTACCAGGGCGAAGTTGGCACCTTCGAGCCACGTCCGGACCAGAACCAGAAAGGCCTGGTCATCTGCAACCCGCCGTACGGCGAGCGCCTGGGTGACGAGGCAAGCTTGCTTTACCTCTACCAGAACCTGGGCGAGCGTCTGCGTCAGGCCTGCCTGAACTGGGAAGCGGCGGTATTCACCGGCGCGCCCGACCTGGGCAAGCGCATGGGCATCCGCAGCCACAAACAGTATTCGTTCTGGAACGGCGCGTTGCCGTGCAAGCTGCTGCTGATCAAGGTCACGCCGGATCAGTTCGTCACTGGCGAACGTCGCACTCCGGAACAGCGTCAGGTAGAACGCGAACAGGCTGAAGTCGAAGTTGCAGACAACGACGTGGCGCCGGGCAAGTACGAGAAGTACAACAAGAACGGCAACCCGATCAAACCGGCTCCGGTGGTGATCGAGCAACCGCGCTTGAGCGAAGGCGGGCAGATGTTTGCCAACCGCCTGCAAAAGAACCTCAAGGCCATGGGCAAGTGGGTCAAGCGTGTAGGCATCGACTGCTATCGCGTGTATGACGCCGACATGCCGGAATACTCGATGGCCATCGACCTGTATCAGGATTGGGTCCACGTCCAGGAATACGCCGCGCCGAAATCCATCGACCCGGAAAAAGCCTCGGCCCGGATGTTCGATGCCCTGGCAGCGATTCCGCAAGCCTTGAACATCGACAAGAGCCGCGTGGTGGTCAAGCGCCGCGAGCGTCAGAGCGGCACCAAACAGTACGAACGCCAGGCGGCACAGGGCAAGTTCGTCGAGGTCAACGAAGGCGGCGTCAAGCTGCTGGTGAACCTCACCGACTACCTCGACACCGGGCTGTTCCTCGACCACCGTCCAATGCGCATGCGTATCCAGAAAGAGGCGGCCGGCAAGCGCTTCCTCAATCTGTATTGCTACACCGCGACCGCCAGTGTTCACGCGGCCAAGGGCGGCGCCCGCACCACTACCAGCGTCGACCTGTCGAAAACCTACCTCGACTGGGCGCGTCGCAACCTGTCGCTGAACGGTTTCTCCGACAAGAACCGTCTGGAGCAGGGGGACGTGATGGTCTGGCTGGACGCCTGCCGCGACGAGTTCGATCTGATCTTCATCGATCCGCCGACCTTCTCCAACTCCAAGCGCATGGAAGGGATTTTCGACGTG
>Ga0209862_1000034_pt1 | contig 43712 bp, 35 predicted proteins | sample OrgsoiDNA_201061_FD_185809 | JGI IMG/M metagenome (GOLD analysis project Ga0209862, IMG submission 185809) | Permafrost soil microbial communities from the Arctic, to analyse light accelerated degradation of dissolved organic matter (DOM) -... | ecosystem: Environmental > Terrestrial > Soil >... | reverse complement strand
ACTTTGTTCATGGCAACGGTCTCCGATGAGCCCCCTGTGAAAGCTTAGTGGGTGATCACAGGGGGCGGCGGGGGGAGCCATTTCATTATTTGATCTGCGTTGTGGTCAGAACTGTGCGGTTTGCTTGAGCATCTGCCCCGTCGGCGTATCGCTCGGGCTGACCATCGCGTAGTTGTACCCGGCCCCCGACCAATACTCGGCCTGCAAGTCCCCGTCACTGCGACTACCCCGCGGCAGCAAGTAATTTCTCGGTCCCGGTGGTCGCACGTAGAAGCTGATTTTGTGCCCTGTCGGGTCTTCGTAGACCACCATCGCCGCCGGCCCTTGTTCAGTGCTGAGCAAGCGCCCGCTCACCGGTTTGAAGCCTGCGCCCGAAAGGTCAGGCAGGCGATTGGCCTTGGTGAAGTAACGGTCGAGCCAGCCTTGCATGTCGCCGTCGTCGCTGACTTTATAATCGGCCGGCAGCATGCCTTGCTGCGCAATCAAGCGGTAAGCCTGGATCGCATCGGTCATCGGCGCCTGGGTACTGACGAGGGTCATTTCCCGAGCCTGCCAGCCACTGAGTCCGCCAATGCTGACGGCGATCAGCAGCATGGCAGCGCTGGCCAGATGTCGTCGCGACTGACGCTTGAGGCGCTGGCGAATCAGCGCCGGGTCCAGTTCCGGGTTGGCCGGTCGCTGCAAGGCGCCACCGAGGGCTGCACGCAGTTGTTGGGCATCCTGCTGCCAGGCGCGGACCTGGGCGGAAATTTCCGGGTTGCTGGCCAGAAAAGTCTCCACCAGGCGTCGGTCATCATCGCTGAGTTGGTGATCGACGTAGGCGTGCAGGTCACGCTCGCTTGGGGGCATGCTGATCATTTGAGTCTCCGCAGAGAAGGACGGGTGATTTCGCCGTCGCTGAGTTCGCGCAAGGCCTGGCGGGCGCGGGACAGACGGGACATCACGGTGCCAGTCGGGACACCGAGGATCTCGGCGACCTCTTTATAAGTCAGACCTTCCACCGACACCCAAAGCAGCAGGGCGCGCTGCTCAGTGCTGAGCTGATCGAAGGCTTGCAGGGTCGATTGGGCTATCACCGTGCGCTCGGCTGACGGCTGGGAATCGTCTCGACCGGTAAAAAACTCGAGCATCCGTGCATAGCGTCGGGAGCGTCGGTGAGCGTCGAGAAACTGTCGATACAGAATCGAAAACAGCCAGGCGCGCAGGTCGCCGTCGGGGCGTTTGTCGCTCCAACTCGACAGCGCCCGCTCAAGGCTGGCCTGGACCAGATCGTCGGCGCTGCTGGGGTTGCGCGTCAACGACACGGCAAACCGGCGCAATCTGGGAATGATTTCTCTCAGTTGTTCGTCGATATCGTTCATGAAGTTCTGACTAGTCACTACGCTGTGGACTAGGAAGACGCCCGGCACTCGAGGTTATTCCACGCCTGTAAAAATAAATACGGTGCGATGGAATAAACCTGTTTGGGGCGCGTCTGCTTGGTTCTTCTCACTTGTGGCCGATGGCCCTGGAGTCTTTCATGGTAGATCGCTCATCACCGCCCACCCGGCCGCCGCTGAGTACCGCCAGCCTGATCCTGCGCCTGACCGGCATTGGCGTCATTGTCGCGGCAGCGGCTGGGGCTTTTGCCTACGTCAACGGCACCTTTGACCCACAGCGCCTGACGCCGAACAAGCTGATCAATGTGCTGGAAACCAACAACGGCGTGCATCCGGGGTTCCGACGTAACCACTCCAAAGGCGTGTGCGTAATCGGGCACTTTGAAAGCAGTGGCGAGGCGCGCAGCTATTCCACGGCCCAAGTCTTCAATGAAGCACAGACTCCGGTGGTCGGGCGTTTCGCGTTGCCTTCCGGCAATCCTTACGCGCCGGACACCGCCGTGCCGATCCGCAGCATGGCGTTGCGTTTCACCCAGGCCAACGGCCAACAGTGGCGCACCGGGATGAACAGCATGCCGGTGTTCCCGGTGGGTACGCCCGAAGCGTTCTATCAACTGCAACAGGCCCAGTCGCCCGATCCGGCCACAGGTAAACCGAATCCGGCTGCCGTGCCGGCATTCTTTGGTTCGCATCCGGAAACCGCACCATTCCTGGCGTGGGTAAAAACCGCCAAACCGTCGGCCAGTTACGTGACGGAAACCTACAACAGCGTCAACGCGTTTTACCTGGTGAACGCGGCCGGGCAGAAGCAGGCGGTGCGTTGGAGCATGGTCCCGGTGGTTAAAGACGCAGCGGGTGCCACGGCCCCTGAGGGTGGCGATTTCCTTGAGAAAGATTTGGTGCAGCGGATTTCCGCAGGACCGCTGCGTTGGCAGTTGAACATCATCCTAGCCAACCCAGGCGACCCGGTGAATGACGCCAGCAAGGCCTGGCCCGATGGCCGCAAAGTCCTGAACGCCGGGACGTTGGTGCTCGAAGCGACCCAGCCGCAACTCAACGGCGAGTGCCGTGACATCAACTACGACCCGCTGGTGCTGCCGGCCGGGATCGAAGGTTCCGACGACCCATTGCTCGCCGCGCGTTCAGCCGGTTACGCGAGTTCCTACCTGCGTCGCACCAGCGAAGTCAGCCAGTTGCCCGCCGCCAAACAGGAGGCTCAACAATGAGCGCCCAACCGAAGCATTTCGCCCCGCTGGCGCGGCTGTTGCACTGGCTGATGGCGCTGATGATCATCGCGATGCTGTTTATCGGCGCGGGCATGGTGGCCTCGGTGTCCGAGCGCCATGAGTGGCTGATTCACTTGCACAAACCCTTGGGCATTGCGATTTTGCTGTTGGTGATCGTGCGCCTGGCGGTGCGTTTCTCGACTCAACAGCCACCGTTGCCAGCGGATCTGCCGGGTTGGCAGGCGCTGGCGGCCAAGGCGTCCCATGTCTTGCTGTATGCGTTGATGCTGATATTACCGCTGCTGGGTTGGGCGATGATTTCTGCGGCCGGGGACCCGGTGATGCTCAGTAGTTCGTTGCAGTTGCCATCGATACTGCCGGCAAATGCACAGGTATTTGCGTTTTTGCGCAAGGCTCATAGGTATCTGGCGTATCTATTATTCCTGACGGTGCTGCTGCATTTGGCTGCGGCGTTGTTTCATGGCTGGGTACGCCGGGATGATGTGCTGGACAGCATGTTGCGGGGCAAGGATCGCGGCTGAAAGGCCAATCGCTGAACCATTGTGGTGACGGAGCTTGCCTGTGGCGAGGGGGCTTGCCCCCGTTGGGTTGCGCAGCAGCCCCCAAACCACGCAACACGGTCCGTCAGACGGATCGCGTTAAATGGGTTTACGACTGCTGCGCAGCCGAACGGGGGCAAGCCCCCTCGCCACAGGTTTTTTGTGTCTGGCGGGACAATGTCAGCCACCAATAACCCAATGCAACGGCATTAATCCCCGCCCCTAACAGGCAAACGCCAGTCCACCCGCCCCAGGCATACATCGCCGTCGAACCAATCGACCCCAGCGCACTGCCAATCGAGTAAAACAGCATGTACCCGGCAGTGAGGCGACTTTGCGCTTCGGGCCGCACGTTGTAGATCATGCTCTGGCTGGTGACGTGCACTGCCTGCAAGCCCAGATCCAGCGTGATCACCCCAAGCAGCAACGCCCACAGCGACGATTGTGTGAACGCGATAGGCAACCACGAAGCCAGCATCAACAACAGCGACAGGCCGCTGGTCCATTGCCCCAGACCGCGATCGGCCAGATGTCCGGCGCGGGCCGCCGCCAGTGCTCCGGCGGCACCGGCCAGTCCGAATAATCCGATTTGCGTGTGGGACAACGACAGCGGCGGGGCGCTCAGGGGTAACACCATGGGCGCCCACAACACCATGGCGCTGGTGAAGGTCAGCAGGGCGAGGATCGCCCGTTGCCGCAGCACCGGTTCTTCCTTGAACAAAGTGAAGACCGAGCCGATCAGCGCTGCATAAGTGTGGGATGGTTGCGCAGCTTCATGTTTGGGCAGCACGCGAAACAACAGCAGCGCCATCAACAGGGTCAACCCCGCCGACAGCAGATAAATCGAGCGCCAACCCGCCAGGTCCGCCATGCCGCCGGCCACGGTGCGCGCCAGCAGAATGCCGACGACAATGCCGCTGGTAACCACGCCGACCACGCGTCCGCGCTGGGCTGCAATCGCCAGGGTTGCCGCATAAGCCACCAACACTTGGGTCACCACTGCCAACAACCCGGTCAATGCCATACCGATCAGCAGCCAGGCGCTGTTCTGCGCGAATGCGATCATCAGCAACGCCACGGCAGACAACAGCGTTTGCGTGACGATCAGGCGTCGCCGGTTGAGCAGATCCCCGAGTGGCACCAGCAGCAACAGCCCTATGCCGTAACCGACCTGCGTCAGGGTGACGACGATGCCGATGGTCGCCGGGTTCATGGCAAAAGCGTCGGCCATGGCATCGAGCAACGGTTGGGCGTAATACACATTGCCGACGGCCAGGCCGCAGGCGACAGCGAACAACAGCACCACGCCGCTATTCAATGGTTGGTTAGGCTTCATGCCAGGCTCCTGATCTAGTTTCAAAATAAAACCAGTTGTACGGTAGGGAGGCTGGTTTTATATTGCAACCACATTTGCAGTCTGTGAGCGCGATCATGGTCAAACGTACAAGCATGGAAGGCGCCGAATGCCCGGTCGCCCGGTCACTGGATGCCATCGGCGATTGGTGGTCGTTGCTGATCGTGCGCGATGCGTTCGATGGCATTCGCCGGTTCGGCGAGTTTCAGCGCAATCTGGGCATGGCCAAGAACATCCTGTCGGCACGACTGCGTACGTTGGTGGCTCACGGGATTTTCGATCTGGTGCCGGCGTCGGATGGCAGTGCGTATCAGGAATACGTGCTGACGGAGAAGGGCAAGGGCCTGTTCCCGTTGATCATCGGCTTGCGGCAATGGGGCGAAGCGTTTTTCTATGAGGCGGGGGAAGCGCATTCACGGGTGGTTGATCGTGAGCAGGGGCGGCCGGTGCGACCGTTGGAGTTACGCGCCGAGGATGGGCGGTTGTTGGGGCCAGAGGATTGTGTGCGGCTAGCGGCGCAATAAAGTCAAAAGATCGCGCCTTCGTAGGAGTTGCCGAAGGCTGCGATCTTTTGATCTTGAAGGTGATCAGCGCAACGTATCAACCATATCCGCGACGGTCGTCAGCACATCCTTGCCCAATTGCTTCGAGCGCTTACCAGACCAACCCGTCAGCGCATTCGGCGCATCGTTGTTGTCCTTGAACGGCATCTCCAGCGTCAGCGACAGGCAGTCGAACTTCTGGCCAACGCTGTTGCAGGCCAATGTCATATTGGCCTGGCCCGGCAAGTCGCGGGTGTAGCCGTGCTTGGTCTGGAAGTCCTTGGTCAGGTGCTTCAGGTGATCACGGAAGTGGGTTTCCAGCTTTTCGATCCGCGGTGTATAGCCGGGGTTGCCTTCGCAACCGGCGGTGAACACGTAGGGGATTTCTTCATCGCCATGGATGTCGAGGAACAGATCGACGCCGTACTTTTCCATTTGCTGCTGTACGAAAAGGACTTCCGGGCTGACTTCCTGACTGGCGCTCTGCCAGGCGCGGTTAAGGTCCTGGCCATTGGCGTTGGTGCGCAGGTGACCGTGAAAGGCACCGTCCGGGTTCATGTTCGGCACCAGGTACAGGTCGGCGCTGGCCAGCAGTTTTTTCAGTACAGGGTCGTCATGTTTTTCCAGGCGTTCGATCACGCCTTCCATGAACCACTCGGCCATGTGCTCGCCTGGGTGCTGTTGCGCGATGATCCAGACCTTGCGTTGACCTTCGGCGCCACTGCCTTTGCGCAGCAACTGGATATCGCGGCCCTCAACGCTTTTGCCGGTGGCCAGCAGTTCGGTGCCGGCCTTGGTCAGCGCCTGCTCGATCAGCCAGTCATGGCGACCGCGGCTGTAGGGTTCGAAATAGGCAAACCAGGCGTGGGTGGCCGTAGCTTCCAGGCTGAAACGCAGGCAGTCGCCTTCGAAGATCGTCGGTACGCGGAACCAGTTGACGTGGTCGTAGGACGCTACCGCTTGATAACCGTCCCAGGCTTTGTTGTACGAGGATTTGCTGGCGTTACTCAGGCGAAACCAATGCTCTTGACCGACATGCAGACCACTGGCCTTGAAGTGAAACCACTGGAAATGCTGGCTGCGGGTGTCTGGCTTGATCGCCAAAAGGGCTTGAAGCGGATTGCTGATGTCCAGCACTTCAATGTTGCCGCTGTCGAAATTAGCGCTGATGTCGAAAGAGGATTTAGCCACGGTCATAGTCGATTCCTGATTATGATTTATGGCAGCTACTTTACACGCAAGAGGGGGATAAATCGGGGGGAAATTGCGGGGTGAAATGAGGGGGGCGTCCTCCTTGACGCCGAAGCAGCTTAGAGGCTGTAGAATTGATTCTCAAGTGCTATTTTTCATTAGTTTGACCCCTGTGCTGCCGGGGTTCGCTTGCCAATAGATGTTCTTTTGATATCATGCCCGCCATCGAATTAGCAGCACCTACAGTCTTCATTAGCCTGAAGCCAAAGCCAGAATAACTGGCAAAAAAAAACCCGGCAAAAAGCCGGGTCAAAAACCGTGATTAGCCTGATGAGGAGATAGTCCAGGAGACCGACCTAAGGTCCTCTGGTCCATCGACTGATCTCGCGATCAGCTGCATGCAATAATAATCATTCTCGTTTGCAAGTCAAATGATTTTATCTGTGCGATTGGAAAACTATTTCCTGTCCTCCTCGAAAACACTTCCGTCTCAGTCGTTCTGATCACCATCCAGGGATCGGTCGACCATTGCCTGCGCCATATCGATCATGTGCACCACCGAAAACGCCAGCGCACGCCCCGTGCCTTGCTGGTTTCCGGCTGATTCCTGTGCGGTGGCGGCGGCACAGCGCAATAGATCGGACGCATGAACCAACGCCTCTTCACTGCTGATGTTGCGGTTGACATCGAAAAAGCGCGACTCGACTTCCACCTCTGAAACAGCTGGTTTCAAGTAATAATCCAGCGCCCGCTGTGCGGCGGCGCAGCCCTTTGGCGAGGTGAAAGTGGTGTCGAACTGCATGTCCTGCATGTCGTTGCTGGGGTTTGTCATGGTGATAGTGAACTCCGTGATAGATTCAGATCCGTGAACCCATCCTAGTACGTACTGTATTTGTGACGAGAATTTAAATACTACAATTTGTGTTTTGTGGGTCGGAGTCCCCCACGTATCGTGCCGCACATGGATAAATGGATTGAATTGGTCAAGGCCAAGATGAGTGAACTCAACCTCACTCAAGAGCTACTCGCTGACCGCCTCGGGATGTCCCAGGGCGGCGTCGGCCATTGGCTGAATAAACGTCGCGATCCCGGGATCGTCAACATGAACCGCGTCTTGAAAGCCCTTGGAATGGATTTTCTCGAAGTGGCGATGGTGATTCGCGAACCCCTGGTCTCGGAAGATGAAGAGATGCCGCTGGCGCTCAAGTACAACCCGTACTTCCGCTACCCGGTCAGCGATTGGCGAGAGCCGGCCGAAGTTCGCGACGGTGAGCTGACGGTGTATGGCAAGGAGCGTTTCGAGCTGACCGACTACCACGCTCAGGGCCCGGCGTTCTGGCTCGTGGTGGTGGGTGATGCGATGACGGCGCCCAGTGGCATCAGCATTGCCGAGGGCATGATGATCCTGGTGGACCCGGCCATTGTGCCGGAGCCTGGAAAACTGGTGATCGCCCAGTGGCCGGACAGCGCCGAGGCGACGTTTCGCAAGCTGATCGAAGAGGGCGGGCAGCGTTACCTGGTCCCGCTCAATCCGACGTATCCGAAAGCCCTTTTCACCGAGGAATGCCGAATTATCGGCGTAGTGGTTCAGGCAACAGCCAAATTCTAATCAGATCGGTCCTCGCAATGCGTAGGACCGATCTTCATTTCACGCTTCTTCCAACTCCACCAACGCACTGCCTTCGCTGACCATTTCACCTTCCTGGCAATACAACGCCTTGATCACCCCGGCATGGGGCGCACGAATGCTGTGCTCCATTTTCATCGCTTCCAGCACCACCAATTGCGCCCCGGCTTCGACCGTTTGCCCGGCCTCCACCAACACTCGCACGATGCTGCCGTTCATTGGTGCGGTCAGGCCGCCCTGATGGCTGTGGCTGGACTCGACGGCAGCGATTGGATCGTAAGTCTCGATACGGCGCAGTTCACCTTCCCATTGCAGATACAGCACGTCGCCACGGCGGATGGCCCGATGCTGGCGGCGCACGCCGTTGTGTTCGATCAGCAGTTGTTCGCCCTTGAGTTGCGCAGTACTCACATCGCCCAACGTCAGCGCGTGATCCTGATCTTCGCAACTCAAATGCAGGGTGATTTCCTTGGGCAGCCCGGCGCGGAAACCGTTGTTGAAGGCCCATGGCGAACTCGGGTCATCGGCACGCAACACCGACGCTTGGCTCTGCGCAAACGCCTGTGCCGCGGCTTGCCAGAACTCATCGCTGAGGTTGGCAGGCGCTGGCAGCAGTTGCTCCTGATAACGTGGAATGAACCCGGTATCCAGTTCCGCCGCAGCGAATGCTGGATGGCCGACGATCCGGCGCAGGAAGTTGATGTTGGTCTTGAGCCCACCAATGGCGAACTCATCCAGCATGCTCAACAACCGCAGCCGAGCCTGTTCACGGTCTTCGCCCCAGGCAATCAGTTTGCCGAGCATCGGGTCATAGAACGGCGAAATCTCATCGCCTTCTTCAACACCGCTGTCCACCCGCCGCCCCGGACCTTCGGCTGACTCGCGATACAACTCCAGCCGCCCGGTGGCCGGCAGAAAATCATTGCCCGGATCTTCGGCGTACAGCCGCACCTCGATGGCATGTCCAATCAGCGGCACCTCAGCCTGAGTCATCGGCAATGCTTCACCGCGCGCCACGCGAATCTGCCAGGCCACCAGGTCCAGGCCTGTGATGGCTTCGGTGACCGGGTGTTCGACTTGCAGGCGCGTGTTCATCTCCATAAAGAAGAACTCGCCGCGCGAATCCAGCAGAAACTCCACCGTGCCGGCACCGACATAACCAATGGCTTGCGCCGAGCGCACAGCCGCTTCGCCCATGGCGCGACGCAGTTCTGGGCTCAGGCCTGGTGCGGGTGCTTCTTCGACGACTTTCTGGTGCCGGCGCTGGATCGAGCAATCCCGTTCATTCAGGTACAGGCAGTTGCCGTGTTGATCGGCAAAGACCTGGATTTCCACATGACGTGGCTTGAGCAGGTACTTTTCCACCAGCATCCGCGAATCGCCGAACGAGGATTTCGCTTCACGCTGGGCCGAGGCTAGGGCTTCGGCCAACTGGCTGACGTCCTCGACCACTTTCATGCCTTTACCGCCACCACCAGCCGTGGCCTTGAGCAGCACCGGATAACCGATGCGTTCACAGGCGTCGCGGAAGGTATCGAGGTCCTGGGCTTCGCCGTGATAGCCGGGTACCAATGGCACGCCGGCGGTCTCCATCAAGGCTTTGGCGGCGGATTTGCTGCCCATGGCGTCGATGGCCGCGGCGGGTGGGCCGAGGAAAATCAGGCCGGCGGCTTCAATGGCGCGAGCGAACCCGGCGTTTTCGGAAAGAAAACCGTAGCCAGGGTGAATCGCCTGAGCGCCACTTGCCTGGGCGGCGGCAATCAGTTTGTCGATTTGCAGGTAGCTGTCGGCAGCTTTACTGCCGCCCAGGTCGACGCGGATATCCGCTTCGCGGCTGTGCCGGGCGTCACGGTCGGTGGCGCTGTGCACGGCGACGGTGGTCAGGCCCAAGGCTTTGGCGGTGCGCATCACCCGGCAAGCAATTTCGCCACGGTTAGCCACCAGCAGAGTAGTGAGAACAGGTGCGCTCATCAACGCGGCTCCTTGGGGGTGGTGACGGCTTGCCAGTTCGGCGGACGTTTTTGCAGAAAGGCCCGCAGGCCTTCCTGACCTTCAGGGCTGACACGAATGCGCGCGATGGCATTTTCGGTGTAACGACGAAGCGCCGGAGTCAGGGCGCCATTGCCGACTTCACGCAACAAGTCCTTGCTGGCACGCATGGCGGCCGGGCTGTTGAGCAGCAGGTTGTCGATCCAGTGTTCGACGCTTTGCTCCAGTTCGGCGACCGGAAAACTCTCCGACAACAAACCGATTTCCCGCGCCCGCTGCCCGCCGAAACGCTCGGCGGTCAAGGCATAACGCCGCGCCGCACGTTCGCCGATGGCTTGCACCACGAACGGGCTGATCACCGCCGGTGCGAGGCCGATGCGCACTTCCGACAAACAGAACTGCGCGTCATCGGCACCGATGGCCATGTCGCAGCAACTGATCAGACCCAGTGCGCCGCCGTAAGCCGCGCCTTGCACAACCGCCAGAGTCGGGACTTTCAGCTTGGCGAGGTTGTACATCAGCTCCGCCAGTTCGCGGGCGTCGTCGAGGTTGGTGTGGTAATCGAGCTCGGCCGATTGCTGCATCCAGGCCAGATCAGCGCCTGCGCTGAAATGCTTGCCGCGACCACGAATCAGCAGGAAGCGCAGGCTGGCATCACCCGAGACCTTGTCCAGTGCGAGGATCAGCTCGCGGATCATTTCGGCGTTGAATGCGTTGTTCTTTTCTTCACGGCTGAGCCACAGGGTCGCGAAACCCCGTGGGTCGGTCAGCAGTTCGAGGGTGTTGAAGTCGCTCATATTTGTCCGTCTCCACGAGACTTGTGGGGGGATTGCAAGGGATGGCGATTGCTTCGCAATCGAACGGGGGCAAGCCCCCTCACCACACAAGCCCGCTCCCACAAAAAAATCACATCCGGAACACGCCGAAGCGGCTCGGTTCGATTGGCGCGTTCAACGACGCGGATAAGGCCAGGGCCAGTACGTCGCGGGTTTGGGCCGGGTCAATGACGCCGTCGTCCCACAGCCGTGCGCTGGAGTAGTAAGGGTGGCCTTGTTCTTCGTACTGATCGAGGATCGGTTGCTTGATTTGCGCTTCCTGTTCGGCGCTGAAACCCTGACCACTGCGTTCGGCCTGCTCGCGTTTGACCTGAACCAGCACGCCGGCAGCCTGCTCGGCGCCCATCACGCCGATGCGTGCATTCGGCCACATCCACAGGAAGCGCGGATCGTAAGCCCGCCCGCACATGCCATAGTTACCGGCGCCGAAGCTGCCGCCGATGATCACGGTGAATTTCGGCACCTTGGCACACGCCACGGCGGTCACCAGTTTGGCGCCGTGTTTGGCGATACCGCCGGCCTCGTATTTCTGGCCAACCATGAAGCCGGTGATGTTCTGCAGGAACAGCAATGGGATGCCGCGCTGGCAGGCCAGTTCGATAAAGTGCGCACCTTTCTGCGCGGCTTCGGCGAACAAGATGCCATTGTTGGCGAGGATCGCGATCGGGTAACCGTGCAGGTGGGAAAAGCCGCAAACCAATGTAGTCCCGAACAACGCTTTGAACTCATCGAATACCGAACCGTCGACCAGTCGTGCAATCACTTCGCGCACGTCGAACGGCTGCTTGGCGTCGGCCGAGACCACGCCATACAACTCATCGCTACTGTAGAGCGGAGCAATCGGCGTGCGTTGTTGCAGTTCGCCGAGCTTGCGCCAATTGAGATTGGCAACGCTGCGTCGGGCGAGGGCGAGGGCGTGTTCATCGCTCTCGGCGTAATGGTCGGCGACCCCGGAAATCTTGCAGTGCACGTCGGCTCCGCCCAAATCTTCAGCACTGACCACTTCGCCGGTGGCCGCTTTCACCAGCGGCGGGCCAGCGAGGAAAATCGTTGCCTGATTACGCACCATGATCGCTTCGTCAGCCATCGCCGGTACGTAGGCGCCACCAGCCGTGCAGGAACCCATAACCACCGCAATCTGCGGAATGCCCATGGCGCTCATGTTGGCCTGGTTGAAGAAAATCCGCCCGAAATGCTCGCGGTCAGGAAACACTTCATCCTGACGGGGCAGGTTGGCACCGCCGGAGTCCACCAGGTAGATGCACGGCAAGCGGTTTTGCTGGGCGATGGTCTGGGCGCGCAGGTGTTTTTTCACGGTCAGCGGGTAGTACGAGCCACCTTTCACCGTGGCGTCGTTGGCGACGATCATGCACTCGACGCCCTCCACGCGGCCGATCCCGGCAATCACGCCGGCCGCCGGAACGTCTTCGCCATACACCGCGTAGGCCGCCAGTTGGCTGATTTCCAGAAACGGTGAACCCGGATCGAGCAAACGATTGATCCGCTCGCGAGGCAGCAATTTGCCCCGCGACGTGTGGCGCTCTTGCGCCTTCGGGCCGCCACCTTGCTGCACTTGGGCGAGCAGGGTGTGCAGGTCGTCGACCTGTTTGAGCATCGCCGCGCTGTTGGCGGCGAACTCTGCCGAACGGGGGTTGAGCTGGGTATGCAGGATAGCCATGGACAGCTCCGTTTAGCGGGTTTCGTTGAACAGTTCGCGACCGATCAACATGCGACGAATCTCACTGGTGCCAGCACCGATTTCGTACAGTTTGGCGTCACGCAGCAGACGACCGGCCGGAAATTCGTTGATGTAGCCGTTGCCGCCGAGAATCTGGATCGCGTCGAGCGCCATTTGTGTGGCGCGTTCGGCGCTGTAGAGGATTACGCCGGCAGCGTCCTTGCGGGTGGTTTCGCCGCGCTCGCAGGCCTGGGCGACCGCGTAGAGGTAGGCGCGGCTGGCGTTGAGTTGGGTGTACATGTCGGCGACTTTGCCCTGGATCAGCTGGAATTCGCCGATGCTCTGGCCGAACTGCTTGCGGTCGTGGATGTACGGAACGATCAGGTCCATGCACGACTGCATGATCCCGGTCGGGCCGCCCGAGAGGACGACGCGCTCGTAATCGAGACCGCTCATCAGCACTTTCACGCCGCCGTTGAGTACGCCGAGGATGTTTTCTTCCGGCACTTCGACGTCATCGAAGAACAGCTCGCAGGTGTTCGAGCCGCGCATGCCGAGCTTGTCGAACTTGTTGCTGCGGCTGAAGCCTTTCGAGTCACGCTCAACGATGAATGCGGTGATGCCATGGGGGCCTTTTTCCAGGTCGGTCTTGGCGTAGATCACGTAGGTGTTGGCGTCGGGGCCGTTGGTGATCCAGGTCTTGCTGCCGTTGAGCACGTACTTGTCGCCGCGTTTGTCGGCGCGCAGTTTCATCGAGACCACGTCGGAACCGGCATTCGGTTCGCTCATGGCCAGTGCGCCGATGTGCTCGCCGCTGATCAGTTTTGGCAGGTATTTGGTCTTCTGTTCGTGAGTGCCGTTGCGGTTGATCTGGTTGACGCAGAGGTTGGAATGCGCGCCGTAGGACAGCGCCACCGAGGCCGAGCCGCGGCTGATTTCTTCCATGATGACCACGTGGGCCAGGTAACCCAGGCCTGCGCCGCCGTACTCTTCCGGCACGGTGACGCCCAGCAGGCCCATGTCACCGAATTTGCGCCACAGGTCTGCGGGGAACAGGTTGTCGATGTCGATCTGAGCCGCGCGCGGGGCGATCTCTTTGGCGACGAAGGACTGAACCTGATCGCGCAGCATGTCGATGGTTTCACCGAGGGCAAAGTTCAGGGATGGATAGCTCATGGGTCACCTTTTGGCTTTTTTGTAGGGTTGGGAGGGCGTGGTTCGGCTCTCACCTTTACGTTAACGTAAGCTTGTGATGAATGGCTGTCAATCACCCTTTACGTTAACGTCAACTTGAGCGAGAGTAGGGCCAGTTCAAGATAGAAAAGCGGAGCAATCCTGTGGGAGCGCCCTGTGGTGAGGGGGCTTGCCCCCGTTTGAGTGCGTAGCACTCACAAAATTTTTTGGTGCATCGAAAGTTTTGGGGCTGCTTCGCAAACCCAACGGGGGCAAGCCCCCTCGCCACAGGCCTCTCCCACAGGTGACCGTCGCCAACCCATAAATAAAGACAATAGGGGTCGTCATGGATCAACCCAGTGCAAACCCGCAGCGCAGCTATACCCGTGGTTCCCAGGACAAAGCCTTGTTGGCAATGACCATCGGCGAGGCGTTCGATTACACCGTCGCGCAGTACCCGATCGGGGAAGCGCTGGTCGTGCGTCATCAACAGTTGCGCTACACCTGGCAGCAATTGGCCGACACCGTGGACCTGCACGCCAGAGCACTGCTGGCGCTGGGTTTGCAGACCGGCGATCGCCTCGGTATCTGGGCGCCGAACTGCGCGCAGTGGTGCATCAGCCAATTCGCCAGCGCGAAAATCGGCGTGATCCTGGTCAACATCAACCCGGCGTATCGCAGTTCTGAATTGGAGTACGTGTTGAAACAGTCCGGCTGCCAATGGCTGGTCTGCGCCGGGGCCTTCAAGACGTCCGACTATCACGGGATGCTGCAAGGATTGGTGCCAGAGTTGGCGGAGCAATCCATCGGCCAATTGCAGAGCGAACGCCTGCCGGACCTGCGTGGCGTCATCAGTCTGGACGCCTTGCCGCCCTCGGGTTTCCTGCCGTGGTCGCAACTTGCAGATCTTGCCGCCAGTGTCTCGGTCGAGCAGTTGAATGAACGTCAGCACAGCCTGCATTTCGATCAGCCGGTGAATATCCAGTACACCTCCGGCACTACCGGTTTCCCCAAAGGCGCGACCCTCAGTCACTACAACATTCTCAACAACGGTTACATGGTTGGCGAAAGCCTGGGTTTGACGGCCGATGATCGGCTGGTGATCCCGGTGCCGCTCTATCACTGTTTCGGCATGGTCATGGGCAACCTCGGCTGCGTGACCCACGGCAGCACGATGATCTACCCCAACGACGCATTCGATCCACTGTTGACCCTGACCACCGTCGCCGAAGAAAAAGCCACCGCGCTCTACGGCGTACCGACCATGTTCATTGCCATGCTCGATCAACCCCAACGCGGCGAATTCGATCTCTCCACCCTGCGCACCGGGATCATGGCTGGAGCGACCTGCCCGATCGAAGTGATGCGCCGGGTCATCAACGAGATGCACATGAGCGAAGTGCAGATTGCCTACGGCATGACGGAAACAAGTCCGGTGTCATTGCAGACCGGTCCGTCGGACGAGTTGGAATTGCGCGTCACCACCGTCGGCCGCACCCAGCCGCAACTGGAAAGCAAGATCATCGACGAGGCCGGTAACCTGGTGCCGCGTGGCACGATTGGCGAGCTGTGCACTCGGGGTTACAGCGTGATGCTCGGTTACTGGAAAAATCCGCAGGGTACCGCCGAAGCTATTGATCAGGCTGGCTGGATGCACACCGGTGACCTGGCGAGCATGAACGACGAGGGTTACGTGTGCATCGCCGGACGCAACAAGGACATGATCATCCGTGGCGGTGAGAATGTTTACCCACGGGAGCTGGAAGAGTTCTTCTTCACCCACCCGGCAATAGCGGATGTGCAGGTGATTGGCATTCCCTGCTCACGCTACGGCGAAGAGATCGTTGCCTGGATCAAGTTTCACCCCGGCCACAGCGCGACCGAAGAAGAGCTGAAAATCTGGTGCAAGGCGCGCATCGCGCACTTCAAGACGCCGCGTTACTTCAAATTCGTGGAAGAGTTTCCGATGACCGTGACCGGCAAGATCCAGAAATTCCGGATGCGCGAGATCAGTATCGAGGAGTTCAAAGCGATACCGTAGGAGCTGCCGAAGGCTGCGATCTTTTGGGGGGGCGCAGAAGGCTCAGATCAAAAGATCGCAGGCTGCGCCAGTTCCTACAGGGGATTTGTGTCGGGTCAGTCGACAGCGAGGTTGAATGATAAATCGCCTTCGCGGGCAAGCCTCGTTCCTACAGGAGTCGGTTTTACTGAATCGCAGAAAGCACAAAGGGGAGCCGAAGCTCCCCTTTAATTTGTCGTTGCGCGTGCTCTTTTTTTATTATTGAGGGGCGGTCTATTGTTGTTTTTGGCAACCGTGGCCCTTTACTGCTGTTTTTGTCGACCCCCATCCGGGGTCAAGAGCAAACGTATTTTTTTGAGCGCTGATCTGCTTTTTCGCCAAGCGATCCAACCAGTTCGGGAGCTACCTGAAGGTAGTTTTATTGTTCTCTGCCCGGTTGCGGGTTACTCCGAAAAGCACCCTGAAAAGCACACCTTCTCCAAAAAAATCTGTTAGCTGCGTCTCTGCCGTGTTGTTCTTGTTATGTCAGAGTCGTTACGTCTTATTTTTATTAGGTTTGCTGCTTTTTATTCTTGTTATGCCATAGAGATAGCAGAAGCCGTGCCAAGTTTTTAAAACCCTTTAAATTCAATGGTTTGAGTTTTTTGTAGGGTTTTTCTCTCAATCAAAACTCAGCAATTTGTTTCCGTGTTACTCGTTTGTACCCGCACTCCAGACAATGCGGTAACACCCGGACACATCCGCCCACTCACTGGGCGCTGCGAGCCTTGGCCACGCGCGAACCGGTCGGGCGCCCCAGCACCGTGCAAATCTGTTGGCCCGCGAGAATCAAGGCGTCCAGGTCGATTCCGGTCTCGATTCCGAGGCCGTTGAGCAGGTACACCACGTCTTCGGTGGCGACGTTACCGCTGGCGCCCTTGGCATATGGGCAGCCGCCGAGGCCGGCGATAGAGCTGTCGAATACCGCGATGCCTTCCAGCAGACTGGCGTAGATATTGGCCATGGCCTGGCCGTAGGTGTCGTGGAAATGCCCGGCCAGTTTGTCCCGCGGCACATCGGCCGAGACCACCTCGAACATCCGGCGGGTAGCGCCAGCGGTGCCGGTGCCGATCGTGTCACCGAGCGAAACCTCGTAACAGCCCATGGCATAGAGCTCACGAGCCACCATCGCGACTTGTTCCGGCGCGACGTTACCTTCGTAAGGACAACCCAGCACACACGACACATAACCGCGCACGCTGACGCCGTGCTGTTTGGCGGCGTCCATGATCGGTACAAACCGCGCCAGGCTTTCGCTGATCGAGCAGTTGATGTTGCGCTGGGAAAACGCTTCGGAGGCGGCGGCGAACACCGCGACTTCCTTGACCCCGGCCGCGATGGCGTCTTCAAACCCGCGCAGGTTCGGCGCCAGTGCGCCATACGTCACGCCGGTCTTGCGCTGGATTTGCGCAAAAACCTCGGCGGAACCAGCCATTTGCGGCACCCACTTGGGCGAAACGAAACTGCCGACTTCTATATAGCCAAGGCCCGCAGCGCTCAAGGCGTCGACCAGTCGCACCTTGTCCGCGACGCTGATGGGCTGGGCTTCGTTTTGCAGACCGTCGCGGGGGCCGACTTCGATCAGGCGTACGTGGGTGGGAAGGGGCATGGCTAAGGACCTGTTGTATTTGTCTGAATGTTCCGAGAACTCTGTGGGAGCGGGCTTGCTCGCGAAAACGTCAGGTCAGTCGACATCGATGTTGAATGACGTACCGCTTTCGCGAGCAAGCCCGCTCCCACAGGGGATTTTCGTAGGGCTACTGGACGGGCTGCTGGCTTTTGATCGTCTGCTCCAGCGCCTGGGTGCAGCGTTCCTGCGCGGTGTCCAGTTCCAGCTTCATTTGCTCAATGTCGAGCATTTGCTGTTCTAACTGATCACGCCGTTCGGCGATCTTGGTCAGCATGGTTTGCAGCTGTTTCTGATTGCCGCCGGTGGGGTCGTAGAGTTCGATCAGCTCGCGGCATTCGGCCAGTGAAAAACCGATGCGCTTGCCCCGCAGGATCAGCTTCAGGCTGACCTTGTCCCGGGGCGAATAGATGCGTTCCTGGCCACGGCGCTCGGGGCTGAGCAAACCTTGCTCTTCATAAAAGCGAATGGCCCGGGTGGTGATGTCGAGCTCGCGGGCGAGGTCGGAAATGCTGTAGGTCTGGCTGCTCATGGAAGCGCTCGAAGAAGGTCATGGCGCTAAGCTAATGTCAGGTTTACGTTTACGTCAAGGGGCATGCATCTATGGTGTTGCCGCTGGCCTCTTCGCGATCAAGCCCGCTCCCACAGGGGATCTCTGTAATACATAGACATTGTGGTCACTGAAGATCCAATGTGGGAGCGGGCTTGCTCGCGAAGAACGATAACGCGGTTCAAAGCCCTACGCCTTATCGAGCTTCTTCTCATGCGCCGTCACCTGCTGGCACAACTCGATCATCTGCTCGCGCATCCAGCGGTTGGCCGGGTCCTGGTCGGTGCTTTCGTGCCAATACAGGTGCGTTTCCACCGGTGGCACGTCGTTGACCGGCAGATTAAACGCGTGCAGTTCATGACGACGGGCGAAGCGCTCCGGCACGGTCATGACCATGTCGGTCTGCTGCAACACTTGCGACGCCATCAAATAATGCTGCGAGCGCAGGGCGATCTTGCGCTGAATTCCCATTTTTCCCAGCGCCAGGTCGACATGCCCCAGGCCACTGCGGCGGCTGGAAATGTGAATGTGGGTCAGTGACAGATAGTCATCAAGGGTGAATTTCTCTTTGGCCGCCAGCGGATGGCCCTTGCGCATGGCGCACACGTAACGGTCCTCCATCAACTTGACGTGACGCACTTGTGGATCGGTGTTGAGCGGCGCATCCACCGCGAAGTCGAGGCGACCGGCCGCCAGTTCCTTGGTGGTCTCGCGGCGCTTGGACAGGAAGCTTTCGATGATCACCGCTGGCGCCAGACGACGCAGGCGCTGGAACAGTGCTGGCAGGATCACCGCTTCGGTGAGGTCGGTCATGCTGATGCGGTAGGTCTTGACTGCCTGCAACGGGTTGAAAATGCGGCTTTCCTGTACCGACACCCGTAGCAAAGAAAGGGCATGGCGCACCGGGCCGATGATGTTTTGCGCCATCGGTGTCGGCACCATGCCTTGGGCGGTGCGCACGAACAACGGGTCGTTAAAGGTCTCGCGCAGGCGAGCCAGAGCGTTCGAGACCGCAGGCTGAGTAATGCCGACAATCTGCCCGGCGCGGGTCAGGTTGGCTTCGGTATAGATCGCGTCGAAGACGATGAAAAGGTTGAGGTCGACCTTGCTCAGATTCATTACGCGGCTCTCTTGTTGTAGGGGCGTTTTTGGCCTTGATGATCAGCCGATCATATATCGGTGATGAATGTTAATACACGCCGAGAATAGGCTAGGTAAATTTTCGTAGCTGTTCTAGCATCGATTACATGACCTAAACAACCTCTCCCAAGAAGGTAGCTGCTCATGGATTTCGCTTATTCGCCCAAGGTTCAGGAACTGCGTGAGCGCGTGACCGCGTTCATGGACACCTACGTTTATCCCGCTGAAGCCGTGTTCGAGCGTCAGGTCGCCGAGGGTGATCGCTGGCAGCCGACCGCAATCATGGAAGAACTCAAACTCAAGGCCAAGGCCGAAGGGTTGTGGAATTTGTTTCTGCCTGAGTCCGAACTCGGCGCCGGCCTGACCAACCTCGAATACGCGCCCCTGGCGGAAATCATGGGCCGCTCGCTTCTGGGGCCTGAGCCGTTCAACTGCTCCGCGCCAGACACCGGCAACATGGAAGTGCTGGTGCGTTATGCCAACGAAGAACAGAAACAGCGTTATCTCGAACCGCTGTTGCGCGGCGAGATCCGTTCGGCATTCGCCATGACCGAGCCGGACGTAGCCTCGTCCGACGCCACCAACATGGCCGCCCGCGCCGTGCGTGATGGCGACGAGTGGGTGATCAATGGCAAAAAATGGTGGACCTCAGGCGCTTGCGACCCGCGCTGCAAGATCCTGATCTTCATGGGCCTGAGCAACCCCGACGCACCGCGTCATGCCCAGCACTCGATGATCCTGGTGCCGGTGGATGCACCGGGCGTGAAGATTGTCCGTCCGCTGCCGGTGTTCGGTTACGACGATGCGCCACACGGTCATGCCGAAGTGCTGTTTGAAAATGTACGGGTGCCGTACGAAAACGTCCTGTTGGGCGAAGGACGCGGCTTCGAAATTGCTCAGGGTCGCCTTGGCCCAGGCCGGATTCACCACTGCATGCGCTCAATCGGGATGGCCGAGCGTGCGCTGGAATTGATGTGCAAACGTGCGGTGAGCCGTACCGCATTCGGTAAACCGTTGGCGCGACTGGGCGGCAACATCGACAAGATCGCCGACTCGCGGATGGAAATCGACATGGCGCGGCTGCTGACGTTGAAGGCCGCCTACATGATGGACACGGTGGGCAACAAGATTGCCAAGAGCGAAATCGCCCAGATCAAGGTCGTTGCACCGAACGTAGCGTTGCGAGTGATCGATCGGGCGATCCAGATCCATGGCGGGGCAGGGGTGTCCAATGACTTCCCGCTGGCCTACATGTATGCCATGCAACGCACCCTGCGCCTGGCCGACGGTCCGGACGAAGTGCACCGCGCGGCGATCGGCAAGTTCGAGATCGGCAAGTACGTGCCGAAAGAGATGATGCGTAGCAGTCACTGATCCCACTGGGCTTTTGTGGCTAGCACTTACTGTGGCGAGGGGGCTTGCCCCCGTTCGGCTGCGAAGCAGTCGTAAATCATCCACCGCGTTTATTCAGGAAAAACGCGGTGGCTGGTTTTGAGCCCGCTCCGCGGTCCAGCGGGGGCAAGCCCCCTCACCACATGTGTTCACATGCGGTTTTAATAAACCCAAACCTCAACCCGCCGATTCTTGATCCGCCCCTCATCCGCGCTATTGGCCGCCACCGGCATCTCGGCACCAAAACCGCGAATCTCGCGAAACACCACGCCGCTTTTCACCAGTTCCCGCCGCACCGCCATCGCCCGTAACTTCGATAGCAGGTCGGCCCGCGCCGGATCGTTCTTGGCATCGCCAAACCCCACCAGCGTCACTTCACGGTTGGCCTTGTCGTGCTGCTTTATATAGTCGAGCACCCGAGACAGGTCCTGCCGGGCCTTGTTATCCAACGTCGCGCTGCCTTCTTCGAAGCGAAAATTTACCGTCAAGCGCTGGGCATGACGGCTCAAGGCCTGATAACCCTCGGGCATCAACGCATTCGGCGTGACGCTCATCGCTTGCACGGTCTGGGCGATAAACCCGTTGGCCGCGACAATCGCCTGGCCCTTGCTGCTTTGGGCGAACGCCACCAGCGCCTCGGCCCAAGGATTTTTCCCCGTCGGCGGTAGGTAAAAGAACAAACGGCGGGACAGCGGATAGTCCTCGGTCGCAATCAAACTATTTAGCGGCAACATCGCCTGGGATTGTCCGTCGACAATCGCCACGGCTTTGGCCTGGCGCACGTAGGGCAGACCGATGAAGCCGATGCCTTGCGGGTCCAGGCTGACAGCATCGGACAATTGCTCGCTGGATTCGAAACGTTTCGCCGAGCTGTTCAGCGTTTTCCCACGACGGCTGAGGACCAATTCCTTGAACGTATCGTAGGTGCCCGATTGATCATCCCGCGCGTAGAGGTGAATCGGCCCACCGCTGCCACCGACGTCTTCCCACGTCGCGGCCTCGCCACTGAAGATCCGGGCCAGTTGTTCGGTGTTGAGTTGATTCATCGGATTTTGTGGGTGCAGGATGATCGCCAGTCCATCGATGGCGATGACTTGCTCGGCAGCCGGACTTTTCAAGTCACCCAGTGCTTGCAGGTCCGCCAATTCGCTGTCCTTGATCGGGCGCGAGGAGGCGGCCAGATCGGCGGAGGCATTTTTCAGTGCCGTGAAACCGGTGCTCGAACCGTGGGCCGCGACCTCGACCACTACTCGGCGACCCTGGGCCGTTTGCCCGACGATGCGTTGTTCGTTGGCCTTGTCCGGCGTTTCGCTGTGAACCTTGAGCAGGCCTTGCTCCTGCATCAACCCTTCGACCAGCGCCGGCCCCAATGCGGCGCCAATCGTGTTGGAACCCTGGATGCGCAGCACCGGGCCGCGTTCGGGCGTCGGCAAATCGCCGGCCGAAGCCGTGAAGGGCACGCCTGCGCAGAGCATCAACAGGAACAAAACGCGCAGGGTCATGCCGGCACCTTATAAGGACGTAGAAAGTGCCGGGAGAATAAGTCAGTAAGATGTCCGAAAGATGACAGTTGCCAATGTGGGAGCGAGCTTGCTCGCGAAGGCGACCGGTCAGCCAACATCTCTGTTGAATGATTAACCGCTATCGCGAGCAGGCTCACTCCCACAAGGGGGACTGTACTGTTCACAGAAATGGCGTCTGACACCAAACAAAAGTGGGAGCGGGCTTGCTCGCGAAGGCGTCGGGTCAGCCAACATCTCTGTTGAATGAATAGCCGCTTTCGCGAGCAAGCCCGCTCCCACATTTGATGTGTATAGGGCGCTAGATCAGCTCAATTCAAGCCAGATCGGCGCATGGTCCGATGGTTTTTCCATCCCGCGCAGGTCGTAATCCACCCCGGCATCCTTCACCCGCGGCATCAAGCCGTGGGACGCCATGATCACGTCAATCCGCAGGCCGCGCTTGGGTTCGTCTTCAAAGCCGCGGCTGCGGTAGTCAAACCAGCTGAAACGGTCGGCCACGTCCGGGTTCAGGTGGCGGAAGCTGTCCACCAGACCCCAGTTCTTCAGGCGCGCCATCCACTCGCGTTCTTCCGGCAGGAAGCTGCACTTGCCGGTTTTCAGCCAGCGTTTCATATTGTCCGGGCCGATGCCGATGTCGCAGTCTTCCGGGGAAATATTCACATCACCCATCACCACGACAGGCTGGTCGTTGGTGAACTGGCTTTCCAGCAGGTGCTGCAAATCGTTGTAGAAGCGTTGTTTGGCCGGGAATTTGGTCGGGTGGTCGCGGCTTTCGCCCTGCGGGAAATAGCCGTTCATGATCGTCACCGGTACGCCATTGGCATCGGCGAACGTGCCCCAGATGAAACGCCGCTGAGCGTCTTCTTCATCGGTGGCGAAGCCTTTGTGCAGAGCAATCGGCTCTTGGCGCGAGAGCAGGGCGACGCCGTAATGGCCTTTTTGCCCGTGGAAATACACGTGGTAGCCCAGGGCCTGAACCTCGGCCAGCGGGAACTGGTCGTCGTGGACCTTGGTTTCCTGCAGGCCAATGACGTCCGGCTGGTGCTTCTCGATCAGCGCCGCCAGCTGATGCGGGCGAGCGCGCAGCCCGTTGATGTTGAAGGAGACGATCTTCATGGTCGGCAGTCCTGGCAAAAAGGCGATGCTAGCTGACATGTAGGAATGGGGCCAGTGTGGGGTGAGGGGATTCTTGTTTGGCAGTAGGGATGTGGCGGCAGAACCGGCGTCTTCGCGAGCAAGCCCGCTCCCACAGTAGATCGTGGTGCAGGCGCCTAATGTCTTCAGTCTGGTCTATACCTTGTGGGAGCGGCGGTGCGACGATTCGACTTGCTCGCGAAGACGGCTTAAGCAGCAACACTGATTCGGATCAGCAGGGAACTGTGCCAGCGCTATAGGCTCGTAACCAGAAGAGTGCCGTCATTTGAACGGTGCCCCGGGGAGAAATACCGTTATGCCTGAAACCTCGACCGCCATCGCCGACATCCACATGCTCGACAGCGGCTACTCCCGCGAAGCACGCTCCCTGCTGTACCAGGCTTACCGTCACGAGCCGACGTTCAGCTACTTATTCGAAGCCGAGCGCCCCGGATACGAACAGCGGGTGCGGGCGACGGTGCGTGAACTGGTCAAACAACACTTCCTCCAGGACCTGCCGGCCATCGGCCTGCTGGTCAACGACCGCTTGATCGGCATCGCCCTGATCGCGCCGCCGCAACGTCGCCTCGGCATCACCGAAAGCTGGGCCTGGCGCCTGCGCATGGTGCTCAGCACCGGTTTTCGCTGCACTCGACGCTACCTCGAATATCACGATGCCGTCACGGCGTGCGTACCGTCCGATGCGGTGCACGTGCTGCCATTGTTGGGGATTCACCCGCAATTCCAGGGCAAACACTTCGGCGAACAACTGCTGCAAGCGGTGCACAACTGGTGCGCGGTGGATGAGCACTCTGAGGGTGTGATCCTCGATACCGGGAATCCTCGTTATCTCGACTTCTATAAACGTCAGGGCTATGAGGAAATCGGCGAAGTGGCGGTAGGACCGATCCGTGAACACGTGTTTTTTCACGCCAATCCTCAGGTGTTACAAACCGCAACGGCATAAAGGTAGAACTTTCACGGCACCCCAGGCTCTATCAGGCTCCCAAGCTCGTGATAGCATCCGCGCCTATGAAGTTTCCAGGAAGATTTACCAGTGGCGTGCTCATGCTGTTATCCAGCTGCGCGGCGCTGGCGCAAAGTGAATTGGATGTGCGGATCAAACCGTCCAACGATGAACTGAAAGCCAATATAGAGGGCTATATCGGCAGCCTCGGCGATCGTGACGAAGAAGCGTTGCTGCGCTTCAGTCGTGGCGCCGAAGAACAGGCGCGCAAGGCCGCCCAGGCCTTGGGTTATTACCAGCCGCAAATCGACAGCGAAGTGAAGGGCGGCGAGAAGCCGCGCCTGACGCTGAAGATCGACCCCGGCGAACCGATCCATTTGCGCAACGTCACCGTGCGCATCGACGGCCCGGCCGCGTCCCTCAAATCCTTTCGAAAACCGCCGCCGGAGCTGCTCCAGCCTGGCGCCGTGCTCAATCATGGCCATTACGAAGACGCCAAGCGCCTGATCCAGAACCAGGCCTCGCGTTTCGGCTTTTTCAGTGGCCGTTTCACCAGCCAAAAGCTGTTGGTGGACCCGCGTGCCGGTGTGGCGGACGTCGAACTGATCTACGACAGCGGCCCGCGCTACGCCCTCGGCAAGGTCACTTTTGAAGGCGACACGCCGTTCGACGAAGACTTGCTGCAACGCATGGTGCCGTTCAAGGCCGGTGCGCCGTATGACTCCGAACTGATCGCCGAACTCAACCAGGCCCTGCAATCGAGCGGCTATTTCGAGGGCGTGCGGGTGGACGCGGCACCCACCGCCTCCAAGGACGATGTGATCCCGGTGGCGGTCAAGCTCGACACCCGCAAGCCGCGAACCATGGGCCTGGGCTTGGGCTACTCCACCGACGTCGGCCCGCGGATCAAGGCTAACTGGACCCGACACTGGGTCAACCCGCAGGGCGACAGCTATGGCTGGGAAGCTGAACTGTCGGCGCCACGGCAGAACGTCGGGGTGTTCTACGACATCCCGCTCGACCCACCGCTGACCGACAAGTTGCGCTGGGCCGCCGGCTATCAATATGAAGACATCGACGGCTCTGACACCCAGAGCAAGCTGCTGACCCTCGGCCCGGAATGGCACAGCAAGCTGCCCAGCGGCTGGCAGCGGGTGGTCTCGCTCAAATGGCAGCGCGAGGAATATACCCTCGGCGATGACTCGGGCTTGAGCACATTGCTGATGCCCGGCGTCAGCTATTCGTACCTCAAAAGCGATAACCGCATCGACCCGCACAACGGCTATCGCCTGACGTTCGAAACCAAAGTTGCCAAGGAAGGACTGGGCTCGGACACCAACCTGGTTTACGGCACCGCGCTGATCAAAGGCTTGACCACGGTTTTCGATAACCACCGTTTCCTCGCTCGGCTGCAGGTGGGTGGCAGTGCTACCAACGGCTATAAGTCCGTGCCGCCGTCCCTGCGTTTCTTTGCCGGTGGCGATCAGAGCGTGCGCGGTTACGACTATCAGAGCCTGTCCCCGGAAAACTCCGAGGGCGACCGCATCGGTGGCCGTTACATGGTCGCTGGCAGCGTCGAGTATCAATACTCCATCGCCGAGAAATGGCGGATCGCGACTTTCGTCGACCAAGGCAACTCCTTCAACACCCTCGAACTGCCGAACCTCAAGACCGGCGTCGGTATCGGCATCCGTTGGGTCTCGCCTGTGGGGCCGCTGCGCCTCGACCTGGCCCATGCGCTGGACGACGACGGCGGCATTCGACTGCACTTTTCCATGGGGCCTGAGCTGTGAATCGTGGTTTGAAAATAACGCTGCTGGCGATTCTGGCGCTGCTGATGCTGATCGTCCTGGCCGTGGCCACGGTGCTCGGCACCGCGACGGGCAGTCGCTGGGCACTGGGGTATGTGCCGGGGTTGACCGTGGAGAATTTCCAGGGCCGTTTGGGCGGCCAGTGGAGCGCCGATCATCTGCTGTGGCAGCAGGGCAGCAGCCGGGTTGAACTGAATAAAGTGATCTTCGCCTGGTCGCCGCTGTGCCTGACGCGCATGACCCTGTGCATCGAGCAATTGCAGGCCGATCAGGTCAGCCTGCAATTCCCGCCGAGTACTGAAGAAGCGAGCAGCGGCCCGATCAAACTCCCTGATTTGAAACTGCCGGTGGCGATTGAACTCGGTGACGTCAAAGTCGGCAGCCTGCTGTTCAACGGCAGCGAAGAGCTCAAGGGCCTGCAACTGGCGGCGCACTGGACGGCCAAAGGGTTGCAGATCGACTCGGTGCAATTGCAACGTGACGACCTGAGCCTGAACCTCTCCGGCCTGCTGCAACCCGGCGGCAACTGGCCGCTGACCGCTGAAGGCACGCTGACGATGTCGACGCCCGCGCCTTGGGTACTGGCCTTGAAAGTTGACGGCGACCTGCTGAAAACCCTGAACCTTAAGGCCGACAGCAGCGGCTACCTGAACGGGCAATTGACCGGCGAGCTGCAACCGCTGGTGGACAACCTGCCGGCCAAGGTGCGAATCACCGCCGACGGCTTCAAGCCCGGCGCCGATCTGCCGGACACCCTGCAACTCAATCAACTGGAACTCACTGGCGACGGCGACCTGAAAAACGGTTACCAATTGTTCGGCAAAGCGACGCTGCCCGCCGAGAAAGGCCCGGTCGCGCTATTGCTGCAAGGCAAGGTCGACGCCAAGGGCGCGCAGATTGCCGGCCTCGACCTGACCGCCAACGACAAGCAAAGCCTGAAACTCACCGGCAACCTAGACTGGAGCAAAGGTTTCAGCGCCGAGGCAAAAATCGACTGGCTGGACTTTCCGTGGCATCGGCTTTATCCGCTAATCGACGAACCGCAAGTCGCGTTGCGCAGCTTCAACGGCGAAGTCTCCTACACCGACGGCAAATACCTCGGTAACTTCAAAGCCGCGCTGGATGGCCCGGCGGGGGCCTTCAGCCTGAGCAGCCCGTTCAGCGGCGATCTGACGAAAATCTACCTGCAACAATTCCAACTCGAAGCCGGGCAGGGCAAGGCCGAAGGCCACCTGAACCTGCAATTCGCCGATGGCATCGCCTGGGACACCGCGCTGGACCTGTCGGCGATCAACCCGGCGTACTGGATGGCGGAACTGCCGGGCACACTGGCCGGGCCGTTGCGCAGTAAAGGCGAGATGAAGAATGAAAAGCTCAGCCTGACTGCCGATCTCGATTTGAAAGGCAAACTGCGCGGCCAACCAGCGGTGATCCAGGCCAAGGCTGATGGCGGCGGCGAGCAATGGAACCTCAGTGCCTTGCAGATTCGCCTTGGCGACAACAGCATCAACGGCAAGGGCAGCCTGCAACAGAAACTCGCCGGGCAGATCGATATCAAGTTGCCGCGACTGGCCCAACTCTGGCCGCAACTGCGCGGCCAGCTCAATGGTCGGGTCGATGTCGCCGGCACGCTCAAGGCGCCGCAAGGCAAGCTCGGGTTGCAAGGTTCGCAACTGGCCTTCCAGGATAATCGCCTGCAAAGCCTCAATCTCGATGCCACCCTCGACGGCGCCCAACGGGCGAAGATCGACCTCAAGGGCAGCGGCATCCAGGCCGGCGACACCTCGCTGGGCACCCTGACGGCTAGTGGCCAGGGCGATATCAAGAACCAGAAACTCAGCCTCGACCTGCAAGGGCCGAAGCTGAAACTGGCGCTCGGGCTGGACGGCGCACTGGACAAGGGCAATTGGCGCGGGCGCCTGGCCAGCGGCGATATCCAGGCCGGCGGTCAGGACTGGAAGCTGCAAGGCCCGGCGAAGCTTGAACGACTGGCGGACGGCAAAATCAATTTCGGCGCCCATTGCTGGATGTCGGGTGACGCCAGTTTGTGCGGCGAAGACCAGCGCCTGATGCCTGAACCGAAGCTGCGTTATCACCTCAAGCAATTCCCGATCGACAGCCTCGCCCAATGGTTGCCGAAGGATTTCGCCTGGCAGGGCAAGCTTAACGCCGACCTGCAACTCGACCTGCCGGCCAGCGGCCCGAACGGTCAGATCAGCATTGACGCCAGCGGCGGCACCTTGCGCATGAAAGAGAAAGATCAGTGGCTGGACTTCCCCTACCAGACCCTGAAACTCACCAGCAAACTCACGCCCAAGCGCATCGACACCGACCTCAACTTCGTCGGCGGCAAGTTGGGCGAATTGATGGTGCAGGCGCAAATCAACCCGTTGCCGAAGAACAAACCGCTGACTGGCTCGTTCCGCCTCAATGGCCTGGACCTGTCGGTGGCCCGGCCGTTTGTGCCGATGGTCGAGAAACTCACCGGCCGCTTGAATGGCAGCGGCACGCTCTCCGGCGGGTTGCTGGCGCCGCTGGTCAACGGCAACCTCGTGCTCAGCGATGGCGAAGTATCCGGGGCTGAATTGCCCATCAGCCTCGAGGCCTTGCAGCTTCAAGCGGTGATCGCCGGCGAAACCGTGCAATTGAATGGCGGCTGGAAAAGCGGCAAGACCGGGCAGGGCAGCTTGAACGGCAACATCGCTTGGGGTCAGGCGCTGGTCGTCGACCTGTCGCTCAAAGGCACGCAATTGCCGGTCAGCGTTGAGCCCTACGCCAAGCTCGAAGTGGCGCCGGACCTGAAAATTTCGATGAAGGGCGATGAGCTGTCTATCGCCGGCAAAGTGCTGGTGCCCAAGGGTGAAATCACCGTGCGCGAGTTGCCGCCGTCGACGGTCAAGGTCTCTGATGACACGATCATCGTCGGTGCGCAAACCGAGGATGGCAAGCCACCGATTGCCATGAAAATGGACATCGATGTGGTGGTCGGTGACGACAAACTTGCCTTCGCCGGTTTTGGCCTGACCGCGAATGTGCAAGGTCATGTGCACATCGGCGACAACATGGACACTCGCGGCGAGCTCTGGCTCAACGACGGTCGTTATCGCGCCTACGGCCAGCGCCTGACGGTGCGTCGGGCACGCCTGCTGTTCGCAGGTCCCATCGATCAACCGTACCTGGACATCGAAGCCATTCGCCAGACCGACGATGTGATCGCCGGTATACGCCTGAGCGGCAGCGCCGAACAGCCAACCACGCAAATCTTCTCAGAGCCAGCCATGAGCCAGGAACAAGCATTGTCCTATCTGGTGTTGGGACGTCCATTGAGCACCACCGGCGAAGACAACAACATGCTCGCCCAAGCGGCCCTCGGGTTGGGGTTGATGGGCAGCTCCGGGGTGACCAGTGGCTTGGCCAAGGACTTGGGCATTCAAGACTTCCAGCTCGACACCCAAGGCAGCGGCAACACCACCAGCGTGGTGGCCAGCGGCAATATCTCCGAGAAGCTCAGCTTGCGTTATGGGGTCGGCGTGTTTGAACCGGCCAACACCATTGCGCTGCGCTACAAGCTGAGCAAGAAGGTTTATCTCGAAGCGGCCAGTGGTGTGGCCAGCTCGCTGGATATCTTTTACAAGCGGGATTTCTAAACGCCCGCGCCTTCCAGAAAGACTGAGTCGCGCATTTCGTGATCAAGCCGCCCCCACATTGGTGGGGGTGTGTGCCGTCATCGGACGTGCGCCTGACATCAAAATGTCATTCGTTTATCGCGTGAACGCCATGTTCGCTGAGTAATGTCCTCGCCAATGAGATCGATCTCAAGCGAGTGACAATGACTGATTTGAAAGAAGTTGCGCGACTGGCAGGTGTATCGCGGGCAACTGCCGCGCGGACCTTTGCCTCCCCCGAGGTGGTGCGTCCGGCGACCCGCGAGCAAGTCTTCGCCGCTGCCCGCGAACTGGGTTTTCGGCCCAATCGCCTCGGCCGCCAACTGCGTTTGCAAACCACCAACCTGATCGGGGTGGTGGTCCCCAATCTCCTCAATCCGGTGTTCGCCGAGCAGTTTCAGGCCATGGAGCGGGCCGCGCGTTTGCGTGGCTACAACTTGTTGCTGGCGACCACCGATTACAACAGCGAGCGTGAAAGCGCGGTGGTCGAGGAGTTGTTGCGTCAGCGGGTTGATGGGCTGGTGCTAACGGTCACCGATGCCGAAAGCAACCGCGTACTGCAAAGCCTCGCCAGCGAGGACACGCCGTTTGTGCTGGCTTATCACCAACCGGGCAATCCCGATTACAGCGCGGTGTCGGTCGACAACCGCGCCGGGATGGCGCTGGCCACGCGTTATTTGCTGGACGCGGGGCATCGGCGGATTGGCATGGTCGCCGGCCCGGCATTGCAGTCCGACCGTGCCCGCCTGCGTTACGCCGGTTATGGCGACGCGATGCGTGAGCACGGCCTCGACAGCTTGCCGGTAATCGAAATGCCCGCCCATACCCAGGCCGATTTCGCCGCCCTTGAACCTTTTTTGTCCGGACCACAGGCGCCCAGCGCGTTGGTCTGTTCCAACGATTTGCTGGCGATCAGCCTGATCGCCGAACTGCGCCGGCACGGCTGGAACGTGCCTCGACAACTCTCGGTGATCGGTTTTGACGGCATAGCCCTGGGCACACAAATGCACCCCACGCTTTGCAGCGTGGTGCAGCCAATCGCCACGCTGGCCAGCACCGTCATTGATCAACTGTTGGCGCAGATTACTGGCGCCGCCCCGGTTTCCCATTGCCTGCCTTGCCATGTCCGGCCCGGCGAAAGTACTCAACCCTACGAGGAGACACTCGATGATCCGCTTCACTAAAACCCTGGCGGTGTTATGGCTGTGTGGCATGGCCGGCCTGGCCCAGGCCGCTGAAACGGCGATTTGCTACAACTGTCCGCCGGAATGGGCGGACTGGGGCACGCAACTCAAGGCCATTGCCGACACCACGGGCGTGCAGGTACCGCTGGATAACAAAAACTCCGGCCAGTCCCTGGCGCAGTTGGTTGCCGAGCACGCCGCACCGGTAGCGGACGTGGTGTATTACGGCGTGACGTTCGGTTTGCAGGCACAAAAAGCCGGAGTGGTCGGGGCATACAAACCCAAGGGCTGGGAGCAGATTCCGGCCGGGTTGAAAGACCCCCAGGGGCATTGGTTTGCGATTCATTCCGGCACGCTGGGGATAATGGTCAACGTCGATGCGCTGGGCGGCTTGCCGGTTCCACAGAGCTGGGCTGATCTGCTCAAGCCTGAGTACAAAGGCATGGTCGGTTACCTCGACCCGTCCAGTGCATTCGTCGGTTACGTGTCGGCGGTCGCCATTAATCAGGCAATGGGCGGGACCCTGGATAACTTCGCGCCCGCCATCGATTACTTCCAGAAACTGGCGAAAAACGCGCCCATCGTGCCGAAACAAACCGCGTATGCGCGGGTGCTTTCCGGTGAGCTGCCGATTCTGGTCGACTACGACTTCAACGCTTACCGCGCGCGCTACAAAGACAAGGCCAATGTCGCGTTCGTGATTCCCAGGGAAGGCAGTATCAGCGTGCCTTACGTGATGAGCGTGGTCGATAACGCGCCGCATCGCGCCAACGCCGAAAAAGTCCTGGATTTTGTACTGTCCGACCAGGGGCAGGCGTTGTGGGCCAAGGCGTATCTGCGCCCGGTTCGCGAGATGAAGATGCCGACCGACGTCGCCGCGCAGTTCCTCCCAGACAGTGACTATGCCCGCGCCGGCGTGGTCGATTACGAAAAAATGGCGGCGGTGCAGGAAGCCTTTGCTGCGCGCTATCTGAGTGAGGTCAAGTAAGTGACGACTGTGCCGCTCAACGTGCAGGACGTCTCGTCCCGCCGCGATGTTTTGCAGCGCTTGAGACCGACAGCTGCCTGGGCGCTGGCCCCGGCGGCAGCGGTCCTGCTCGCGTTCTGGCTGTTGCCGCTGGCGCATTTGATTCTGCTGGGTGGGCAACGGCGTGACGGCAGCGACACTGGCTATTGGCAAGTGCTGAGTAGTGCGCAATACCTGGGCAGCCTGGTGCAGACCTGCATCCTGGCGGCGGTGGTGACACTGGCGGCGTTGCTGGTCGGTGGCATCAGCGGGGTATTTCTCGCTCGCCAGCAGTTCTTCGGGCGCTCGGCGTTGGTTGCGCTGCTGACGTTTCCGCTGGCGTTTCCCGGGGTGGTGGTCGGTTTTCTGGTGATTCTGCTGGCAGGTCGACAAGGCCTGTTTGCCGCGCTCGGTCTAGAGCTGGCGGGTGAGCGCTGGATTTTCGCTTACTCGCTGACGGGGCTGTTCATCGGTTATCTGTACTTCTCGATTCCGCGGGTGATTCTCACGGTGATGGCCGCGTGTGAAAGCCTTGATCGCAGCCTGGAAGAAGCCGCGCACTCACTCGGTGCCGGGCATTGGCGGGTGGTGTGCGACGTGATCGTGCCGGGGCTGGCCCCTGCGCTGGTGTCCTGCGGCGCCATATGTTTCGCGACGTCGATGGGCGCTTTCGGCACTGCGTTCACCTTGGGCACACGGCTGAACGTGACCCCCGTGGCCATCTATAACGTGTTCACCAACTACGCCAATTTCACCGTGGCCGCTGCGCTGTCAGTCATCCTCGGAGCAGTCACCTGGGCGGTGCTGTTACTGGCACGGCGCGTGGCCAAACAGTCGGGGGCGGTTTTTTGAAACGAACAACGCTGTTTATCGCACAGCTGGTTTTTACCCTGCTGGTATGTGCCTTCATGTTGGTGCCCGTGCTGATGTCGTTGTTGGCGGGGCTGACGCGCAATTACTTCGTCGGGGTGTCCAGTGGCCTGACGTTGGACTGGTTGATACAGGTCTGGCAAAGCTACTCGCCGACGGTCTGGTTATCGCTGCAATTGGCGGTTGCCTGTGCCGTGTGCGTTTGCGTGATCGGCGTGCCGGCGGCTTATGCCCTGGTGCGGATGAACAACCGCTTCAGCCGCGCATTCGAAGAGCTGATGGTGTTGCCCGTGGCAATGCCGGGCTTGGCCAGTGCCTTGGCGTTGCTGCTTACCTACGGGCAGTTCGGCGAATTTCGCAGCAGTTGGCTGTTTATCCTGGTGGGCCATGTGCTGTTTACCTTGCCGTTTCTGGTGCGCCCGGTGATGGCGGTGATGCAGCGTCAGCAACTGCCGACACTCGAAGAAGCAGCGGCGAGTCTCGGTGCCGGGCCGATCAAGCGTTTCTTCAGTGTGGTAGTGCCCAATTGTCGGGCCGGGATACTGGCCGGGGTGCTGATGGTCGTCACCCTGTCGTTGGGTGAGTTCAACCTGACCTGGATGCTTCACACTCCAATGACCAAGACCTTGCCGGTGGGCCTGGCCGACAGCTATGCCTCGGCGCGGCTGGAAGTGGCCAGCGCCTACACCCTGATATTTCTGTTGATGATCGTGCCGCTGCTGATTGCGTTGCAGGCCATCAGCGCCCGTCTTTCTCGTGGAGAGCGTCGATGACTGGAACCACTATTCGCCTGCAGGGTTGCCGCAAGGCGTTCTCTGACGGCACCGTTGCTGTAGATGATTTGAACCTGACCATCGAGGCCGGGGAAACCCTGGCGATCCTCGGCCCGTCCGGTTGCGGTAAAACCACCACGTTGCGCATGATCGCCGGTCTTGAGCGCCCGGATGTCGGGCGGATTTTCTTTACCGACAGGGACGTCACACGCCTGCCCATCGAGCGCCGCGACGTGGGCATGGTGTTTCAGAATTACGCGTTGTTTCCGAACCTGGACGTGGCCGGCAATATTGTTTACGGCCTGAAGATAAGAGGCCTGTCGCCCGCCGAACGCAACAAGCGTTGCGCCGAGTTGCTAGAACTGGTCGGCCTGCAGGATCACGGCAAACGCCGCATTCACGAGTTGTCCGGCGGCCAGCGTCAACGGGTAGCACTCGCCCGTGCGTTGGCACCCCGGCCTCGGGTGTTGCTGCTCGATGAGCCGTTGGCGGCGCTGGATGCACAGTTGCGCGAACGGCTGCGCAGCGAGCTGGATCAACTGCTGCGCAGCTTGCGCATTACCTCGGTGTTTGTGACGCACGACCAGGGTGAGGCCATGGCGCTGGGGGATCGGATTCTGGTCATGGAGCGCGGACGCGTCGCGCAACTTGCCACGCCGCGAGACATCTATCAGCAACCCGCCAACGCGTTTGTCGCCAGTTTCGTCGGCAACCTCAATGCGTTCCCGGTGATCGAACCGACCGCCCATGGCTTGAAGGTCAGCGGCGGCGAGTTGCCCTGGAAGGGCATACCCGTGCCGAAGACGGTGTACTGTCGTCCTGAGCACTTGCGGGTGATGGACGGTGCCGGGCATGTGCGCGGTCGTCTGGTGGGGCAGTTTTTCCAGGGGGCGCAAAGCCGCCTGTTGGTGGACGTTGGGGCTGAGCAGCCATTGCTGGTCGACAGCGCTGACGGCGTCATTCATGCCACCGGCGCGCTGATTGCCCTGGCCATAGAACCACACGTGTTGTTCACCCTGCATTCGTAATGTTTTTGTTTAAGAGCACTTATTTTGAACAGTCCGTTTCTTATTGCGCAGATCAGCGATTTGCACCTTAAAGCCGATCAAAAGCTGACCTACGGCGTGGTCGATTGTCTGGGAGCGTTGCGGCGCGCGGTCGATCATTTGAATGCCAGGCAGCCGCGCCCCGACATCGTGGTCATCAGCGGCGACCTGGTGGATTTCGGCCGTCCCGATGAATACGCGGTGCTGAAGCGCGAACTGGCGCGTTTGCACATGCCTGTCTATCTGGTACCCGGCAATCACGATGATCGCGAGCAGCTACTGGCGGGATTTACCCATCACTGCTATTTGCCGACTAACGCAAATGCGCCGCTTGATTGGGTGGTCGAGGAGCACCCGGTGCGCCTGATCGGCCTGGACTCGACCCGGCCTGGCGCCCATGGCGGTCAGGTGCTGGACAGCCAGTTGCGCTGGCTCGATGAGCAATTGTCCCGTCGCCCCAATGTACCGACGCTGTTGATTCTCCATCATCCGCCGTTTATCACCGGCATCGGCCACATGGACCGCGAGCCGTTTATCAATGCTGCTGCGCTGGAAGCGCTCGTCGCTCGCCATCCGCAGGTAGAGCGCTTGCTCTGCGGGCATTTGCATCGGCCGATGCAGCGTCGCTTCGGCGGCTCGCTGAGTTGTGTGTGCCCCGGCACTTCCCACCAGATCGTGCTGGATCTGGAGGAATCCGCACCTGCACATTTCAATCTGGAGCCGGCGGGGTACTTGGTGCATCGCTGGCATCCGCTACACGGTCTGGTGACCCACAACGCCGTGTTCGGTGAATACGCCGGGCCTTATCCGTTTTATGACGTTCATGGATTGATCGACTGATAACACCAGGACGATGACGATGCTGTCCTTATTTAGCTTGGGGAGGTTTTAACGACGGCCACTTAATACGGTTACACGACGTTTATCTCAATGATGACTTAATGCACGGACCTATCCATTGGTGGGCCCGTTGCTTCCTGCTGTCTTTTTACTGCGCACAGAACATGGCTTCTGCGCTGGAGTTCGCCCTGATGAAAGCCTCGTTCCAAGTATTAAGTTTTTTGACCGGCGGTTTGGGCATGGCCCTGAGTCCCTTGGCGTCTGCTGATTTCATTAATGACAGTAAAGCCAACTTGAACTTGCGTAACTTCTATTTCAATAACGATAACCGCGACGGTGCCGCCGCGCCGTCGAAAACCGAAGAGTGGGGCCAGGGCTTCATGCTCAACTATCAGTCGGGGTTCACCGACGGTACGGTGGGTTTCGGTCTGGATGCGATCGGTTTGCTTGGGATCAAGCTCGATAGCGGTGAAGGACGGCATGTCGGCAGTTCAATGATTCCCAGCGATGGCGATAAGGCCGCGGACCAATGGGGCCGTGTCGGCGCGACGGCAAAGATGCGGTTCTCCAAGACCGAGTTGCGCTATGGCACCTTGCAGCCGAAGTTGCCGATTCTGGTGGCGAACGATGGCCGACTGCTGCCACAAACCTTTGAGGGCGGTCAGGTCACCAGCAACGAACTCGATAACCTGACCTTTACCGCCGGCCAAATTGAGCATGCCACTGGCCGTGGTTCCAGCGACAGCGCCGGCCTTGCGGTGGCGGGTGCCACCCAGGAAAGCAACAAGTTCACCTTTGCCGGCGGTGATTACAAACTGACTAAAGACCTGACTGCCCAGTATTACTACGCCAATCTCGAAGACTATTACCAACAGCACTTCGCCGGTTTATTGCATGTACTGCCGTTGGGTGAATACGGCTCGCTGAAAACCGACTTGCGATATTTCAAGACCACTTCCGATGGCAAGAACAGCAGTGCAGCCGGGCGTGCCAGTGGCTACAAGTTCGGGGGGTATACCAAAGACGGGACGGGTGAAATCGACAACGATACCTGGAGTGCGGCATTTATTTACTCGTTAGGCGGCCATGCCATTACGGCGGGTTATCAAAGCGTTTCCGATGACAGCAACTTTGCTCAACTCAATCAGGGCGGGTTGGTCGACAAAGGCGAGGGCGGCGCCAGTCTTTATCTGTACACCGACCGCACCATTCAAACCTTCATCCAGGCCGGTGAGCGAACCGCTTTCGCACAATACGCCTACGATTTCGCCGCAATGGGAGTTCCAGGCCTGAAGGCTTCGGTCATGTACCTCAAGGGCAGCAACATCCAGACAACCAGCGGCCAGGACGCGAGCGAATGGGAGCGAGATATCTCCCTGGATTATGTGATTCAAAGTGGCGCGTTGAAGAACGTCGGCTTCGGCTGGCGCAACGCAATGTCGCGCAGCGATATCGCCCGCGACCAGGATCAGAATCGCCTGATCGTGAGCTATTCCATTCCTTTGATGTAAGGCCGCCTTAAAGCCCATCGGCGAACAGGTTCACGATTATGTGCGTGATCCTGTTCCTGCCGACGATTTGCCCCGCCCCATCTCCCCGCCGCTGATCAGCTAAATACAAAGCATCCTAACTATTACGTTGACATTCGCTGCCTAGGCAGTAACATCTCGACATACATTCTCTGCCTAGGCAGCTAATTGGTGGTCAGATGAAACATTTCACCCCAGACGAATTCCGTAATTGCCACCTCGGCCTCTTGCTCGGGCGCGCTGCGCTGCTCAAGGACCGGATCATCGACACGCACATGGAACCCCACGGCATCACCGCCGCGCAGTTCAAAGTGCTGATCATCATGGCCCAGTTCGGTGTCGATACCCCGGCCGAGCTGTGCCGTCACCTGTCGCTGGACAGCGGTTCGATGACGCGCATGCTCGATCGTCTGGAGCAGAAAGGATTTCTTGCCCGTCAACGCTCCGAGGCTGATCGACGCCAGGTGCAACTGATGTTGACTGAGGAAGGCCAGAAGCTCGCCGACCGCCTGCCGCACATCGGCGCCGACGCCATGAATGAACTGGCTGGCGCCATCAGCCCGGACGAGTTGAAAACCCTGGAATTGATCCTGAAGAAAATCTTGGTAGCAGCCGGTGACTCGATCACGCTGCTGCGGGTAGGTGATAAATGAGCAGTAGAACCTTGCGTAGCGGCCTGAGCCTGGTGCTCGCGGCCATGACCCTGGCCGGTTGCGCCAGTTACAGCGGCTTGGACACCGAAGGCAAAAGCCTCGATGCGAAAACCCTGAAGGCCGGGCAATCCCTCACTGGCGTGACCTTGTCGCCGGCGGCCTGGCCGAAAAGCGACTGGTGGAAAAGCCTCGGCGACCCACAACTCGACGGTCTGATCCGCGAAGCCCTGCACGACAGCCCGGACATGCAAATCGCCGAAGCCCGCGCCCACCAGGCCAGTGCCGCCGCATATGCCGCCGACGCTGCGCGGATGCCGACCCTCGATGCCAGCGCCGGCGTCAGTCGTTCGCGGCTGGCCAAAGATCAGGACCCGTCGGGTAAGGGCGACACCTACGCCACCGTGCGTAACATCAGCGCCAGTTTCAATTACAACTTCGACCTTTGGGGCGGTCAGCGTGACGCTTGGGAAGCCGCACTGGGCCAGGCCCGCGCCGCCGAAGTCGATCAGCAAGCCGCGCAGTTGACCTTGTCCGCCGACGTCGCTCGCGCCTACAGCGATCTGGGGCAGGCGCACATCGTTTATGACTTGTCCAATGACGACCTCAAGCGCACCAAACAAATGCTTGATCTGAGTCAGCGTCGTTTGAATTCCGGGATCGACAGTCAGTACCAGTTCCAGCAGACCGAAAGCCTGGAAGCCAGCTCCGAAGCGAGCCTGATCGACGCCGAAAAACAGCTGAACAGCGCCAAAATTGCATTGGCCGTACTGCTCGGCAAAGGTCCGGACCGCGGCAACGAAATCACCCGGCCGAAAATCCTTCAGGCCAGCGCCGTGGCCTTGCCGTCGGTGCTGCCGGCCGAGTTGCTCGGTCGTCGCCCGGATCTGGTCGCGGCACGCTGGCGGGTTGAGGCGGCGAGCAAGAACATTGCCGCAAGCAAAACCCAGTTCTATCCCAACCTGAACCTTACGGCCGCTGCCGGTGCCGAATCCTTATTGGGTGACGCAATGTTCGGTTCGGCCAGTCGTTTCTTCAATATCGCGCCGACGATTTCGGTGCCGATTTTCGACGGTGGCCGCCTGCGCGCCAACCTCGATTCCCGCGACGCCGACTATGACCTGGCGGTGGCGCAGTACAACAAGAGTCTGGTCAAGGCGCTGGGGGATGTCAGCGACACCATCAACCAGTTGCGCGATATCGGCCGGCAGATTGGTGCCCAGCAGCACGCCACCGAGATCGCCCAGGACTCTTACAACACCGTGGTCCAGCGCTACGGTTCCGGCATCGGCAATTACCTGGACGTGCTCAGCATCGAACAGCAATTGCTCCAGGCCCAGCGTCAACTGGCGAACCTGAATGCCGAGCAGATCGACCTGTCGATCCAACTGATGCAGGCGCTGGGTGGCGGTTTCCAGAGTGAAACCATCGCCTCGGCCAATCCAGCTCCAGCCAAGCTGAACAACTAATTCAAGGTATCTGTCATGGCCACTGCCGAAACGACTTCTGCTCCAACTAACAAAGCGCCTGAAAACGCCCCGGACACCAGCAACCCGCGCAAACGCAAAATCATGCTGACGGTGCTGGCGATTCTGGTGATCCTCGCCGGTGTCGGCGTCTGGGCCTATCACGAGCTCTACGGTCGCTGGAACGAAAGCACCGACGACGCCTACGTGAACGGCAACGTGGTGGAAATCACCCCGCTGGTCACCGGTACCGTGGTGAGCATCGGTGCCGATGATGGCGATCTGGTCCACGAAGGCCAGGTGCTGGTCAACTTTGACCCGAACGATGCTGAAGTCGGTCTGCAAAGTGCCCAGGCCAACCTGGCTCGCACCGTGCGTCAGGTTCGCGGCTTGTACAGCAATGTCGACGGCATGAAAGCCCAGGTCAACGCCCAGCAGGCTAACGTGCAAAAAGCCCAGGACAACTTCAATCGCCGGAAAAACCTCGCCGCTGGCGGCGCGATTTCCCAGGAAGAACTGTCCCACGCTCGCGACGACCTGACCTCGGCGCAAAACGCCCTGGCCAATGCCCAGCAGCAGCTCAAGACCACCAGCGCGCTGGTCGATGACACCGTCGTGTCGTCGCACCCGGATGTGATGTCCGCCGCCGCGCAAGTGCGTCAGGCTTACCTGAATAATTCCCGCAGTACCTTGATCGCGCCGGTCACCGGTTATGTGGCCAAACGCTCGGTGCAACTGGGCCAACGGGTTCAGCCGGGTACGGCGCTGATGGCGGTGATTCCACTGGATCAACTGTGGATCGACGCCAACTTCAAGGAAACCCAACTGCGTGACATGCGCATCGGCCAACCGGTGGACATCGAAGCCGACCTGTACGGCAGCGATGTGAAGTTCAGCGGCACCATCGACAGCCTCGGCGCCGGGACCGGCAGTGCGTTCGCCTTGTTGCCAGCGCAAAACGCCACCGGTAACTGGATCAAGATCGTCCAGCGCGTACCTGTGCGGATTCACGTCAACGCCGAAGAGCTGGCCAAACACCCGTTGCGCGTTGGTCTGTCGACTCAGGTCGATGTGAACCTGCACGACCAGAGCGGTCCGGTACTGGCGCAACAGCCGCCACAAAAGGCTTCGTTCAGCACCAACGTGTATGACCGTCAGTTGACCGAAGCCGACGCGATGATCACCCAGTTGATCCATGACAACAGCGCTGCGGTCAGCAAGACCGCGCAACGCTGATTCGCCAATCCCTCAGCGGCGCCGGTTAAACGGCGCCGCGCACGCCAAGTTACATAGGATTCGCGATGAGCAATAACGCGTCTTTCACGCCGCCCAGCCTGCTGCTCAGCACCATTGGCCTGTCGCTGGCGACCTTCATGCAAGTGCTCGACACCACCATTGCCAACGTGGCCTTGCCGACGATTTCCGGCAACCTGGGCGTGAGTTCGGAGCAGGGCACTTGGGTCATCACATCGTTTGCGGTCAGTAACGCCATTGCGTTGCCACTGACTGGCTGGCTGAGCCGGCGTTTCGGTGAGGTGAAGCTGTTTCTCTGGGCCACGATTCTGTTTGTACTGGCCTCGTTTCTTTGCGGTATCTCGACGTCGATGCCGGAATTGATCGGTTTCCGCGTACTTCAAGGCTTGGTGGCCGGGCCGTTGTACCCGATGACGCAGACGCTGTTGATTGCGGTGTATCCCCCAGCGAGGCGCGGCATGGCCCTGGCGTTGCTGGCGATGGTCACGGTGGTGGCGCCGATTGCCGGCCCGATCCTTGGCGGTTGGATTACCGACAGCTATAGCTGGCCGTGGATCTTCTTTATCAACGTGCCGATCGGGATCTTCGCGGTGATGGTGGTGCGCTCGCAGCTCAAGGCGCGTCCGGTGGAAACCAGCCGTCAGCCGATGGACTACGTTGGTTTGATCACGTTGATCATAGGGGTCGGCGCGTTGCAGGTGATCCTCGATAAAGGCAACGACCTGGACTGGTTCGAATCGAACTTCATCATCATTGGAGCGGCGATTTCGGTGATTGCCCTGGCGGTGTTTATCATCTGGGAAATGACCGACCAACATCCTGTGGTGAATCTGCGGCTGTTTGCTTACCGCAATTTCCGTATCGGCACCATTGTGTTGGTGTTGGGTTACGCCGGGTTCTTCGGTATCAACCTGATCCTGCCGCAATGGCTGCAAACCCAGATGGGCTACACCGCCACTTGGGCCGGTCTGGCGGTAGCGCCCATCGGGATTCTACCGGTGCTGATGTCGCCGTTTGTCGGCAAGTACGCGAACAAGTTCGACCTGCGACTGTTGGCCGGCCTGGCGTTCCTGGCGATTGGCCTGAGCTGCTTTATGCGCGCCGGGTTTACCAACGAGGTCGACTTCCAGCACATCGCGTTGGTGCAACTGTTCATGGGCATTGGCGTGGCGCTGTTCTTTATGCCGACCTTGAGCATTTTGATGTCGGACTTGCCGCCGAGCCAGATCGCCGATGGCGCGGGCCTGGCGACGTTCTTGCGGACATTGGGCGGTAGCTTCGCGGCGTCGTTGACCACCTGGATCTGGATTCGCCGGGCGGACCAGCATCACGCGTACTTGAGCGAAAGCATCACCTCCTATGACCAACCGACCCGGGATGCCTTGAACACACTGGGCGGGGCGGGTACCCCGGCGTATGCGCAACTCGATCAAGTGCTGACCAGTCAGGCGTACATGCTCTCCACCGTGGATTACTTCACGTTGCTCGGGTGGGGATTCATGGGGTTGATGCTGATCGTGTGGCTGGCCAAACCGCCGTTTGCGGCGAAGGCCGGGCCGGCGGCCTCCGGTCACTAAGCAAACCCTGTGGGAGCGAGCCTGCTCGCGATAGCGGTAGATCAGTTGATAGAGATACTGACTGACATGACGCCATCGCGAGCAAGCCCGCTCCCACAAGGGTTTTATGTTTTGGCGGTCAGTTTGCGGGTGCTGCCAGTTGTGGCGGCGGGGCGAAGTCGAAGGGTGCCAGCGCAAACCCGTTCTCATCCACCTGCAACGCCCAGCCCTGACGATCCCAATCCCCCAGCACGATGCGTTTGGCCGCTTGCTCGCCAATCTGCAACTTGTGAATCGCCGGGCGATGGGTGTGCCCATGAATCAGGGTTTTCACGGCAAATGCCTGCATGATGCGCGGCACTTCGTCCGGCGTCACATCGACAATGTCGTTAGCCTTCATCCGCGTCTGCGCACGGCTTTCGCTGCGCAGCTTGCGCGCCAGTTTATGCCGGGTGCTCAACGGCAGATGCCGGAGGATGAACAGGGTGATGGGGTTGCGCAGGTAGCGCCGCAGCTTCATGTAGCCAACGTCGCGGGTGCAGAGGCTGTCGCCGTGCATCAATAGCACCGGCTCGCCGTAAAACTGCACGACACTCGGGTCCTTCAGCAGCGTACAGCCGGCTTCTTTGCAGAACGCCTTGCCGAGCAGGAAGTCACGATTGCCGTGCATCAGAAAAATGGCCGTGCCGCTGTCGCTAAGATTGCGCAGGGCCTGGCAGATGGAGCGCTGGAACGGCGTCATGGCATCGTCGCCAATCCACGCCTCGAAAAAGTCGCCGAGGATGTACAGCGCACTCGCTGTCCGGGCGCGTCCGGCGAGCAAATCCAGAAACGCCCGGGTTATGTCCGGGCGCTCCTCTTCCAGATGCAAGTCTGAAATCAGCAATATCACTCAATGATCTCGGCTTTCTCGATGATCACGTCGTCTGCTGGTACGTCCTGATGGCCGGACTTGGAAGTGGTGCTCACGCCTTTGATCTTGTCGACGACGTCGGTGCCGGCAACAACTTTGGCGAATACCGCGTAGCCCCAGCCCTGAGTGGTCTTGGCGCTGTGGTTCAGGAAGCTGTTGTCAGCCACGTTGATGAAGAACTGGGCGGAAGCCGAATGCGGCTCCATGGTGCGCGCCATGGCCACGGTGTACTTCTCGTTCGGCAGGCCGTTGTCAGCTTCGTTCTGGATGCTTGGGCGCTTGTCTTTCTTTTCTTTCATGCCTGGCTCGAAACCGCCGCCCTGGATCATGAAGTTACCGATCACACGGTGGAAAACGGTGTTTTCGTAGTGGCCGGCCTTGACGTATTCGATGAAGTTGGCAACGGTCAGCGGTGCCTTTTCAGCGTTCAATTCCAGGACGATGTCGCCATGGTTGGTGGTCAGTTTGACTTGGGTCATGATCGGGGACTCTTTATAAAAGAAGCATTTTAATGAATTCGTGGGTTTCGGGGCGTTTGAGCCCTCAACCGGTTTGGCCAGCAACAGCCAAGGTGCGCAGTTTAGCGCGACAGGCGCGAATTTCGAGGCTGTTTTTCAAAACAGGTGGATTAAACACACCTGATTTAGGGCCTGCTCTGTCAGCAGCTTGACAGCATCGGCTATGATAGCGGCTTTGTTTTGTCAGGCCTTTAGTTCCGGCCGCGCACTCGTACGTTCAAGGATCCTATGAGCAAGCCCACTGTCGACCCTACCTCGAATTCCAAGACTGGCCCTGCTGTGCCGGTCAATTTCCTGCGCCCGATCATCCAGGCGGACCTGGACTCGGGTAAGCACACGCAGATCGTCACCCGTTTCCCGCCTGAGCCCAACGGCTACCTGCACATTGGTCACGCCAAGTCGATTTGCGTGAACTTCGGCCTGGCCCAGGAATTTGGCGGCGTCACGCACCTGCGTTTCGACGACACCAACCCGGCCAAGGAAGACCAGGAATACATCGACGCGATCGAAAGCGACATCAAATGGCTGGGCTTTGAATGGTCCGGCGAAGTGCGCTACGCCTCGCAGTATTTCGACCAGTTGCACGACTGGGCCGTCGAGCTGATCAAGGCCGGCAAGGCCTACGTTGATGACCTGAGCCCGGAGCAAGCCAAGGAATACCGTGGCAGCCTGACCGAGCCGGGC